>Ga0172379_10006358_pt1 | contig 15870 bp, 9 predicted proteins | sample GrowelOW334metaG_FD_119756 | JGI IMG/M metagenome (GOLD analysis project Ga0172379, IMG submission 119756) | Groundwater microbial communities from an aquifer near a municipal landfill in Southern Ontario, Canada - Groundwater well OW334 metaG | ecosystem: Environmental > Aquatic > Deep... | reverse complement strand
CTTATGCAGAAATTTGATTCTTGAGAAAAATCCTATATTCTTTTTGAGATTTGCAGGACTTTCGTGATTGCCGTGTATCATCAATACCGGCACTTTGCATTTGCCTAGCGTTTTCATAAGATATTTAAGATCATTCTCGAACCAGGAAATATCACCAGCGCATACAACAATGTCTGCTTTCTCTGATTTCTTGATTATTTTATTTAGAACGGGTCTAGAACTATGCAGATCGGTGAATGCGAGTATCTTTATCATTTTTTGATTGATATAATTGAATTTAATTGCAGAGATTAAGGCTGGCTTTGGCATAGCTTATCTGCGTAGGCAATAGCTGTTCAAAATGTTCTTGTGAAGTACATGCAGAGCCTATATCCATTTCGCCTATTGGCGTGAATTCATTTCCTGCCGTGTTAGTTTGCTTTAGTATGTCAAATTGATAATCTATGCCCCAGTTTGTCAAAGTATTTTCTAGTATATAACTTATCTGCGATTTGACATACTCACAGGAGTTTTTACCAGAACATTCTAAATTAGGACCATCTACGCAATCTGTGATAAGTTCTGATATAGTCAGCTTTTTGCATAATGTAGTTGTTTTCAATAATGTATTTATTGTGTTTGCGCCTATTTGCGTTCGTATTACGCTTGGTGCGATTGAAGTATTCTCTCCAGTTATTGCGAACAAGAAAAAGAACATTACACCAACCAATATTATCACTATCACTATAGCTATACCTAATAATTCCATCTGTCCCTTTTTAGACTTTTTTATTTTTTCCATTTTCTTTTAATCATATATTTAGCTATATACATTCACTTCTAAAATGCCGTAGTCATAGGAATTAGTGATTGGGTCATATAATGAGATAGGGATTCTTGAGGTATCATTGTTAGTATATTCAGGCATAGTCTTATGGTATATCTGCTTTTCATCATTATATGGATATATCCATTTCACTTTGATTGTGCTGAATCCCATCTGTTGAAAATAATAATCTTCATTTTGGGTCTGGGCGAATAATAGTTTAGCTGAATCTATTTTTAATGCATCAAAGCAATGCGCTTCTGCTACATTATTCTTACGGCACTGCAATTCTGGCAGCATTGATACTTTTGATGTTATCTCCAATGCGTTCCTTATTTTTAGTTCTCCTTGCTTTTCTTCAATTGATGCACTCTGGAATGCGAAATAGAATATCATCGCTATTACTATCAATACAAAGAAGATTACTAATACTCCAATGTTCTCCACCATCTTGATTTGAGCTTTTTTTTTCATTTTGTGTATTGATCAGTATATTGTCGGGCATGAATAAAGCGGCAATTGCCTGTTTGTTCCAATTATGCTTGTCATAAGGCTTTTTATTTCATTGAATGCAGTCTTGAAATTTCCGCTTGCTACTATTCTATAGAGATCTTCAGCGTCATTGTTATAGTGGGAATTGCATTGAACCAATTGCGGGTCATTCTTTAATGAAAGAGTTCTTTCTGCAATGATATATGAAACACTTTTGTATCTCTTGAATGCTTTATTCATCATGCATTCATAATATACTGCATTATCTGCAATGATTGCTGCTTGCAATGAAGCGTCATCGAAATAGTTGCTTTGCCCTTCTAATATGAATGAATTTCCATTCTTTGAATAATATGATATTGTTCCATCAGAGTTTATGCGTACGGCTGTGCTTGTCGCGCAAATGTCTTGTAAACTTACAGGATCTTTGTCTAAAAACACGTATCTTGTAGGACAATTGTTGAATGTTCTGGATGTGTCTGTTAAGAATAATTTGTTCATGTCTTCCGGTATGATCGATTCTATCCTTGATTTTAAGGGTGAATTTTCGTCATGGACAAAGACATATTGTATCTTACGGCTTGTGAGATATACGAAATTAGTGACTAAATAAGGCATATTCCAATCGAGTGTCCATATCCTTAGCGGATTTAGCGGTAGCTGCGATGGAGCGAACACAATCTTTTGTTGATAGCTATTGGTCGATCCGCCTATGGTGAATCCATTGCAGTCAAAATATGCTTCTTTATCATTAGGCAAATCTTCTATCAATGTGCTGAATCTGCTGCTAAGTTCAGTTCCTGCAAGTATGGAATTAAGATTGGTCACGATTGTAACATCAGTCTGTTTTTCAGATACTATTCCGAATCTGTAAATAATCATTGCGAAGAATAATAGAATGACTGCGCCAGCTATCAATACGAATACCCAATTAATGGATTCCTCAGCTTGCGCTTTCTTGTTCTGAATCAGTTTCATATGTCAATTTCATTCAGCAGGTTCTATCAAAGCAGTCTTGCCCTTTCCAGTTATCTTCAAATTTAAGCTACCTGAAGCTATATTGATACATAATGGATTCTGGCTTTCTGTTAATTCAATTTTTGGGATGTTCAGATCATTCTCTTTGAGGGGCAATAAGAATACATTAGCGACTTTACTTTCTACTGAGTCACATATGGTATTCTGTATGTTTTCTACGAGGGATATGCCGGATGCACCGCATTCTTTTGTATAATCAAAGAAGCATATCTTTTCGAAATTAATTGGTGTTGCGAAAGTCTTTATTCTGCTTGTGCCAGGCAATGCTGATATTTCAGTCACACTATTCTCTAAATTTTTTTGGAATTTGACGAATATTGCTTTTTCCCCGAAATTCACGATTTCAGATATAGAATTATATCCGTACATAAGTATCATCGCGCCGAATACTAAGGCTAGAATATACACGAATACTTCAGTGATTGTGAATGCTTTTTTGTTCATTTTTTAGTTCTCTTTGATTTTTCTCTTGCAATTTTTTTAAGATCTTCTAAAGGACGTTCAGGTTTAATGGATTTCCTAAGAGAAGTCAATCTTGTCATTTGATCAAATACATCTTTTGAAGACATGCCTGGTGTTTTTGGCTTGAATCGTGTGGCTTTTTCCATTTTTGAGAATACATCTAGTTCATCTTGTTTTTTGAATAATGATGTTATTTTGTCAAATACTCTGCCTCTTGTAGCATGTTCTAATGCTTTGAATACATCTTCCCCTGCTTTTATTCCCGACCATTGATCTAGCGATGGTCTTTTTATTGGAGCTAGAATCATTCTTTTTGGAGTTGGTCTTTGCACATTTTCTGATTGGTATCTTTCAGGTGTTATCGGAGTTTCTGGCACGAAATATTGCATATACGCGAAATATCCGCCGGTACCTAAGATTCCCGTTATTATTATCGTCATTAGTATCCAACTTAATAGGCTGGTCTGAGGTTCAGCTATTTCTATATCAGGTCTTGCTAGAGTAGTAGGGCACCCAGTTTCATCGATTGGTTGATCCAATGGAGTATTAGGGCACATATCAAATTGATCCAATATTCCATCGCTATCGCTGTCTGTATCTCTTTGGGAATCAGAACATCCTTTCTCGTCCACTTGCTCTCCTTCAAGAGTGCCTGGACATTCATCAGTATTATCAAATACTCCATCTCCATCAGAATCTCCTATGAGGACTTCTATTTTCTGTTGCGCAGTCCCGCAATTATTTAATGAATCGCACGCGGTTCCACAGAAATATGTTGATTCGCTTAGTTCTACTTCTTGTGAATATGAACTTGTTGCACTGCATTTATCAGTAGTTGAGGTGCCGTATTTGAAAGAACCTGCATCGCATCCGCTTTCATCATTGCAATTGATTGCTACTAATACTCCGCCACCGGAATTAGCTACTAATAGACTAATCGTTGGGGCTCTCTTTTCTCTACATTCGATGGATGTTGAGTTCTTTGCGATAATTAATGCACTTTCTTTAGTGGTGCTTTCCATGCCTGCGCCGTTGTATGCAGTAGCTATTACTTTGTATTTGCTGCCCATTTCTAGATTAAGGCTGTTGACTGTAACTTGTCTAGTTGTAGTGGTTTGGTTTGTTGATATTTCAGCGCCTTTATCTCCAACTATGCTGTATCTGTAAGATGCGATTCCGCTTTCATTGTCAAAGGCGTTAAATGTTATACCCATTTCGAAACCATCATCAGTCTTACATGATTGATTTCCGGCATTGACTGAGCTTAATACGGGTACTGTGCCGTCAATCGTGAATGTATATGCCAATTCAGCGAGTTCCGGTTTAGATAATGTGCCTTGCAATCCCACTAATGATGTGCAGTCAAGATTTATTGTGAATGTACCTATATTGTATCTGCCGAGGTTTATGCTATGGATTCTTGAATTTTTACTAATCTCAACCATTTTACCTGACACATTCTTATAGCCACAATCTGCATCTTTATTTGTCGTGAAGTTCAGATCAATGAATCTTTCTTTTGTGTATCTAGGGGGGCTAGAAACAGTCATGTAAAGCGCTTGTTCTTTAATTTCATAAGTTATGGTAGTTAGCGCGGTTTTCCTTCCGGATAGGTCTTCACACTGGACATAGTACGATTCGCTTCTTGGAGTATTGTCAGTGAATGATAATGGGAGCATATGGATCTTTTTGTAGGTATTCGGATCATCATAGCTTTCCAATGGGAAATAACGCATAAATGAATAATCGTTTGTAGTTTTGCTGTATTTGCAGATAGTAAATCCTTCATTTGTCTCTACCATTAGCTTAGTCTGTAATGGTTGCTGGTTCAGCACATTAGGTTCTGCTTTTGCGGAAGTTATCTCAGGATTAGCTGAATCTAATTTTAGTACGAAAGCTTGCTGCATAACCTGTCTACCATCGTCGCATATCACATAGAATGATTGATCTTTTTCAGTGGAGAATCCTTTTTTGGTATGCTCAAGAGCGCCGGCTTCAGAAGTGCCAGTTTTATCGAAATTCAATAGCAATGGGAAATCGAAATCATTGTTTGGATTAGCGAATCCGTATTTGCATGTTGCAGCCCATGTTGTCTTGACCAACATTTCGTAATCTTTTGTTTGTGATACGCCGTGATGCGGAGTTTGCAGGATTATTTTAGTGTCTGAAGCGTCAACGCCGAATGCAACTTCGTATGCGTTTTCAGCTACATTTCCTGCAATGTCTTTAGCTCTTACATATAATTTATAACAGCCATTTGTCAACGGATCTTTTACATTGAATATGTATTGCCTATTGTCAAGATTTGTCACTTCTATTCTGTTGTCGAATCCGGTTATTCCATATTCGGTCAGATTAATAGCTTCATCGAAATCAACCACTATGCTTGGCAAAGGTGATTTTATCATCAATCCGTCTGGCGCTTCTCTTAATTCGTAGTTGACTGGTTGAGGCGCTTGTCTGTCTATGATGAATGATACTGCTTTTGAGAATTTCACGCCTTGCGTGTCCGTGCCTAGGAAATATACGAATGTCTCAATCTCTGCGCCGTTTATCGTCAATAATTCGATTGGTAACTCGAATTGTCCATTAATCAGTTGGATATCAGTTATCTGTTGTCCTGCTTCTGTGCCAATATAGTATGATAATGGGCTAGTTGCATTGGCATTAATATTAGAGACACTTCCTTTGATGATTATATTTTGTTCCTGTAGATGATATACATTTCTTCCATCTTTAATTTCACTGATTGCATTTACTGAGGCATTGCCTGACAATATGCTGTTTATTGTTATGGTACCTATTGAGCTAGCAGGAGCTGCTATTCCAGTTTGAGGCACTGTGTTAATGTAGAAATTTTTGTTGCTTAATTCTGTAATTGGCCAATTATGCTCAGCCATAGCATTTATCCTGAATTCTGCTTGCGATAGTAGATTTGTGAATTTTGAAGGGATCAGGAAAGTTTGCCATTCTGTTTTTTCAGCATTTATTGGATATGGTTTCGGTAGGTCGTAAAATTCAGTTCCAACACTGAAAGTGAATGAATATATTCTGTCTATAGCTTTGTTTGTTCTTATCCTGACAATATATGGTTCAGGAGTTGATCTTGAAATTGTGCTTATGGTCAATGGAGCGGGAGGATTTGATGAAGCGTCTAATAATTGGATTGATGCATATGCGGGAATTTTGTCTATCCTGATAGTGTCCCGTTTTATCTGCTCTTGATTGTTGCCGTTATCTGCGGAATAATAAGCTACAGGCGAGGTGTATGTTATAGATACTGAATCTGCAGCTATGTTCGGGCTGCATCCTTGGCCTAGGCAATATTTAGTGTATGAGCAATTGAATTGTCCTGGGAATCCTTGCTTCTGTTGCGGTGGGTCTTGGCAATCGAAATTCAGATATACATTGTTATGCTGCCAATTAGCCAAACAATTCTGATTGGCGCCTTCTATTTTTGTTATAGGCGGTTTTTCATCAATAGTGAATCTTATTTCATCATCAGTTCCGCCAATTATGCTGTTATCAATTTCTTGTTTGCATTTGACATAGAACCTATGATGGGATACTAATGGATTCACGCTGACTGATGCGCTATGGTATCTTTTGTTGCTTGATGAGAATATGCCTTCCATATTCTCGTATATATTGTAATTTTCACTGAATTTACAGATTGCATCTTTTTGGCTTGTTATGCTTATGATAATGTCATCATGATGATTCAGAGCAGTGTTTGGCGAAGGGTTAGTCAAGCTTTGGTCGCCGGCTATATTCAATTGAAGATTGCCGGAGACTTGGTTAGATGATCTGTCGCTGCAGGAATAGCTGAAGATGTATCTTCCATCTTTTATATCGGAATAATGAATCGCTCTTTGCGAGATCAATTCGTTTTGCATGGAATCTGTAGCTGTAATTATCGTGCCATTTATCATTTTCAATTGTCCCGAGCAAGTTATCAGTTGGTCTGCATTGTCGCTGGTTGTAAGCATGATATTAACTTTTGAGGACCATTTGTCTATCCCTATTTGTTCAGCTGTATAATCATAGGATACATTAACTGAAGGCAGTATGCCATCAACAAAGAATCTCATACTTTTGACTTCTTCAAGATTATTCGCGCCATCTTTTGAATAATAGGTCAGTATGTAGAATCCGGATTCTCCAATTGTCCGTGAAAATCTGCTATTTGTCGCTAATGAAGTCGGATAAGTCCAGTTCTTCTCAATCGCATAGTATGTTTGTATTCCTGATACGGAATAAGAATTATCAAATGCGGTGAATGGAAGGTTTATGTTACGCGGGACGACTGCCATTTGCTGCGTTATTGTTATTGGTGGAATGATATCTTTTTGACATTTGAAATCTCTTTCATTGCAGTCTCTATAATCGTTGCCGTCTGCATCTTTGATACATTGGCCTTGCCATTTGCATCTGCCTATATCCGACAGATCTTGGCTTAATTGCGTAATCTTATTCGTGCCGCCTATCCTGCTGTTAGTTTCGTCGTAGATGACATCGACATCGACTGATTGCGAGGATGTGCCTTCGCATTGGCTTTCACTTGTATAGTATATGCATGCATTCTCTTCTTCAGATACGCAAGTGTCATAATTCGTGAATATGCAATTGTCACCCACTAATCCGCATACTTCTCTGTCGCATCCGCCTAATATTCTGTTATTCGGTGAACTACATTTTCCGCAATCTTGGTATATCTCATTGCTAGGTTTGCATACGCCCATGCCAAGTTCGTAGGATTTTGTGTTTGACCATTGGCAATTTCCGGGTTGGTCTATACCGCAAGTATTGCTGTTACAAGCATCTTGACTCCTGTAATCGTAGCAAGAGTTGATGTTTTTGCAAGTTCCGTAAGTATCTACATTGAATCTTGAGAAATCTTTATAGCAGGCAGCTGACGCGCAGGCTGGTGAGATGAATATACCGAATGGTTTCAGGCAGACATCGCAGCTTGTGTCGGTAAAACATTTTCCTCCAACGCAAACGCCTTCAATCTGTCCGCAATCGAATATTTTCTCTAATTGGTTTAGAGGGCTACAGATTGTTTCAGAGTTATCATAACATAAGTTTACATTACTTCCATCCAATTTCACGCAAAGTTCGCTTATCGCTCCTATGGTGATAATATTTGAATATTTGTTTACAGCTAAAGTTTGTTCTTTTGAATAATATGCGCCAATCCTGTAGGAATATTCTGTATCATATTTGAATGTCGTGTCTGTAAATGAATTTTCAAATAATGAATCTGATATTTGCTGCCAATTGCCGGATTCGTCGCATCTTCCTTCACATCTTTGCACAAACGCATAATTTGATTGGCAGCTCGTCGGGGGGAATGTCCATTCTAGCGCGACTTCTTTGCTTCCAGTTATAGGTAAAGCATCTAATAATAACGGAGGGCTCGGATCCTGTCCGCAGGATACTGGGCAAGTGCAAGGCCTTGATGAGCCTACTGGCGCACATTGGTTCTGACAATCAGATAAAGCTCCTTCCGCTCTTGTGTCCATCGTGCCGTCGCATTCTTCATAGAAATCTACTTTATTGTCTCCGCAATAATTTATGTAATTGAAAGGTTCTTGGATTATGGTAGGAGGAACTATTGTTTGGTTTGATACAGGCAATGTCTCGTTCGTGATTGGTTCTGTCTCAGGGGTTGTTGTGCTACATTGCGAATTACATTCCGTATTTGTGAAAGTTCCAGTGAAGAATTCGCCTCGGCATTGTTTCTTGAATATATTATTTTTTGAGGTTCCGCTTTCACAGCAACAGCCGATATAGCAGTTATCTCCAGGTATGTTAGCGCAAAGCTGGTTATCAAAGAACGTGCCTAGGATTGAATCGCATTCAGGTAATATTTTCGCATCTTCGCAGCCATTAGCTTGACTTATGCAACATCCGATTGCTTCTGCATCTGGAATCGATAAGATTATACTCAAAGCTATCAAAAACAGCATTAAGGATAGTAAATCTCCTCTTTTTTCCTTCATCTATTCACCAAGTTATATATGATATAATATTATTTAGTAATTGTTATTTAAATATCTTTTCATAATATATATTAGCATTATATGTTAAATGTAGAAATTCTTGGTTTTTCTGTATTTTTTCTTAGTTTTATCTAATTTCTATCTCTTGCGTATCTATCAATCCAGATTCATCGTGTACTTTAAGTATGACTGATCTCCCAATTCCTGAATTAGTCTGCCAAATGAAATAATCATCGAGTTCTATGAAGTTAGTACCGCGATTGGTCAATGAGAGCACCATATTATCTTCATCCGGATCAGCCACTTTAGGTTTTAAGGTTATTGAATTGGCTGTTTTGATGATTTCCACTTCTTTTATTATAGGCGGTCTATTTTCTCTAATAAATCTCAAGCTGTAGGCATGCCCTTCTATTATTGAAGCGAAATCGTCTGCATAAATCGTATCTTGCTCCAAGGATTCTACTTTACGTATGCTGAATCCTTCTTTATACTCCGGCAGCTGCTTGTAGTCATTGACCATATCGAAATCCGGGTCAGCTGTATCGTTCTTGATGACTGCTTTGATGAATTCATGGAATTTTTTCAGTCTTACCCCAGATTCATAGGTAAAGTCTGACAATTCGAATTTTTGGTTGTCAATTGTGTAATTTATAGGGAATTTGAGATTGAATATGACTGATTCGTCTCCGATTATGATTTCAGTTTTTGGAATTCCGTAATCCACTTCAGTAAATAGAAAATCAAGTTTAGTGCATTTCTCGATATAATTGTCTACATATGTTCTAAGTTCTTTTTGCATTGAGTTTATTGGGGAGTATGAACGGCAAGGCTGATATCTTGGGGTTATGACATTAGGGCCGTTAGTGTCGCATAATGGCGGCAGATTGTCTATGCCGAAGTATGGGAATGGGATTGCCAATTGCTTGAATGGATATGGTGGGGTGAATGGCGGTGCATAATTCATATTTGATATGCCATAGTTTATTTTTTTTCCGTTATCGTCATATACTTTGTCTTCTGGTGTTAGGTATATCTTACCGCCTTGACTGCCAAGCACGCTTAGTCCATCTATTGCAGTGCGTTCTAGGCATTTTGTCACATATGAATTAAGGAAAGTGTTTTTTATGATGGCTTGCGTGCTTTGCATGATTGATGAATTAGTATTTGTCGTTAGTGTGGTTATGTAATATATGAACATGAAAATCATTAATAGGACTAATCCGGTGATTATGAATACAGTTATCTGCGATTTTTTAGAATTCATTTTACGCGTTAATTTTTATTGCTTAATTACGTTAACTTCCGCAGTTGAATATTTGCCTTGATTGCTTATTGCAATTAATGTTATTTTGTGCGGACCAGGATTGCCGAATACTGAACCTAGCATGCTATAATCATTTCCTTTGAATTGGCCGTTAAGGACGTCTCCTGGTTCGATGTCCCAGTAATAAGTCACTTCTTCTTGCGGATTTGTTGTGGCCAATCTAACTTGGTCATTGTCTGCGAATATGAAATCAGGTGTCGGGGACGAAATTGCGGCATTAGGTGTTAAACCTGTTAATGTAATTGACTTTAATCTTAGCATTGATGTCGCGGATTGCCATATTTCCGGCAAATTAGTTGATGCAAATGAATATAATTTGTAGTCTGCATATGTTTTTCCTGCAGTAGTGTCTATAATCGGTTGACAGAATACTTCTGGGAATGCTGCATTTCTGCAAATATCCGTTTTGAAATTCTTATAATCCACTGAAAGATATGGTTTTGCAGGATCTGATTGATCAATAAATCCGAATATCTCTTTATCGCCATATCTTGCCAGATATACTCTATCATAATCAGTTGTTTCTTTGAGATATGCGCTATAATCTATCGTTCCTGAGATTGTTCTGGATATAGGTTTGATTATATTTTTTAGAATGTAAATTGTGGTATCATATGGAGCTTTAAGCCAAATATTGAAAGTTATATCGTCTGATTCAGGGTTAATTCCTAGGATTCCTTCTTTTGAATATATGATTGAATTCATTTTTGAATTGTACCATAGCTGCGGATTATTATCGTTGCACATTTTGTAAGTATCATCATCATTTTGTGCGAAACTGCAACTGAGACTCACTACATTCATGAAAGGGTTCAATTTATCTTCGTTTAGTGTCGTGCCTAATATGATTCTACTTCCTGATCTGAGGATGCAATAGTTATTTGAACCATTATCTTGCAAGAAAGACTGTAATGGTTCGTATTCTGTATATGGTAAAGTTTCTGCGCTTTTATCACAATATAATGAGAAATCGGTCAAAACATTATCATTAGCCCATTCAAGCATTTTTGTAGCTAATATTTTTGTTCTTGTGCTCCATGCCCCTGCAGAGCAGAAATGGTCTCTTGAATATGCGCCTTCGAATACGCATTGTTGTCCGTCCCAACAAGTGTTCAAGATAGGACAATAGGCTTCAGAATTATCTAAACTAATAGACCTATAGACTTCCTGCCAATTTCCGTTATCATTTTGATCTAATACACATGCTGATAATACAGGATCGCCCCAGTTGCCGCCAGCGATATATTCTGGAGAAGTTGTTGCGACTATGCCAGATGCCGCATTCAAGCATTTTTTTTCAGTCCAGCATTGATTTTTTGCGCAGCATACTTGTTCATTTTGGTCAGGTGAATCTTTAGGCATTTCTCTTTGTTCGATAGCCGGCAATCCATATAGTTCTTTTGACCATTTTCCATTAGGTGAACAGACATGTCCATACATGAATGTGTTGCATTCGCTATCATATGCTAACTGAGCAGTGATTAAGCCTATTCCGGGTTTTGAAATAGAACTCCTTCTCGAACAGCTATAGAATTGATTATCCAATCCGTATAATAGATCCGCATCTTCTGATTCCCAGCTGTCGATGTCTGTGACTGCGTCTCCTGGTTTTAATAGGTTTCCGTTCCAGCAATAATTATTGCCATCTTGATAATATTCATGAGGGTCATTGCCGCAGCATTTGTTGCCTGACCATTTGTATCCTGGGACTGATTCACAGGCGAATTGGTCGCTGTCTAAGCTGTCTACCCATGCTTCTGTTCCGCATACGAAGTCATTATTTGCTTTGACTAGATGTATCTTGTCTATAGCAAATAGATTGTAATAGTTATTAGCACCTATGGAAAAAATTCTGCCGTCATTCTTTGCAGCATTTTTATCCACGCGGAATTCTATGAAATTGATATCACTATTCGTTGTTATTTGGCTTGTGGGTATGCTGATGTGCATCCATTTGTTCAGGCCTGCGCCGTTCAGCGCATAATTATTATTCAATATCTCCCCTAGGAATTCTTGCCTATAATTTCGGCCATAACTTTTCGAATCTCCTACATATTCTCCGCCTATGAATAGTTGAAGATTGAGATCATCTGTTGCATACACATAGAAATCTAATGAGTCATAGGTTGACCAATCATTAATATTTGAATCAGCAGGCATAAGGTTAAGCAAAGGGCTTTCTTTTGCATTGTTCAGTGATATTCTGAAATAATAGAAGTCATCAGATTCATCGGTTTTTAATTTCCATGTCTGAGGGCAGAATTGCTTATCGCATTCTGGGATAAATTCTTTAATTGTAGTCATGAATGAACCGGCAAGTCTTACTCTATTTGTGCCTTGATTAATACAATTATCATAATTCAGGCCGCAACATTCCAAAAATTTCGAATCTTGGTCTTCTTTTGAGCAGATAAATCGTTGGGATACTTGCTCATAATTTTGCAATAATTCAGTATCTGTCTGTTCAGTAGGTATGTCTGATATTTGCGCACCGATTGCTGCAAGCATATCATTAAAATCATCTGACCCTTCTTCTTGTCCTGTTGTTTGGGAAGTGTTTTGAACATAAGTAGATGTTGCGATGCTTGTTGGGATCTGCAGGTGTTCGCCTTCTGATAATTGCACGCCTAGTTTAGTATCAGCCACATTGCTATTGGCATCACATATATGCCAATTCTGTGCGTTTGAGATAAGATCATATGCGAAATATTTATTTGTAGGTAGTATATCTTCAGCGGGTTTGATTGCGAATGGTTCATCTTGTGAAAACATATAACTCCCTTTGTAGCAGAGCTGCGTATCTTCTTCGTAAATCATGCCTGTATCGATTATGCCGTCATCGCCGCAGCATAGTCCATTCGTTCCTAATTGCGGAACCCAGGTTGAGCCTCCGCATAATATGCAGTTTGATTCAGTGTCTGCATGAACTAGGATTGTCCTATCTTGTTCAGTGTAATAGAATATTGATCCTTCATTCTTTAGCATACATCCAGGTTCGAAAGGCACTGCATATTTATTGTCAGATGTGATTTTTTCAGATAACCCATACAATTGGCCGCCATAGCATACGAAGTTACCGTCTGTTGTTGAGGCATCAGAATTCACGACAACACCTTTGTAACAGCACGGGTTCAATGGGTTATTATCTTCGAGATTGTTAAAAGTCTCTACTCCTGTGCAGCATTTTCCATCCAGATAATTTTCTGGAAGACAGGTCAATAGTTTTGCGCAACCGATAGTGCCATAAGCGTTCAGATAATAAATCCCTCCGACTGAAGAAGTGTATAACCTAGTGTTTGTTGTGTCATAAGAATATGCTGCGAATCCTGCATCATTGAATTTAGTTTGGCACCAAAGATTTGCCATATATGGAGTATTGCTTATTGCATTATTGTATTCTGTTGCGGTTATAATTCTTCCGCGCACATCTATATATCCCCTAGTGGTATATAATGGAGCTATTACATCTTGCGGTATGTATTGACGTGTTCGTGAATCATAAACATTTTTTTTGCATCCGACTGCTAACCCATTGCAATAAATTGTATGCGTGAATGGATTGCTCCAACTATTTGAAGTTATCCCTATGGCTCTATAATTAGGACATCTGTCCGCTACATAAGTGTAACCTCTGGAACAAATTGAATCGCTCCTTGTCTCATAATAGATTGGAGCAGGTTTAGGGAGCAGCCATGATTCTGCCGAATAGGCTATGCTAGACAGAAGTAATATGAACAAGAAACTTACTGCTAAAAATCTTATCTTCAAGCCTATCAAACCTCTTTTGACCGGATATATAGTATTATATGTATAAATTATAGAAAAAAGTATATTTAAATGTTTGGTTTGGACGAATTTACCTATTCAATTGAGTCTAACGCCTTTTTCGCTTCTGATGGGTGCATCCCCAATGTTATACCGAAAGCAATCATATCATGATAAGCTCTCATCTGGTAAGGTTTTTTCGCAAATGATGCTAAGATTAACTTGACTTTGAATTTCTTACATAGGCTTATGTTTTGCATCATTCTGCCAATAATCACTGATCTCAGGCCTTTGTTGGCATTTAGGATGTTATTGAAGTTCAATGCGACTGCTTTTTTTCTTTTCGCCATCAATTCGCAAAGGACTTGGTTCAATCCAGATCTTTTGCTGTGTGTGCCATCTCTTTGGGCTACATTCTCAAGATTGAATAGTATATCGAATGGAAGCTTTTCAATCGCGTGCCTGTCAGATTCTGATGATTCGATGAATACAAGTTTTGTTTTCTTTCTCGCCTTCGGTATATCTTTAGGCAGGCAGATTATTGCTTTGATTGTATTCGGATATTTCTCAATTGGAAATTTATCTAATGGGTATACAAAACAGAGCTTTTTGAAATCTAACTCTTTTGCCATCTCGATGAATTCATTTTCATTCTTGTCCGGGAATACGATGTCGATCATTTGTTTAACTTTTTAAATTTTTTAATATCTGGCACGTCTTGCACATTTTTTTCTGCGTCGGTTCTCCGCAGGTCTCGCAGTATTCAATATCCTCTTCCCTCTTATAAAGCTTTTTCATACGAGGCAATACCTTGAGGAATGCTTTTATTATTTTTTCTCTAACTGCCGGATCCTCTTTTTCGAAATCTCCGAATATCCCTTTCATGCTTCTCCTCAATGAATCCATGCTGCAAGGGCATTCGCCATATTTGACTGGGAATCCTCTCAGTTTTGAATATCTGGCGATGTCTTTCTCTCTGATCATATATAATGGTTTTACTCTTGGTACAAATTTCTTGTTTTTTATAACTCCTGTGACTGGGCCGAGCCTTGCGCTGACTGGTATGTCTCCGCGAATGAAGTTCATCATGACCACTTGCGCTTCGTCGTCTAGATTGTGGCCTAATGCAAGTTTGTCTGTCTTCAATTTTCTCGCGTGCTTGTTCAATAGATATCTTCTCAGTACACCGCAAATCGTGCAGGATTTAAGGTTGGTGCCTTTCGATGCAAGAATCGATTTGATGTAGCATAATGAATAGCCGAATTCATCGCGCAATGATACGATATGAAGCTTAATCTTTTGGTCTTTGCAGAATTTTACTAAGTTGTCTAAACTCTCTTTGCTATAATTTCCGATGAATGCGTTGATTGTCAGCGCTTCAATCTTGTAGCCTAATTTTTTCAGCACATATAATAGAACTGTCGAGTCTTTTCCTCCGGAAGCTGCAACCACTATTTTCTCATTTTTCGAAAAAAGTTTGTATTTCTTGATAGTTGCATCTATAGTTTTCTCGATTCTTTCAAGAAATTTATTCTCTTCTACGCTCAGATTATTTTTTTCTTGAGCTTTTAATTTTCTTTTTTGCATTTTTTGGTTTTGCTTTCGCTTTCTTCTCGGTTTTCTTATGCTTTTTCATGTAATCAGTTATTGCTGCCTTCAATGCCTCTTCGCCCAACACTGAGCAGTGCATCTTCACTGGCGGAAGTTCTCCAAGAAGATGGACAATCTTACGATTAGTGATTTGCTCCGCTTCCTCTAAGGTCTTGCCTTCGACCAATTCGGACAATGCTTCAGACGAAGCGATCGCTGCGACGCAGCCGAATGTCTGGAATTTGACTTCAATGATCCTATTTTTTTTAACTTTGATCATCACTTTCATGATGTCGCCGCATTGGACGTTCCCAACTTCGCCTATGCCGTCTGGATTTTTCATGACTCCAGAATGCTTAGGATTCTTGAAAAGATTCATAACATTTTGG
>Ga0172379_10006357_pt1 | contig 15875 bp, 11 predicted proteins | sample GrowelOW334metaG_FD_119756 | JGI IMG/M metagenome (GOLD analysis project Ga0172379, IMG submission 119756) | Groundwater microbial communities from an aquifer near a municipal landfill in Southern Ontario, Canada - Groundwater well OW334 metaG | ecosystem: Environmental > Aquatic > Deep... | reverse complement strand
TGGAGGCCTCAAAAAGCTCTATGAAATGACCGCTGAACCACCACTTGACTTAAAAGTTATTTTTGCAGACTCCTAAGCCATTATTTCGGCTTTTGTTCCTTGAAATCTTGGAAAGGGGTGCTGATCATGGCCTTAAGATTGGCTGGTGATGATTCCTCCGCCCAGAACTTTTTCACCTTCATAAAAAACAACGGACTGGCCCGGGGTGATGGCGGCTTGTGGTCGTTCCAGTTCAACCTGTGCAATCAAATTTTGTGGATTTTTTTTGTCTGGAATGAAGGTTACTTTGGCAGGGCTAAGTTCCGCGTGATAGCGAATGCGCGCGGTAATTCCTGTGACTTCTGCTGGATTTGCTACTGATTCTGTTGAATTTGCCCCTGCGGCAATTGGCTTGGCGCCGACAATAATTGGCCCGTTAGCAACCGGAGGGACTCCCGCAATAAAGGTTAAATTTTCCGCCTGGAATTTATTTTGAAAAAGTTCCTCACGTTTTCCAACAACTAAAGCATTATTTTCTTTATCAATTTTCACCACGTACCAGCCATCCTGATCTTCGAAACCTTTAACTCCGCCAATTCCAAGGCCTTTTCTTTGACCAATGGTATAAAGCGGCAAGCCCTGATGCGTGCCAATTTTTTGGCCTGCTGTTGTGACAATCGGCCCCGATTCAAATTGCTGTTTTTGCAGATAGCGCTTTAAAAAATCGCCATGCTGACGTTCCGGAAAAAAACAAAGATTCTGACTTTCTTTTTGTTTATTAATTTCTTCAATTCCATATTTTTTGGCTAGCTCACGTACTTCCGGCTTGGTGTAGTCACCCAGCGGAAAAAGAATATGCTTCAGTTTTTCCTGAGTCAAAACATACAAAAAATAACTCTGATCTTTTTTTTGATCCTTGGCTGTCCAAAGTTCGTATTTTTCGCCGCCGTTTTCGGCATTTTGATCTTTGGTTGTCCAAAGTTCGTGGTGCTCGCTCCCAGGATTATTTTTGCGGCTATCGCCGCTTTTAACCGTTACCTTGCGGGCATAATGGCCTGTGGCAACATAATCGGCGCCAAGTTCCTGCATCTTCTTTAAAAATAATCCAAACTTAATGTTGCGATTGCATTCCACACAAGGGTTTGGCGTGATCCCCCTGCTATATCCATCAACAAAAAAATCAACAACATGGGTTTTAAAAGGCTCCTCAAAATTCACAACGTAAAAAGGAATTCCCAAACGATGGGTCATGCTGCGCGCGCGGGAAAGCCCTTCCAGCGTGCAACATTTGTTTTGCGGAAATTTCTCCGAATCCTCTGCACTAAAAACGGTTGGATCTGTCCAAAAATGCATGTGTATGCCAATAACATCATATCCCTGATCTTTTAAAAGGCATGCAGTTACAGAAGAATCCACTCCTCCCGACATTCCAACTAATACTTTTCCTTTTTTCATAAACGTATTCTTAATTTGTGGCTTTCTGCTAATGAAATAATTTGACACCACCAATTTCTTATGCCATACTTTACACACTATCGCAAGCTTATTATGACGCCGAAAGAAGCCTACATTGCGACTCTTTGCAAAGATAATGGAATAGATCTGGAAGCGATTATACATGATATTAACCGCTATATTCCAAGTTTTAACGAACGCAAATTTCGGGAAGCTTTTGCGTTTGCGGCAAATGCGCATGAAGGACAGTTCAGAAAAGAAAATAAACCTTATATTGTCCATCCGGTGGAGGCGACCAAAATTTTAATTTCGATGCATGCGGATGAGGATACCCTGATTGCGGCTTTGATGCATGATGTGCCGGAAGACACCAAATATACTATCGAACAAATTGAAGCAAAGTTTGGGAAAAAGGTGGCGTTTTTGGTTGAAGGAGTAACAAAATTATCCAAGGTGCATTTTAGAAATGATATGGAGGAACGCCAAATTGAATCTTTGAAAAAACTTTTTATTCATTCCGCGGAAGATCCACGAATTATTTTGATTAAATTGGCGGATCGTCTTCATAATATGAGAACGTTGCAATATGTAAACAAAGAGGAAAAACAGCTTCGTATAGCGCGTGAAACGCTGGAAATTTTTGTGCCGATTGCCAATCTTTTGGGCATTGAAGAAATGAAGGCCGAACTTGAAGATCTTTGTTTTCACTTTTTGCATCGTGATGAATATGAAAGTATTGCTGACCGCATGAAGCGCAACAGATTCAAGAATAAACATGTAATTGAATCGACAATTCAGATGGTCCAAAAGAAGCTTGATGAAGCGCGGGTTAAGGCTTCTGTTTATGGCCGCCAAAAAAATCTTTATGGAATTTATAAAAAAACTATTTCCCAGGGAAAAAGACCGGATGAGTTGGATGATTTGATCGCGCTTAGAATTATGGTGGAAGACCGCGATGACTGCTATAAAGTTCTTGGGCTGATTCATTCCTTATTTAAGCCAAAATCCAGCAAGTTTAAGGATTACATTTCTGTGCCAAAAGTGAATGGTTATCAAAGTTTGCATACCACTGTTTTTGGTTTAAATGGAATTGTGACTGAGTTTCAGATCCGCACTTTTCAAATGCATCTTGAGGCGGAATATGGCATTGCTTCGCATTATTTTTACGATGAAGATAAGAATAAAGTACATCATCTGGAAAAAGATCGCCGCGCCTATTGGGCGGAAAAAATCCTGCTGATGCAAAAAGAGCAGGTGGCCAATAATGCCTTTATGGAAGACCTTAAACTGGATATTTTCCAGGATCGAATTTTTGTTTTTACGCCGCATGGTGATCCGGTTGATCTGCCAAAAGGAGCAACCTGCATTGATTTTGCCTATAATATTCATACCGAGGTTGGGCACAGGGCCTTAAAAGCTGATGTGAATGGGGAAATTGTCCCGTTAACTTCCGCTTTAAATACCGGTGATACCGTGCGCATTATTACTTCAGACAGGCCACAAGCGCCAAATCGCGATTGGCTTAATTTTGCCAAAACCAATATTGCCAGACACAGAATTCGTGAATATTTAAAACAGGAAACCAAAGAAGCAAAAATTAAAACCGGGCAATCGCTTTTACAAAAAGAATTTGATCGTGCGGGAATTGGTCTGGTTAGAAATATTTCCGCGCGCAAGTTACAGCAATTTACCAGTGCTTATCCCAGCATTAAGGCACGTAATTTTGATGATATTTTGATAGTGGTTGGTGACGGAACTTTAACGGCGATGGAGGCTTATCGGGCTTTGTTCCCGGGGAAAATCCCGACAAAAAAACTGAAGATGGCAAAGGAAAAAAGTAAGCAGCCTACGTCTATTAAAATCGTCAGCCAAAATCGAAATGGGCAACTGGAAAAATATCTACAGGTGATGAATGAGCTGGGAATTCAGTGTGTAAAATCAAAAACTTATGTTTCTTTTTTGACCGGCAAACTGATCTGCAGAATGACCATAATGGTTAAGGATTTTCAGCAATTATCGGAATTTTGTGAGCAGATAGAACATTTGGAAGATGTGATCCGCGCCGAGCGCCTTTTCTTTAGAAGAAAGCTGCGTTTTATAGTGTTGAGTTTTGTTTCTTTTGCTATCTGGTGCGCGCATCCTTACATTCTTTATCTGGTCACAACGGGGTGGTTTACCACGCACACGCTGATATCGAATGTCTTTATTTATTTGAGCCTTTTCATGCTCTTTTCCATGGTTTATTCGCTGAAGCGTCTAACAAAAGTTGGCTTTCCGGAATTCCGTGAAACAAAAGCGTATTGGGCGGTAACTTTTTTGTTAAATCTTTTTGCACTTGGAACTTTTTTGGCAGAGATTTTTTATTTTCAATTGGAGTTTAATTGGGTGCTGGGCTTTGCGGTAGTCCTGATGATTCTGGCCTATCTGACAACAGAATATTTTGAGTCTCATCGGAGGATCAGGGGGTGACAGGGGGGAGCGTGAGCGAAGCCCCAAATGGGTACGGGCGGGCAGGGGGTGAGCGAAGCCCCAAATTTATTCAGTCGGTGCGGGGCAGGTCGCGGGGCGGGGCGTTTTTTCGTGCGCCCTTGTTTGTTCACGGGCGGGCAAGGCGCAGGCAGCCTCGTTTTTCGTGCACCCACCCTGGCCACAAAGCGTCAGCTTTGGCCTGAGATCGGCGCCAGCCTGAATCCGTTTACGACCTGATCGACCTGAAACTTTGGTTCGTTTTCATCTGCTGTAAGCCTTAATCCCCAAAATTTTGGATTGAATTCTTCGTTTTTTATGAGTCCTAAATGTGCAAGTCTTTCGTGATTTTTGCAGAGTGAAACAATGAATTCCGGATCGTGATTTGGGACGAGTTTGAATCTTCTGGTGTGATGATCAATGTTGGCGGGTTGTTTGCAGCCAGGAAATCCGCACATCTCTCGATAAATTTGATTGATGTATCGCTGCACATGGGCCGGAATAGGCCGCGTTGATTTTTGTGGCAAAGATTTTTGGATTTCTTCTTTGGTGAGGGTTGGCTTTGCGTGCGTCTTTTTCGGCTTGCTCTCCACTTTTGCGCATGCACGTTCTCCCATTTCCCCAACTGTATTTTTCACATCTTGAACCGCTGCCCCTTTTGCGCTTTGCTTAGCCGTGTTAGCGCTTGAAGCTTTTTGCTCTGCGCACATAGACTCTTCCCTACTGCATACATGCTCGCTCGCACCTTGCACCGCAACTTTTTGTGCGCACACATGTGCCTGCGCTTGCACTGCGATTTTCAAAAACTCCTGCATGACTTCGTTCCAGTCCACAGGTTGTTTCCGTTCTTTTTCCAGTTTGAATTTGAAAAGTCGCATTTGTTTTTCAATATCGGTCGTGACTTTGAATGACATATTATTGCGTTGTTGCGATTCAGCTCGCCCATCGTCATTTTCCAAAAATCCTGTTTCCTGATTCATGAAAAGTCCCCCGGGGGACTTTCCCAAAATTGCCGATTCTTCTCTTCCTGAAGCCGAAATTTCTGGATTACCGAAATCGATACTGGATTGTTTTTCGATTCTGGCAATGGTCGCATTTCTCGAATTATTCTCGTCTTTTCCACGTTCCGCGCTTCCCGATTCCCGCTCCGCGCTCCATGCGCTACCGTCAACACCGTCGCGCACTTCCGTCCCTTTCGCACTTTCAATTTTCTGCAGATCCAGCTGTTTTTGCACTGCAGCTTCCTGCCTCTTCATCTCCTGTACAAACGTTTCAAGTGTTGATTTGCTCATACTTTCGACCTTTTCTTTCCAAAATTCTTGAGTTTCAACTGTTGCGACATTACTGATCACACTCAGTTTGCTCCAGCCCTGCTCAACAATTAAAGCCAGCAATAATGGCTTATCCTGCAACTTTTCGCTCACTTTCAAAACTTTTAAAACCGCTTTTTTTGAAAGCCCACCAACAACGGCCGCATAATGGCAAATTGTCTGAAATTTATGTTCTAAAAACAATTTTCTTTTGTTGATTTCAGGCAAAAACGCGGCAAATTCTTTTTGCGCTTTTCGACTTTGCGCGCCAAACCGCTGCGCCATCTGATGCAGTTCTTTATTTGGAAGTTTTTCGATTTCGGCCGGAGTGAGAAAGTGCGTGCCGGTCATTTTTAAAAAGTTTGCTGTGCCAGTTTGGGAAGATTTTTCTGTGGCAGCCCTTGAAAATTTTTCAGTTTGAATCATATCGCGCAATGTTAAGTAATAATTTTATTTTTCCTGTGATTTTTTTGATAATTTTGTAGATATTTTGAAATTTCGTGCGTGATTTTTCTGGAAACCAATCAGCAAAACCGGCAATAACCGATATTCAAATTCTCTCTCTAACATGCCAGAAAATCCATGCAAAATCTTAAAATTCTGATGACTAAAATGCCGAATATTTTATAGGTGAGTATACGCTCACCTCAAAAGCGATTGGTATGTAAAATGCCCCGGATTTACCAACAACCATGCTGACAAATTCCGCACAAAAATTCGGTCAGGCCAAAGTAAAACTAAATTCCGGAATGAAAAAGTTATTCTTGAAAATTGATTGCAGGTGCACGCGGATTTTCGTCCAAAATTTGACTCGCGTTTTTTATTCGTGTTAGCTTTAGATGATTCCCCCTTCAAATTGCTTATGATATTTTCGTGTGATCCCCAAAATGGTGGTCATATTGAAGAAAATCAGGCTCCAATTTATCGCTGTAGCGAGCGCTTTTCGGCTGAGTATTTTGCAGACCGACCGACCGCTGTGGTTTCTGATTGCACCAAAACTTTCAAAAATTCTGTTAAAAATTGTCTAAATTTTGATTCAGCATCTTCTTCCGAGCGCAGTTTTTCACGCGAGTTTATGGAGGAGGCCTGGGCGATAATGCACTTTGCGCAAACCCGCGGACTCCGATTTGTCATGCCTGCTCCGTCCGTTTTGGACGACATCAAAAAATTCAAATTATATCACCAGGAACCGCTTGGAGATGAGGAAAAGGCGGCAATCGACGAACAAACCGAAATTGCGAAAATCGATAATTTTTATTTATGTTTTAACGATGCGGGAAATTTGCAGGAGCTGACACGAATTCTGAACTCCATTAAATATTTTCCCGGTATCGATGAAGTTTTAAATCCACTTGTGGATTTTTTGGCAAAGATTTCGGAGGATATTTCGGATGGTGGCGATCTGAAAGAGCTTTGGCGGGCCTGCGAAAATGTGAAAAGTTTTTTGCATTACGCGATTCAGGGAAAAGCGGAAATGTATCATGGAGGACGATTTTCCGCGGAATTGACTGCCGATTTTTGTGGATTTGTAGACGAAAAAGGGCGACCGCAAGTTGAACTAGTTTTCACAAATGAAGATGGCTCGCCGGTGACAATTATTGATCTGGGCTGCGGCGATGGCGACTGGCTGACGACTTTGGCGAGGGAGAAAAGGAGGAGGGAGAGGGGTGGGATGATTTCAAAATTCACTTTAGATTTATATGAAAAATTAGGGATATTAAAAAATAAATTAGATCCGGTTAATTTAAATAAATTTAATGCGAGAATTGTTGAATTATTTAAATTAACTGGAATGAATGTAGCCATTGACCATGAAATGCCCGATCCCCACCTAATCGGCGTTGACCTCTCTTCCCCCGCATTAAAGCGCCTGCGGCATCCTGCTAGTGGGATTTCTGCGGTGTTCGCGGACATTTGCAGTCCTGAATTAACTCAAAAACCTCCTTTGAAGAAAGCCACGGCGGGCCTGGTTGGGACAACTTTGACCACTGATCGAGTGGAAGATCCCAGTCAGCTTTTTGCAAATATTGCTGATCTTTTGGAAGCCGACGGGCGTTTTTTTATTGCGACCAAGGGCATCATCGACCCGAAAACTGACGGAAAAGGTGCCGAAAATCCCATTCATTACAGCTCAAAGCTTGATCTAAAAAGTGAGTCCCCCATTGGCACAGCCGAAAAACTGATCGAAGCATTAAAAAAGCATGGACTTGAAGTCGACGGCCTTTCTTTAGTCCCCTATCACGTGATTTCGCTTGATGGCCCGCAAGATTTTTCGCTTTTGGTGGTGATTGGAAAGAAAAAACAATCTTCTTAGAATCCCACACCATTGATGCTCATCATTAATAATCCGAAGGCGATATACATCATCCACAATATGCCTATTATGAAAAATATTTTGACGAAGTTTTTCATGAATGGCGATTTGATCTGTTTATAGGCTTCATACAGGTCGCGTGGCCCTAAAGTGCTCTGAATATGCGGTGTTGAAGTATTTTGTGGGACTGCGGATGCATTTGTAGTTGAAACGGAATGAGTTTCATTAAGTTCATTAAGGTGCGAGTAATTTTTAAGAGCATCAAGAAGTTGGGCACTTTTTTTGCCTTTCCACAGAGCAGGCATTAACCAAATTTTATTGTTAATGTCATAGAGTTTTATTGTTTCCATAATGCCTAGAAAGCTCTCTTTTTTGTAGCCAATCATATTTTTGGATCCATAATATTTCACAAGTTTACTTTTCATGGCAGGGCTGACAGTAATTTGCCCAGTAGTTTCATCGATTTCGATCATGTAGGACCTGTTTAACTCAATTCCTAGAAACACAATAATCAAAAGAAACATCATAATAACCCTGATTGCTGCAGGCATCAAATCATCAAACATTTTAGAAGTTATGATTACGCCAAAAAAGTTGTAACTTTTGCCATTCAAAGTAGCGATTGATAATTGTGAAAATACGGTAAGAAGCACAAATGAAATGGAAATTACTTTTACGATTGTGCTTCCTGCGTAGTACAAGAATCTGTTTGTGGTGAAGATGGTCATAAAAATGGTTTATGCCCGCAGGCGCAGCGGTTGGGCGCTGTTATATTTGGAATAATTCCTTATGCTTTTTTGTGATAAGAAAAAACGGCAAAGCAAGGATAGTAAAACCCACTAAAGCCACAAGCAAAGCTCCTATGTACGCTTGTGCGGGCGGTGCTTTTTTGGCAAGCAAGTAAATTCCCATTGATGATTTGCTCGCCAAATATACCATATCCAACGCTACGGCAATGTAATAATTTCTTTTACTTGTTGGTTTTAATTTGAATAGACTCATTGCCGTTTTTTCGGTAAATAAGAATAGGATTAAAGCAATGACAGCTAAAACTGCCAATAATCCGCCGAATAAAAAGGCTGACATACCAGATAATAGGACGTCAACCCCTATTCCGAGCCCAATAAAGAGCAATAATCCCGCCATTATTTTAATGCCAATTGGCGCTTTATTATTTTGTAATTGCGTTGTCGGCGTTGGATTTTGAGCTTGTTCCATATTAAAAAAATTAAAATTTATTGTTTTTATTATATCACGCAATTAATATCCTGCGCCACCCTGCTAGTGGGATTTCTGCGGTGCTTGCAGTCCTGAATTAACTCAAAAACCTCCTTTGAAAAAGGCTATGGCGGGCCTGGTTGGGACAACTTTAACCACTGATCGAGTGGAAGATCCCGATCAGCTTTTTGCGAATATTGCTGATCTTTTGGAGGCCGACGGGCGTTTTTTTATTGCAACCAAGGGCATCATCGACCCGAAAACTGACGGAAAAGGTGCCGAAAAGCCCATTCATTACAGCTCAAAGCTTGATCTTAAAAGTGATTCGCCAATTGGCACAGTCGAAAAACTGATCGAAGCATTAAAAAAGCATGGACTTGAAGTCGACGGCCTTTCTTTGGTGCCCTATCACGTGATTTCGCTTGATGGCCCGCAAGATTTTTCGCTTTTAGTGGTGGTGGGGAAGAAGCGCAAGTAAAATGTTTTGGCGCCGTTAGGAATTGTTATTTTGTTTGTTCGATCAAGTATCCATCAATATCAAAGATGTCTAGAGATAAACATTTTTTCAAATACAAGGGATGGTGTGGATGTCCTTCTTTTGATCTTTTTCCTATCGTAAACCATTTTGCATTATTGGATGGAATAACTTGGTTAATTTCTTGAAGGCAGGTTGTTAAATAGGGACGAATTTTAATGGAAGTGCCCCATGCAGCCCATATATCATGCTGTGTATTTGAAAAAAGATTTTTAAGCTCTTCAATGTTTTTTTTATGTGTTTCTGAATTTAATTGTTTATCCAGATTTTTTGGCTCTGTTGCTCTCTGAGGATAAATATTTATCATAATCCATGAATCATAGCCCAAAGATAATGCTCTGTTTTTAACAGTCCTTAGCGTGTTGTCGAGCTTACTTGGTGTAGCAGTACTTGGGTTTATGCCAATGCAAATAAGAGGATGGAGACCTTTTTCGCCAAGTATAAATCTGTTTTTATTATCGGAACTATTGCTATACAACCAGTCACTCATGTTTATGTGAAAAAATAATTAGTCCTAACGGCCTGGTATAGGCGATGTTTTTCCGTTTGGGGCGAAGTACAGAGGGGAATTAAGGGGATGAATGCCCGATTAAAACGCCTTATTGTTCTTTTTCTTTTAAATACGTGAGCACATGCGACCAATCTGGAAATTGTTCAGATCCAAACAGTATTAATTGACCTTCGAATTCTTTGGCACCATTTTTTTCTCTATCATCAATTAAATAATCGCCACGAAGTAGGTTTTTATGGTGTGCAAGAATTAATCTTTTGTAAGCTTCATCATGAAGATATTTATGCACCCACTCGAGTTTGTGTTGCCACGCCGATGGGTTTTTCCATGGTGCTGTAGATAAAATGTATGTATCAAATAAAGTAGACAGCTTTTTATAGGCCTCAATAGCGCCCGGCATAGGATCCATTAAATCAAAAATGCCCGGAACCTCATCGAGTCTGTCGTTATATTCATGTTTAAGATCATCGCTAATTTTTGCAATCCCCGAGGAGAAGTCTACGAGCACATTATCCATGTCTATATATAGAATTTTTTTATTCATAAATTTATTGTTATTCTGAAATTTTTGGCATTTCGCCAAGTTCTAATTGTTGATAGTTTTGTCGGTATCGGAAAGCTCTGCAAACTTAGCTGCCATTGTAGGATTGCCGCGCGTTAGTCTTTTGATTGTCAAATCTTCTGCTTTATTATTAGCGAGACGAAGGTTATTTTCAGACGACAGGAGGTCATCTTTGGTTTTCTGAAGATGGTCGATGGTTTTATCTATTTCTTCGATGGCAGTTTTGAATTTACGACTGGCGAGATCATAATTTTTAGCAAAACCATCTTTAAACTCATTAATATTTTCCTCAAAGTTGGTGATGTCGACATTCTGGCTCCTTACCAAGGCAAGCTCAGTTTTGTATTTAAGTGAGTTCGTAGCAGCGTTGCGTAGCAGGGTTATAATTGGGATGAAAAATTGTGGGCGAACTACATACATTTTGGGATATTTATGGGAGACGTCGACGATGCCGGTGTTATAAAGCTCATTTTCGGCTTCCAGAAGCGTAACAAGGACAGCGTACTCACATTTTTTCTCTACACGGTCTTTATCAAGCTCGCGTAAAAAATCTTCGTTCCTATGCTTTGTAGAGGTCTCATCACCCTCATTTTTCATTTCAAACATGATAGAAATGACTTCATTGCCAGCTCCATCGGTTTCGCGATAAATATAATCCCCCTTGCTACCAGTTTTCGTATCGTTGTCTTTTTCAAAATATGCATTTTGGAAACCAGTTGGACGAAGTTTGTTAAATTCGGTCTCGCAGTGCTGTTCGAGTGTTTCGCCTATCATTTTTGTTGAGAGTTTGACCTTCATGTCTTTGCGAAGAGCAATTTCCTCATCTTTCATCTTGATAATGTCGTCCTTGCTCTTGAGTTCAGTGGAAAACTTCTCATTTAATGACTTCTCAAGTAATTGCTTCTCGGTCTCTTTGCTTTTCAGCTCGCCGGCAAGTTTGTCACGCTCTTTCTCAATTTTATTGACCGCTTCGGTGACGGCAAGTTTTTTCTCAAGCTCTACATTATTGAATTTTGATTTCATTTCGGCTAGTTCGGATTCTTTCCTTGCATCAAGCTCAGCCAGTTCATGGTCCTTTTTAGCCTTTAGCTCAACTAATTCAGTCTCCTTCTTTGCAATATCCTTTTGCAATGTATTTGTAATATTAGCCTCGGCGAGTTTTATAGCATTTTCTTTTTCTTTTTTTGCCATGTCTAATCGCTCATGCAGTTCTTTTTCAAACTCATGATCACGCACTTGCTTAAGTATGTCTGCGAATCCCGCCTCATCGACTTTGAAGGCTTTTTCACAATATGGGCATATAATTTCGTTCATATTAATTTTTTAATTTTGTTATAACTTTCCGCCTGAAATATCGAAAAATCTTTCAAAGAAGCTTGTCAATTTACTTAGCACGCTTTCGCGTTTTTGGGTGCGCTCGCCAGTCGGAGAAAAGCGAGAAACAGGTGGTAAAACTTTGGTTATTGCCGTGCCAGTCGTTGCCACGCTTCCATCACGAAAAGAATTTCGTACAAACGCATACGTTGCATCGTGATCCAGACCTTCATTATCAATAATCTTTTCGAGCTCCTCAATCTTTTTCTTATCCACAAATTTCTGCCAATCATCATCAACTACTGAGTGGATATCAAGTGAAGTGATAAACTGATTGATGAGATCCTTTTTGTTTCGTAGTTCAACACTTGAATCAATCGCTTTGTTGATATCAACCAAAATCTCGCGATTCTTATTGTGATCTTCGTGGTATCTTTTGATGAGCCCCAATACAAAATCAATATTTATTTCTACCTGCTTGATAAGCTCCATTTCAAACACCAAGTCATCGTTAATATTTTCTTGATCAACCTCTGTGCCCTTACGAAGTTCGTTGTAGAGGTCGATGTATGCACTGTGATAATCTTGCACATCACGTTCAGTTAAAATCTCATTGCTGGCAAATTCGTCAAAAGTTGTCAGAATATTTCGCACGCGCAAAATCCCGCCATAAAGCTTGATAAAATCTTTCTGATTTTGCTCGCCTATAATTCGCTGTCCAGCAGGAAATTTTTCCAAGAGCTCCGCTACCATGCTTGCGTACCCGCGTACTTCCTTTTCACCGTCTTTGTAACCGTTGTAATACTCTTCGTATGCTTTGAGAAGCACGACACCGCCTGCTTCTTTATCCCCAAAAAGAGCGATGGATTCATTGGTCGCTTTCTCTAGGTTACGGAAGCAAACAATGTTTCCAAAAGTTTTTACGCTATTCAAAATACGATTGGTTCGCGAAAATGCCTGTAAGAGTCCATGCAATCTCAGGTTTTTATCCACCCAAAGCGTATTCAGCGTTGTAGCGTCAAAGCCAGTCAAAAACATATTGACCACAATCAGAACATCAATCTCACGATTTTTCACTCTTAAACTCACATCTTTATAATAATTTTGAAACCTATCAGATGAAGTATCAAAGGATGTACCAAACATTGCATTGTAATCGATGATTGCACTATCAAGAAAATCACGGGAACTCACATCAAGCCCGCTTGTGTCCTCGGAGTTTTCATCGATCATTCCATCGGCATCTTCATCGTTTACGCTAAAGCTATAAATTGTTGCTACTTTGAGTTGTTTATCACTTGGCGCACCCTCAAGTTGTTTTTTGAACTCTGCATAATACTTCTTCGCCACATCAATAGATGAAACTGCAAAAATAGAATTAAAGCCCGCCAATCTTCTATCTTTCAGTTTATAAAAACTATTACGCTTGGTCTTTTGGTCAAAATGCTCGCGAATATAGCCCACGATATTAGCCAGTCTTTCCGGTGAAGCCAGCACCGCCTCACGGTCAATATCTCGCACCTGTGCGTCTTCAATATTCTCCGCTTCTCGAACAGTAGAAACATAATCAACCTTAAACGGCAAAACATTTTTGTCAGCAATTGCGTTCACGATAGTGTAAGTATGCAATTTTTCACCAAAAGCTTGCTCGGTCGTTTTCAAGTCCGGCCGTCCACCGGCAGGCGCATTCATGGCAAAAATCGGCGTACCGGTAAAACCAAACAGATTGTAATTCTTGAATGTTTTGGTAATAGCGGCGTGCATATCGCCAAACTGTGAACGATGACACTCATCAAAAATCAACACCACATGCCCATCAAAAATAGTATGCCCGGAATTGCGGCTAATGAAACGATCGAGCTTCTGGATAGTGGTAATGATAATTCGCGCGTTCGGATTTTCCAGTTGTTTCTTCAAAATCGCCGTACTGGTATTACTATTTGCAGCGCCTTTTTCAAACTTGTCATATTCTCGCATCGTCTGATAATCCAAGTCCTTGCGATCAACCACAAACACCACTTTATCCACATACGCCAACTTACTCACGAGCTGGGCGGTTTTGAAACTGGTTAAAGTTTTTCCCGATCCGGTCGTGTGCCAAATGTACCCACCAGCCTCAACTGTGCCGAGTTTCTTGTAGTTGGTGCTGACTTCAATGCGATTGAGTATTCTCTCCGTCGCCACTATCTGATACGGTCGCATTACTAAAAGTTGATGATCTGTAGTGAACACGCAGTACTTGGTCAAGATATTCAAAAGCGCGTGCTTGGCAAAAAAAGTCTTCCCAAAATCCATCAAATCCGTAATCGGTCGGTTAGTAGCATCTGCCCACCAGCTGGTAAATTCAAAACTGTTGCTCGAGCGTTTGCCTTTTTTCACTGCACCTTCACCAGCTTCTTTAATGTGCTCGCAACGGACGGTGTTGCTGTAATACTTGGTATGTGTACCATTGGAAATAATAAACAACTGCACATATTCAAAAAGCCCCGACGCAGCCCAAAAGCTTTCTCGGCTGTAACGGTTGATCTGATTGAATGCCTCGGCAATAGCCACTCCACGGCGCTTGAGCTCGATATGCACCAAAGGCAACCCGTTCACCAGCACCGTCACGTCATAGCGATTGGCACGCTGACCGTCCTCGGTGGTATATTGATTGATCACCTGTAAACTATTGTCGTGAATGTTGTCCTTTTTTATGAGGTACACATTCTTGGTCGTGCCATCTTCGCGCATCAGGTTTTTGATATGGTCTTCTTGAATGGTGGCGGTCTTTTCGGCAATGCTTTGGTTTGGATTGGCAAGCTCACTGGCAAAAAACCGTTCCCATTCACTATCGGTAAAAGTAAAATCATTGAGTTTCTCCAGTTGCTTGCGCAAATTCAATACCAAATCAGCTTCGGATGTGATGGGCAGATATTCATACGCTTGCGTCTCAAGTTGTTTGATAAAAGCCCTCTCCAAATCCGCCTCACTTTGATAATTAGCGACACGCTTGCTGTCTGGAATGTATTCTCCAACAACGGTGCTTTGAGAATTTTCAGCAACTAAATTGTATTTATTATTTGGCATATTCATTGAAAGTTAAAAGCTTCCCTCGGTAGTATTCATACTGCTGTCTACGAGCCGAGAGTTCGGCCGGTAGACCTATTGAGATGTCGTTCACGAGGGCATCAAATTTATCTAAAATTGAAACGATTCGTTCTTGTTCGGAGATGGAGGGAACGTGAATAGGGATTTGTTTTATACTAGCAAGACTAATGGTTTTTTGACTTCCGCCGCCTACATTATTTTCCACAAATTGTGTGACTTTTTTTGAATGTAATACGTAGTATAAATATTTTGCATTTATTAAGGGATGGATTATAGCTGTATTTTGCCCTAAACACACTTCGTCTTCTTCTCCGATTAAGCTAAAATTTCCATATGAACCAACCCTTGATATAACAATATCGTTAAACTGTGGTTTATACTTTTTAGTAAACATTTCAAATGCTTCGCGATTTACTCTGAGAGTCTTTTTTGTATCTACATATCCACCTTTTATATCTGTAACCCTTATCATTGGAAATCCAGCGTCTGAGTAATTTGGAGTCTGGTGCAATGAATCATACACAACCGAAACATCCATTATCTTTTTTATTTCAACGTTATCATCAAATGTAAACACTTGGTTGTAATAATACTCATACTGTTTCATTCTTGCTTCCAGCTCTGCTTCTAGCTCTGCTTCTAGCTCTGTAAAACTATTAAGAATTTTGACAATTAATTCTTGGATTGCAATGGGTGGTAGAGGAATTTTTATTTTTTTTATATCAGGTTTATCAATTGCAGGTGTTCCTCCGACTTTCTTGGGCTTTCGCAATTCAGGCTCCTGCACTTTAATGGCGTAGTAAGCAAATTTAGTGAGCAATTTTTCAGTTGTTGGCGTTATGATGAACAAATTTGATGTCCCCCAAAAATCTTCAGGGATAAAATTTACGAAACCAATAGTTCCTCTTCGTCCAATAGTTACAGACCCAGCTGGAGTATTCTTCTTGTCATACCGGCCAGTTGGCGTTACACCTCCACCATAGACCGGAAAATTACCATCACCCCTTTCCAAGATTTCAAGGAACAAAAGCCGAAATAATGGCTTAGGAGTCTGCAAAAATAACTTTTAAGTCAAGTGGTGGTTCAGCGGTCATTTCATAGAGCTTTTTGAGGCCTCCAAG
>Ga0172379_10006356_pt1 | contig 15876 bp, 16 predicted proteins | sample GrowelOW334metaG_FD_119756 | JGI IMG/M metagenome (GOLD analysis project Ga0172379, IMG submission 119756) | Groundwater microbial communities from an aquifer near a municipal landfill in Southern Ontario, Canada - Groundwater well OW334 metaG | ecosystem: Environmental > Aquatic > Deep... | reverse complement strand
GGACAACGGCGGTACATGTGATGGGTCGTCAGCGTGCCAACCACTCAAACTTGAACGTCTTCCCGTCACGGACCACCGAAGTGGTGAATGAGACGGAATTATTGATCAAGTCGGTCAAACACGAGATGGCCTGAGAGGTGTTCGTGATCGTCCCGGCGCCTACGATATCAGCCACGCTGTCCGGTGCGACGCACCTGCGGACCAGTATCGTGCCGGCCCTGAGATTCATTTCATGCTCGTTCCCCTGTTCAGCACCCACAAGGGTATTCGGGTCAACGACCATTTCCAAGATCTCAGTAAAGGAAAATTCTCTGATTTCGGCCATGAGTACCTCCATGTAAGATTGATGAGCGCTTTTTTATTTCCTGATAGTATATGCTTTTCCTAGTCAGCTGTCAAGCCTCTTGACAGGAAACCTGTCCGGCGATACAATGCCGCATCACACTTGTACTTTAGTATTGTCGGATAATAGGAAAATCCGGCAGAACCAGAGCATCGGACGCCCTTTCAATAGAAAGGGTCAGTCATGTTAGTGCAATTCGTACTGACGATGGATGACGTTATTGTCCTAGACGTACCATTCGACCAGCTGATTTTCCAATGGGTCAGCGATGTCGACCAGCAGGAAATACTGGAGATCTCGCACCGGTGGATCACTACCCAGAATTTCCTGACCCACCGCATGGTTGGACTCCAGCGAGTCGGCGAGTCAAGCCTGACGATCGAACCACTCGGAGAAGGCATACCGGATTTCAAAATCTGATTAGCCGTTTGGCTGCGCTTGTGCGCGGCCATTTTTATTTTCAAAATATTTATATAGTTGCTTTTATCCGAAAAATATGCTACAATATTGATACAAAATAAAAATGCAACTAAAAAAACACCAACGAACACTTCTCCATTCCGTTAGCATCGTTACCGGTATTTTTTTGCTAGCCTCCGGTTCGCATGTTGCCATGGCTGACGATATCAGAAACATGATTTATCCGGTCATCGGCCAAACAAATTTCAGTGACAGTTTCGGAGCTCCGAGGATCGGGCATACTCACCAAGGGATAGACGTGTTCGGGACGAAAATGCAGCAACTAGTAGCCGTGACGAGCGGGCGTCTCAGTTACGTGCCGTTTCCAGAGCCTTCATACGGTTATGGAATCTTTTTGCGTGGTGACGACGGATATGAGTACTGGTATCTGCATCTCAACAACGACAATCCAGGTACTGACGACGGCCAGGGCGGCGGCATAAATGCTTATGCCACAGACTCACTGACAGGTTTGCCAGTGACGAAAGGTCAATTAATCGGGTATATGGGCGACTCCGGCAATGCGGAAAAAACCCCCCCTCACCTGCATTTCGAAATTCACCGCCCTGACGAGAATGTCATCAACCCGTTTCTCAGTTTAAAAAACGCCTCACACTCAGCTGCGCCGATTTTCGCTCCTCCCCTGCCAGGAGAAATACTTCCCTTCCTGAAATTCCAGGGAGGCGCGTCAATTGCACGCGGCGATATAGATGTACAAACACCGGGAGAAGAAATAATCGCTGGAGCTGGACCAGGCGGCGGTCCTGACGTCAGGTTGTACAACAGTGACAAAACGTTGCGTGGAAGCTTTTTCCCCTTTCCGGCCACATTCCGCGGCGGGGTCGATGTGACCACCGGCGATGTCAATGGAGACGGAACCGAAGAAATAATTTCTGGCGCTGGACCAGGCGGCGGTCCGCAAGTCGTCGTATCAGATATGCATGGCCACAGAATCAACCAATTTCTGGCCTATCCAAAAGAATTTCGCGGGGGTATCAGGATAAGTTCTGCTGATATGGACGGAGACGGTGTAGCTGAAATTATCACCAGTCCGGCCACCCAGGGCAACCAGCCGATCAGGGTATTCAATCGTTGGGGGGAACTAAAAAAAGAATTCCTTGCCTTTGGAAGCGCCTTCACGAAAGGTCTCGACGTCACAGCCGCACCAGCCAATGAATTTAATGAGGCTTCGATCGCGGTTGGCGTCGGTGAAGGCGGCGGGCCGCAAGTCAAAGTTTTTAGTTTTACCGGCGACCTCAAAGCGCAATTTTTCGCCTATGACAAAGCTTTTAGAGGCGGGATCCATCTTGATATCGGCGAAATAAACTCCGCTAATAATGGACTTGAAATAGTCGCCGTACCGGCCAGTCACGGCGGGCCGCAAATCAGGTCGTTCGACATGAAAGGAAACCTGTCAGAAACCTTTACCGCTTTTGAACCATGGTGGAGAGGCGGATACGACATCGGTGCCGGGTCGTATACGTTAAGTATTTCTACCCAGTCAGGGAATCGCCGGACTTCAGTCAGAGACATTACAGTTTCAAATGACGCGCAATATTATCACCAACCCGTGGTATACCCTTCTGATTAATTATTTTTTGCACATCCCCTAACCGGCGCATTCATACTGCCTATAAAACACACATTTTTTTGCATATAAAAAACTCTAATCTCCGGACAATAATTCAACTTTTTTACTTGCTGATTGTAACAATGTAAGTTAAATTTATTTAGCTAAAATTAGCCAAATTCCTAGATTTAGCCTGATTAACGCATTAGATTGACCTATTTACCTGGCCGGCAGGTAATCAAGAGGATTTACCGGTATGCCGTTGGAACGTACCTCAAAATGCAAATGTGGGCCTGTAGTGAAGCTTCCGGCGCCAGTTGTGCCTGGAGTGCCGCCCGAAAGGCCGATCTGCTGTCCTCGGACGACATAGCTGTCTTCGGACACGTCAATACGGCTCATGTGGCCATAGACAGTAGATAGTTGGTTATTATGGACCAGCATGACATAGCTGTATCCCATGCCGGCATTTTTTGCACGGACGACATATCCGTTATCAGCCGCACGGATCGCAGTCCCCTGGGCTGTAGGGATATCAATTGCCGGGTGCTGAAAATATTTCTTAAAAATATATGTCGGGTCATGGAAATACGCACTGATGCCCTTGGTCGGGCTGGCCGGCCATATAAACGTCGAATCAATATTCAAATCCACCCCTTCATCCTGCAGCTTTTCACGTGCCTTTGATTCCAGCGTATTCATTTCCGCTTCAGCAGCGAGCTGCTCCTTTTTTGCGACTTCCAGCAGGTCGGTAAACTTCACCTCGGAATTTTTAGTATCAGACAGGAGGTTTGACTTGTAGTCTTTTTGGCTGGCTAAATTTGTGATTGAAGCGGACAGCTTGTCAGAAAGAGCGGTCAACTCATTTTTCTTTTCGTCTTTTGCGGACTTCTGGTCATCCAGCGCTGATTTTGCATCTTGAACAGATTTCAGGGTTGATTGCGCCTGTCCCTGAAGCTCCTGGGTATATTGCATCTGGTCAAAAAATTCCGAAAATGACCCGTTGGACATGAAAATTTCCAAATATGTCTTTTGGTCATACTTGTTAATGGCGCGCAAATATTCGGCCAGCACTTTCTTGTTATATGTCAGTTCATCGGTCCTCTGGGAAATCTGGGCATCCAATTCTCCGATTTCCAGATTGACCGCCTCAACTTCCGCTTTGACCGTTTCGATATCATTTTCCGCCTGCTGTACCTGCAGGTCGATCAATGACAGCTGGTTCTGCAACGTTACCGCTTCCTGCTGTTTGACTTCAATATTGGACTGGTAGGTTTCCGTCCGCTTTTTTAGGTCTTCAATCGCCTTCCGTTTCTCGTCCAAGGCTTGGTTTAATTCAGTCATGGCTAAATCGTCCAAGTTTGTCGTCGGCGTCGTGTTCGTTAGTGCCTGGTCAGTATTAGCGTTCTCATTTGTCGCTGAATTGGTGTTTGTGGCCGTATTGGTAATTTCAGGAACATTAGTGTCCGCTGTCTGTGCCTGTACAGTCATCCGCCATACGGGCAATAACAAAAAACTGGCAACAATGATGGTTAGGCCAGTATATGTGACAGCGTTAGTTATTTTGTTTTTGTTTAGCCAGTTCATGAGCTGTTTGCGCTTATTGATAAGCAAAAGCATTATAGCACAAACGCCTGATTATTTCAACCGCCCAATGGCCATTTCGACCCGCCTGATAGCTTCAGCCTTACCCAACACTTCCATAACCTCAAATACTCCGGGACTTTGGGCCAATCCGGTCACTGCGACGCGTAGCGGCCATAATATTCCTTTGGTGGTCAACGCCCGTTGTTTGATGAATTCTTCAAAAACTTTTTTTGTGGCAGCGGCGACAAAATCATTTTCCCCGATTGACTTCAAAATATCACATGATAACGACAGTCCGCGGACCGTGTCTTCCTTTTCTCCCCCTTTTGGGATCAAAAGGTCGCCCAGGTATTCGAGCTCCCGGGAAAAAAGAAAAGCAGACAGCTCCCGAATATCTGAAAGTTTCTTCATGCGGTCATGAAACAACGCAACAACTTTTTCAAGATCGTATGTTTCGATATTCCCATCAAGCCACGGTTTGCATTTTTCGGCCAGATCCTTGAGCGGCATCTTCTTGATGTATTGCCCGTTCAGCCAATCAAGTTTTTCGATGTTGAAAATCGCTCCTGCTTTATTCAGTTTAGACAGGTCGAATTCCTTGATCAGTTCTTCGCGGGTAAAAATTTCCCGGTCGTCTTTCGGATTCCACCCTAACAGGACAATAAAATTCAGAACCGCTTCCGGCAAATAGCCGAGTTCGCGGTATTCAAGCGCAGAAGTAGCGCCATGGCGCTTGGACAGTTTCGAACGGTCCGTGCCAAGTACCAAAGCCGGATGAGCATAGATCGGCGGAATCCAGCCAAACGCTTTATACAATAACACATGCCGGGGAGTTGACGGTAACCATTCCTCTGCCCTAATCACGTGAGTGATGGCCATCTCATGATCATCGATAACATGTGCCAAATGGTACGTCGGGAAACTGTCTGACTTTAACAAAACCGTATCGTCCAATGTTGTATTGGCTACGGCAACCTGGCCACGAACAATATCATGAAATGAGGTCAAGCCTTCATTCGGAATTTTTTGCCTGATGACATACGCCTCACCCGCCGTTAAACGTCTCTGAACATCTTCCGGCGCCAAAGTCCGGCACAAACCGTCGTATCCGGTTGGCAGTTTGTTCGCTTCCTGAATTTTCCTGATTTGGTCCAATCGTTCCTCAGTACAGAAACAGTGATACGCCCCCCCTTTCTCTACCAGCTTGCGGGCATATTTACGATACAGGTCAAGACGTTCCGATTGGAAGATGGGTCCTTCATCAAAATCTAGGCCGTACCATTTCAGCGCTTCAAGTATATTTTCCACGGCACCGGGCACATAACGGCTCCGATCCGTATCCTCAATGCGCAATATAAATTTTCCGTTGTTTTTTCTGGCCCATAGCCAATCAAAAAATGCTGTACGGAAACTGCCGATATGGAGGTAACCGGTTGGCGACGGGGCAAATCTTACTCGGACGGTACTCATAGTTTAAAACCCTTTTGTAGTGAAAAAAACTTCCAGAACAACCCCGACGCTCAATAAAACAATGACGGCAATACTGCCCGCCTCCAGCAGTGCGAAATTCTTGATGGATTCCTTTTTCTTAATTTTCAGGTAAATCAAGGTGATCAATACGCCTTCCAGCCCGAGCATGACTGCGCCAGTCAGGCCGATGACGGTGATGAAATCCTTGAGGCCGGAAACGAACATCAGGATCGGCACGGTCACGGCCACAAACCATGCGATTCGTTTCGGAACTCCGTAGTCATACCAAAAAAGTTTCTTGACGGTCAGGCCAAGCGTGATAAATGAGGTAAAGGTCGTGAGGATGCCGAACAAGTAGCCGATCTTCAACACCCAGTCACCGAGGTCACCGCGTAATCCGGAAATAGCGTCTGCCGTGGTATGCGAACCGGACACGCCCAGCACGACCAGTGTAAACAATACGTAAACAACGGCGCACAGGACGATCCCAGTGATCAGAACTTTTCGCAGCTTTTTCATGTCGCCATCCAGCATCTCTTTGATCTCAGGGATGATCGATGTCCCCCACAATGAAAATACGACTACGCCATACGGCAAAAACAAATAGCGTAAATCTATATTACTCAAATTCGTCGGCTGAATGTGTCCAAATCCTATGACCGAGAAAAAAATCACGACAGCCAAAAAAATCACCAGTAGGATCAGCTCGACAGTACCGATAGATTTCTGGTCGCGCCAGATCAACATGGCTCCAAGCAACAGGAAAATAAATGTATAGAGTATTACTGACCCGTCGAATAAATATGCCAGAAATTGACCGCCAATGATCAGATATGCCAGTAGCGCCCCGAACAGGTCTAGCAGCTGGACGATCAACGTGGCCCGTTTCGCGCCCGGGCCGAAATACACCTCTGCATAGCCCGGCAAACGATGGAGTCCCTTTGTTTTTGACGCCAATTCGGCAAAAAATAAGTGGATGACAATGGACAGTCCGGTCATCAGTATTAAAAAAATCACCATAACCGGAAAACCGACTTTTGAGCCGACATACGGCAGGCCGAACAGGCCCACTCCGATAACCGTCCCGACGAACATCGCCAGGGCAAAAATTGGATGCTTTTTTGATGACATACGAGAATATTTCTAAAATCAAAAATTTAAAAAAGGCTGTAATTAGTATACCATACAAAGACACCAAAAAAAACGCTTTCTTCAGCGTTTGCCATGCGTCTCGCTCATGAGTGTTATGAAACTTTCTTATTGGCCCGATACTGTACGATAATAATCATAATGGCTAATAGACCGACTACCGTCAATATGACCGTATAACGGCCTATCAATTCATGATGTTTCAAAAGGTAGTATTCCGTCTCACCCAAAACACGAACAATAATCCAACCCGTGAAAATATATAATGACAGGAGAATCAATTTCAATTGAGCCGATTCCAGGCGGCGCCGAGTGACGGCAAATACCATCAACATGACCAGGGCGATCGGTACGACAAAATCAGCATGAAGAATCAGTCGGGAACGCTCATATTTTTCCACCTGGCAGGAAGCCGGTATTTTGATTGATTTCCCGGATAAAATCGAGGAATTGCCGGTTTTGGATTGGCAATCCTGATAATACGGATTGAACAGGCGGCTGGAATCGCGAAATACAAATTCTCCGAGTACCACCAACGCCACCACCATCAGGATCGCAAAAAAAATTGCTCCCGAAGTATAACGGGGGTTTTTCGCCGCAAGCACGTCCGGCTTAATTTGGGCGGCATCTGCGCTTAATTGTTCAAATACAGGTACGGGCATAAAAAAACTTAAATATCAGGCCTTTATAATGACCCATTATGGGTGAATAATGGATTACTATAGCTCAAATAGAATGGCCTGTCAAGGCGACGCGCCCTACCAATCGGACATAAATTTTCCCTGCCCATTCGGGCGATACCCGCTCCGGACTTCCGAACCGTCAGCAAACCCATCTCCGTCTGTATCAGAGTTCTGCGGATTCGTACTGAACGCGGTTTCCCATATTTCGTATAGGCCGTCCTTGTCGGCGTCAGCAGTCATGTCAGACAGATTCAGGCCAAATTGGTACCCGAATAACGGCCAATCTAAAAAATTCGTTTCACTGAAAAGGTTTTTCGGGAATACTGAGATTGGCTCGGTATCACCCGGCTGTTCGATGGCAATCTCTTTATTAAAATCGTTGACTGCCAGTCGGACGTCAAGATCGGATTCACGGCCAGCCGACTGTAATTCGGCCCGATACAATAACAAATCTTTTTTTCCGATCCATAAGGTAGCGCCAGCCACCTGCTGGTCAGACAGATACGTTGAAATTATATCCCGGGTCTGGCCTGGCCACGATGAATCGGCCAATGAATCAATGACATGTGAAAATGCCTGATGGTCAAGCCGTACGTCAAACCGATACGCTTCACGCCCGTCAATCATTTCATCCGGTTTCCGTTCATAACTGGTAATCAACGCGGTTGAACCGACTGCACGCCCAACTGTCCGCCATTGCCCACCGTTAGGATCAGCGATATCCCCCGGTTTAAATACATACCAGCGGTCCTTGATAGCAGACATAGTGATGAAACTTAACGCTGGGATTTCAGAAATTTGCACATAACTTTTCGAGTCAGTCAATCGAAATTCCGCTGCTGCCAAATAATCAAGGTCGTTCACATCAATAGCTATCCCCACATGCAATTGGCCGAGCAAAAATTGCCCGATTTGACCGTTAAACAGGGCATTAATTTTTATATTCTTTAACGTCTGCTGCTGTACTGGACGGACATTTATTTCAAGATCGTATGAAGCGGTTTGCAGGCCGGACATGTTCTGTTTCATTTCGGAAAAAACCTGTGGTGCTGGCTTCTCCAAAACCGGGACGGTCACCACCTTTCCCAGGACCGGCCAAGCTTGGCCCTGAAACCAGCCCAACAATCCAACGCCGACAAAAAACAAAAAAAGGAGAAAGAAAAAAAGTGAAATTACTACCTTCTTAATCATTGGAATATAATTATGGATGGATTGGACCGTTTCAATCACTTAACAATTACTTGCCCGATGATATCCGGATGCAGACCGCAAGAATAATAAAAAGTTCCTACCCCGGAGAACTGATATGAGAATGTTTCATTCTGACGCAAATTACCGGAACTGAATGTCTCTGCCTGTATACTGTGTTCTGCCTGGACCGAATTGGACCATGTCACCACATCCCCCGTTTTGATCTGGACAACTGCCGGATCAAAAGAATCTTCGGCAATGGTTATGGTTGATGGGGAAACCGCTTCCGACCCATGACTATTATCCATCAACTGGCCATTATTGGTAATCGCAGTATTTGTTTTTTGTTGAGCCTGTAAAAATGACAAAACACTCTTGTTATCAGCTTCATCATCAGATTGATCTGATCGGAGATACATCATAATACTTAGTGCAAGGACAACAATAATTGCTCCAATAAAAATCAAAGACTTTGACCCTAAGTATTTTTTCCGTTTAATTCTGGGCGCCATAATACCATAAATAAAAAAATCAGCAAAAATGCAATTAATGACACAAATGGAATTGTTATAAAACCTAGGGTAAAAATATATCTAGATGAACAATCTACTAATCCGCCCAGCGCACAATGTTGGCTGCTTGGTGGCCAAATTTGGATGTATGAGTTATATGCTGCAAACACAGCGCCTATGCTTGAAAGCGGTAAAATATATTTTTTCGCTCCCCCGTCCTGTTTCCACCAGGCGATACCGAGCAAAAGTATTAATGGGAACATACACACTCGCTGCCACCAGCATACATTACACGGTTCATATAATAAAAATTGGGAAAAATACAGACTGCCAATAACTGAGATCAGCGTAACGCCAAAAGCGGCCGGCAAGCCAAGACGACTGGCTATCAGGACCAACCAATGATCTGGACGCTTTTTTCTCATCCAAATTATAATCACGGCCACAGGCAACAGCGCTAAGCCCAGAAGCGCCCCAGCAGTCAATAGTCGCTCAAGAGTGTTCATTACAATAACATTTAGTGAATGGTGCTACCTATATTTTAGTTTATATTACCATTGGGGTCAAAGTTTGACCCGATCAATATTGACAATAATATGCAAGTACTGTAGTATGTACGATCAGGTATTTAACACGGGGCATCATTTTTGTAAGCACTTTATAAGGAGGTACTATTGCCTAGTTCGACGACACGAGATATCGACGTGGAGTGTGGGGCGTTTACGTTATGGATTGACGGGGAATTGTCAAAAAGCAGCTACTTGCTGGCTCCTGGCGGAAAAATCAGCATCCCGGTTATTTGCACTGACGCAAATACCAGACTCACCGAAGCTGTTCGTGAAGCGATCAAGTTTGGATACGAATCTGAGGGCTACACCAATGTCGCTTTCACATTTGACGGCCAGCATTTCGTTTTAACCATGCTGTCGCCGATCCGCTGATTCACCCTCCGCTCCCCCCTTCTGAAAAGTCCGGTCACCCGATCGGCTTTTTTTATTAACAAAATATTGTATACTACCCATATATGTGCGGACGATATTCTTTTTTTTCAAAAGACGACATCCTTGAAGAGCGATGGCAAGCCCAGATCGCCATGCCCTTGCCGCGCCATTACAATGCCGCGCCGACCGAAAAACTGCCGGTCATCCTGAATACAAGTCCACATTTGATCATTGTCGGACAATGGGGCCTCGTACCGTCATGGATAAAAACAAAACCGACGCATCCGCTGATCAATGCCCGGGCGGAAACTATTGGACAAAAACCTTCTTTCAAAAATGCCCTGAACAAAAGACGCTGTCTCGTGCTTGCGGACAGTTTTTTTGAATGGGACAGACGGGGAGAACAAAAAATTCCCTATCGGATCATGCTGGACGACGAACAGGCATTTTCCTTCGCCGGCATCTGGGAGTCGTATACACTGCCAAACGGAGAAGCAATACCAACCTTTTCAATCATCACTGTCCCGGCGAACGCACTGGTCGGCAAACTCCATGACCGGATGCCAGTGATCCTCCCGCCCCAATATGAATCCTTGTGGACTGACCCTTCTGCAGATACTGAAGCAGCGCTGGCCGTTCTCAAGCCGTACCCCGCTGGCATGATGAAAATGTATGCAGTTTCTCCACGCGTTAATGCCGTGAGAAACGATTCTCCGGACATTCTGCTCCAAATATAAGAAACAAGAAGCAGCCCCTGTTCGGAGCTGCCCTGCAGATTTACGCTTCTCATGAATCCCATAACATCATATGCCACATGGCGGTGAGTTTTTTTAACACCTGAGTAATCGTGTGTGTACGGTCGGGGGTGCAACCTGAGTACGTTCACAATTATCAAGTATCGCATGGAACCGGCTCTTCAGTTCCCATAAACCTTCCTCATATTCTCATCATGCTATTAAAATTCTATCCTGATGTAGTAGCCGAGGTCTCTAGCCGGCAATTTGGATACCGGTGGCTAATGAATAGCTGACGGAATATTCGCAACGGCTGTAAAAACGCAGATTATTGATGCTATGGTTCTATCGACCTTGCACCAATAGTACGCCTACCCTCGTTATACTTATTTCATCAATTATACCGGATGATGAATGATTGCCCAGGATTAGTAAAAAATAAAATACTTTGGTCTTGGCTTGTTTCATACTCCTCAATCCAGCGCTGCATATTCCAGGGCATGATATGGGTGGCCTGAAACTGGCCCGTACTGGTCTTTTGGCCAACAAGCTTAATATATTGGCCGATTTCCAGCCGGACACTAGGGTCAACCAAGGCCGAGTTGACGCTAATGAGCCATTTCTTGCCCTTAAAATCCCTGATGGTGACGGTATTGGGCAACAGATTTTCAGGTGTAAGTATTTTTCCGGATAACAGCCCCTTTTCCGGCTGAGTCCAAACCGATTGGCGGTCGGGCGTGAGCTGCCGGTAAACCGGAAGATTGTCCGCCATCACCCGATCCAGATAATTCCCGAAGCCCGTAACATGCAGTACGCTGCCTATAACGATACTGGCTCCGATGCTGGCCACGATCACGCCCCAGACGCGGTACCGATAGCCCGACTGCGTGTGACGGAAATTATACATTGCCAATAAAACGAATAATAATAAAATAATCAGCCATAAATACGGCAGGCCGGATAACGCATCGGCAAATGCGTTACTGCCTACATACCTGTACAAATCCCAGTCCTGAGTGGTCAGCAGGAACAGGGCGACGCAATATGCGACACTGCCGACAAGTACTGCCACCATGAAACCGGCCCAGATAACCGAATCCTTAAGCAGAAATTCCCAGCGCGGGATGGGCTTCATGTGCTGGCTTTTCAGTTTTTCTAATGCCTGGTCGCTGATCGTGTTCATACTGTTTCTTCTAAATGTAATGTCTTGGTCTGGGCGTGGTTGACGAAATGTTTTTTCGCCCGGTTAAGCAAGGTGCCGATCGTTCCGATCGGTTTTTGCAGGATATCCGAAATCTCCTGGTATTCTTTGTTTTCCAAATAGCGCAGAACAAGCACTTCTCGGTATTTCGGATCAAGATATTCAAGCACGTCGCGGACTTTTTCGCCAGTCAATTTGACATGTGTCTCTTGCTCAAGGTCATAATCAGAGGCAATCTTCTCCAGGATCAGATCACTATCCTCCGAGTCGATCAGTTGGGGTCGAGCCTTGGCTTTCCGAAAATAGCTGACCGCAGCGTTATGGGCAATCCGGTAAAGCCAGGATGAAAATTTCAATCTCTGGTCAAAACTGTTCAAATACCTGTACGCGTTGATGAAGCTCTCCTGTACAATATCCTCCGCATCCTCATTCCGCGTACTGAATGTACGGTTCACATACCTGAGTAATTTGCTTTCGTAACGCTTCATCAAATACAAAAAAACTTCCTGGTCAGCCAATGTCATGATTACTAACTCCTCGTCACTTTTTAATTGGTATTCTTCTGGTGTAGGCATAAGGCGGTAGATACCTGATTAATGCCCAAGTATAGCATTTTTCCTTTTCACTGCAATTTCACAGCCAAAAAAAGGAATCAGTACACCAAAACCTCCGTATAACGAATGGGCGGAGGTTTTGGCTTAGTCAGTTAATAATACATTGCAAAGAGCAAACATTTGGGGGTGAAAAGAGGAGTAAACTCCCCCTTCAACCATACTACGCTATCACGGTTAGGAACCTTTCAAAAAACACAAAACCAACTAATTCGCCAACCAAAGACCAATGTCATTGTCAGCATTGTTCTCAGTTGGAATACTTGCAATAAAAATACACATCTGCTAGACTTGATCCACCTATGAATATTATAAAGACATCTCAACAGATTTGGAACATTACCCGTTGCGCCGGGTAGTGCTTTCGTCTCCACGATAATCACCAACACTCCCCGGACAGCGGGGATTTTTTTATTATGACAAAATATACATTCTACAACAGATGCACCGAACGTTGGCAATACCATCGAGTGAATTTGCATGAATATTAACTTACTTATGTATCTATGAAAATCAACCAATCATCTCTCAAAAAAATGCCGGATAACCTGGGATACTTCGGAAGATACGGAGGACAAATAGTCCCGCCTGAACTGAAAAAAATATTGGATGACGTCGCGGTCGCATATGACGAAGCGAAAAACGATCCGGAATTTATCCGCGAATATGCGGAATTGCTACGCGATTATGTCGGCCGACCTTCACCTTTGTACCTGGCCCGGCGCCTCACTGAACAGCTGGGCGGCGCACAGATCTATTTCAAGAGAGAAGACCTCAACCACACCGGCGCGCATAAGATCAACCACTGCCTGGGGGAAGCGCTATTGGCAAAACGAATGGGAAAAAAGAGACTACTGGCAGAAACAGGTGCAGGCCAGCATGGCGTAGCGCTCGCCACCGCAGCGGCTATCGTCGGATTGAAATGCGAAATCCACATGGGTGCTATCGACGTAGCCAAACAGCACCCCAATGTCATCAGGATGCAATTGCTTGGGGCAAAAGTCGTGACCGTCACAGACGGCGGCCAATGCCTCAAAGACGCGGTCGACAGCGCGTTCCAAACATACATCCAGGAAGCGGAAACCACATTTTTTGGGATCGGGTCGGTAGTCGGTCCGCACCCATACCCGATGATGGTTCGGGATTTCCAGTCAATCGTCGGACGCGAAACTCGCCGGCAGATTCTGGACCAGGCCGGCCGTTTGCCGGACTACCTGATCGCCTGTGTCGGCGGCGGTTCAAACGCCATCGGATTATTCCATGAATTTCTCGATGATGACGTGCGCATGGTCGGCGTCGAGCCGAGCGGCAAAGGGTCAAAACTGGGCGAACACGCCGCCACGCTGACATACGGCCAGCCCGGTGCCATCCACGGCATGTTTACCTATCTTTTGCAGAATACGGACGGACAACCTGCTTCAGTACACTCCATCGCATCCGGACTGGATTACCCGGGTATCGGCCCAACCCATGCATATTTCAAAGATACCGGCCGAGTGGAATATGTTACGGCAAGCGACCAGGAAGCGCTTGACGCATTCCAGATACTGACGCACGTCGAAGGGATAATCCCGGCATTAGAAAGTGCCCATGCAGTTGCTGAGGTAATCAAACGGGCACCAAAACTACCATCGGATACGATCATCATCGTAAATCTCTCCGGCCGCGGCGATAAGGATGTGGACTACGTTGCTGAACGTCTAAATCATTGACATGTATTTAAAAAAATGATATGCTGTTTTTTTGGTCCTTTTTCATGCAGCGAGTGGCTTTATTCGGGAGATCGAGCACGCTTTCTTCATTGGGCTTCATGGGTTATTTTTTACACTTCGCGCCATGCGATCACGCCGATTCCCTTACTGACGTTTTTCAGAATCGGTCCAGCTCATGGATTGTCACCGCGTGTATTTCTGCCGCGCGGCGATTCCGGCACTTGTCCCCGTGCGACTAAGAGACGGCTCCGCTCGAACGAGCCACGCTCCTTCCTGTCTTTCCCGGCAGGCCCTCGAATGGGTACGTGCTCCGGCACGTCCCAGGGTGAACCCTTCTCCTGGGGTTAGCTGGCACTCGCTGCACAAAATAACGAACCCTGCGTCATTTGGCCGGGGTTCTTTTTTATTCCTCACTCATGGTCAGATTACTCATCCCGCCAAATTCCGCCTCCACAGTCTTGCGGAACCCGACCCGGTCCGGTGCATGTTTATGGTCCAGTTTCAATAGCGGTCCTTGTACGATCGTCTCTTCTCCGTACCGGCCGTTGATCTCGTCCAGTGCCCTGGATAATTCCAGTGACAATTTCTTGTCAGTAAAAAATTCCAGCTGGTCGGTCCGCGGCCGCAAACCGAACAGGCCCAGCGCAAACTGAGCCGGCGGGTCCTTGGCCACCACCGGGCTGATCCGCTCCCATGCCAGCCGGAAAATTTCTGCCGATGACACGATCGGCCGGTGCACCCGGTGGCTCCCGCCGATGCTCGGCCGATGGTCAAACTGGACGTAATAATAAAACCCATGCCCCTCATAGCCCTGTTCCCGCAGCCGCCGGCCGGTTCGTTCAGCCAGGCGCATCAGCACCGCCATATGGAACCGCTGATCAAAATCTCTTTTTTTTAGTACATGCGAATGGCCTATAGTCTTCGGCGGGCGCTTGGCCTCGATGCCTGAGAGCTCAATACCGTTCACGTTCGCCCACAAATAATAGCCCATCATGCCAAACGCAGTCATAAGGTTCTGTACTGGATATTGAGCCAGTTCGTCCAGCGTCGCGATGCCGAGCATGTGCAGCCGGCCGGATATCGCATCGGCAATGCCCCACGCCTCTTTCAGATCTCTCCCCAAAAGATACTGGGGCAAATTCTCTTTCGTCAAGATAACGATACCGCCCTTCGGCGCAGTATCACTGCCAAACTTGGCCAGCCAGCGGGTATGGCTGATGCCCATGGACGATCCCAGCCACTCGCCTACTTCATCTTTTATACGATGTTGGATCGTTTCACCGATCGTTTTGGCCTGGTCGAACGTCTGCACCGTGCCGGTCAGGTTCATGAACGCCTCATCAATCGAATACGCCTCAATATCCTCCGTATACTCAGCACATAAACCAAAAATTGCCTGCGTGGTGGAACGGTACTTGGGCGGGTCGACCTCGACTAATTGAACTTGTGGATTTAATAATAAAGCCTCATCCACGCGGCAGCCGGTCTTGATGCCGGATGCCTTGGCCTCTTTTGACGAAGCGATAATACAGCCTCGCCGCGACATGGTCGAACACACCCCTACCGGCTTCCCGCGCAAAAACGGATTCGCCTGTTGCTCGACTGAGGCGAAGTATGAGTTCATGTCAAAGTGAAGGATAATGCGTGGTGTAGTCATAGTTTAATCAATAACAACCCTGAGCGACTCCGAGCCTGCCGAGGAGGAGCCGAAGGGTT
>Ga0172379_10006355_pt1 | contig 15876 bp, 9 predicted proteins | sample GrowelOW334metaG_FD_119756 | JGI IMG/M metagenome (GOLD analysis project Ga0172379, IMG submission 119756) | Groundwater microbial communities from an aquifer near a municipal landfill in Southern Ontario, Canada - Groundwater well OW334 metaG | ecosystem: Environmental > Aquatic > Deep... | reverse complement strand
GTATCGGTAACCATCACGCCCACATATTCTGGATGCCCTGCCATGAAGATGATTGAAGATGAAATCCGGCAGGTATTGAGTGATCATGGTATTTCACAAGTAATAATTCACACCGTTTTTTCGCCCGCATGGACGACCGATTGGATTGATGATAGGACGAAAGCAAAGTTGAAACACTACGGAATCGCTCCTCCACACATCGTCCAGCAATCACCCGTATTACAAATTCAATTGCCGACTGTTCTTTGCCCACAGTGTAATTCAAAAAACACGCATTTAAAAAGCGAATTTGGCTCCACCGCATGTAAAGCATATTATTTTTGCGATTCCTGCCGACAGGCATTCGAATATTTTAAAGCCTTCTAACTTTATGAAAACAGTCTATATCGTTGACGCTTTGCGTACCCCGATCGGAAAATATGGCGGTGCATTATCATCCGTCCGTCCGGATGATTTGGCCGCAATCGTTATCCGGCGTATCATTGAACGCAATTCTGCTATTGATCCAACAGCGTATGATGAAGTAATCTTCGGCTGTGCTAATCAAGCAGGTGAAGATAACCGCAACGTAGCAAGGATGTCTTCTTTGTTGGCGGGACTTCCTGCTTCCGTTCCGGCGGAAACGGTAAACCGATTGTGTGCATCGGGAATGAGTGCTGTGGCAAATGCCGCAAATAAGATCCGTGTCGGTGATGGAGATTTGTATATCGCTGGAGGAGTGGAGAGTATGTCCCGTGCACCATACGTAATGGCAAAACCATCTGAAGCATTTTCGCGTGCGCCGGAAATGGTTGACACCGCATTGGGTTGGAGATTTGCTAATCCAAAGATGAAAGAATTATATGGCGTTGATTCTATGGGACAGACAGCTGAGAATGTTGCGGAACAGTATGGAATTTCAAGGGAAGATCAGGATATGTTTGCGTATTGGTCCCAACAAAAGGTGAAACATTCCATCTCCAGCCAGCGGTTCTTCAGGGAAATTATTACCATCGAAATTCAGACAAAAAAAGAAACCATTGTTATCGGCGATGATGAATTTCCGAAGCCTGATACTACGATGGAAAAACTTGCCAAACTGAATCCAGTATTTCGAACGGATGGGAAAGGGAGTGTGACCGCAGGGAATTCTTCTGGATTGAATGATGGTGCATGTGCATTAATTCTTGCGTCAGAAGAATCCGTGAAAAAATACGGACTTCATCCGATTGCCCGTTATAGTACTTCAGCAGTGGTTGGAGTTGAACCGAGAGTTATGGGAATTGGACCACTGCCGGCGACAAAAAAAGTTCTGGCAAAAGCGGGACTAACGATTGCCGATATGTCTGTGATTGAGATGAATGAAGCTTTTGCAGTACAGTGTCTTGCTGTAATGCGGGGTCTGGGGCTGCCAGATAATGATTCCCGGGTAAATCCTAACGGCGGTGCTATCGCTCTCGGTCATCCTCTTGGAATGTCCGGTGCGCGGCTGATCACAACTTCCGCATTTGAGTTGCAGGAACATGGTGGGAAGTATGCACTTTGTACGATGTGCATCGGGGTGGGACAAGGAATGGCTGTTATCATTGAAAAAATCTGATCATTATATAATTACAAGTTTTTCAAGATTGCAAAATTGAAGTAGGAATGCTCTCACCCATGGTTTTTATGGCATTCCGAACGAAGACCCGAACGGTCGAGTGAGGAAGTTCGTATCTGTTTTTAAGTCATCGCTATCCAAAACAAAGGCTCTTTGAGTATAAAATCGATCAAAACATGTCAATTAAAATAGAATTTTACAAAATATATGACGTAAGCCCCATGAGTTAATATTGCTAGCGCAATGATGTGGGAGGGAGCGAATTTTTGGAGGATTGAGCGTGATTTTTCTTCTTCTGCCAAGGGGGAGAAACAGTGGGGGTCTGAAATCATGACGGCACTTATTCATGGCACAATGAGCGCCATCTATGGGCATGAGCGAACGGGATTCATTGCGCGCGTTAAAAAATATTTATGAGGTTGCTGTCGTTCTTTTCATTTTGAGCGACATCCCTCAGAGCGGGACATTTGCTTCTTTTCTTGTGCCGCCTTGAAATGATCAATTCGTGTACGGCATTCCTTTGGAACTCCGACAAGAAAAGAAAAGAGTATGTGTTTCCCAATTTTCTGTAATTATTTTGAACAAGCTTAAATTGAAATCAAAACCGAGATTTCTCTCCTGCTAAAGCGAGATCGAAATGGCAATGGCAACGAGTAAGTGTTTTTGAGAACGCGTTAAGATAAAAAATGCTCACCAATGTTGATAATCATGCAATCTTGAACATCCTGAGATATGAAAAACATTTATTCTTTCAAAGGCTTTATTCCAGTCATTGATACATCCGCATTCATTCATCCTCAGTCAACCATAATTGGGAATGTGATTATTGGTAAGGATGTCTATGTGGGTCCGTCTGCCGTGATTCGCGGCGATTGGGGAGGGATCATTATTAATGATGGCTGCAATATCCAGGAAACATGTGTGATCCATGTCTTCCCCGGGAAATCGATTATTCTGAAACGGAATGCACATATCGGACACGGCGCAATAATTCATGGTGCAAATATAGGAGAGAACGTTCTTGTCGGTATGAATGCTGTGGTGATGGACAACGCTGATGTTGGCGATGGATCGATTATCGGGGCGTTAACATTTGTTCCTGCTGAGATGATAATTCCACCTCGATCTGTTGTTGTTGGAAATCCTGCTAAGATAGTGAAGCAAGTGTCGGATGAGATGCTTGAGTGGAAAACGAAGGGAACAAAGTTGTATCAGATCCTCCCGGATGATCTTCGCACTTCGATGAAACCGGTGAAACCGCTGCGGAGTGTACCGAAAAATCGAAAAGCCCAAGAGAGTTTGTACCAACCGTGGAAGGAAGAGGAAAAGAAATTATGAAATTACCTTCATATGCATACGGACAGTGGATTGAAGGATCCGGCGTGCCGACGCCGCTGAAGAGTGCTGTAACAGGCGAACAGATTTATGAAGCGGACAGTAGCGGCATCAATTTTAATCAGATGCTGGAATACGGCCGGACGGTCGGGGGGATCAATATCAGAAAATATACCTTTCATCAGCGAGCATTAATGCTGAAGGAATTGGCAAAACATCTGACTGAACGGAAAGAACTCTTTTATAAATTATCATATTTCACCGGCGCAACAAAAAACGATTCCTGGTTTGATATTGACGGAGGCTTCGGAACGCTCTTCGCGTATGCGAGTAAAGGGCGAAAGGAACTTCCGAATCAGACGGTGTTTATCGACGGCGGCACAGAAGTATTGTCGAAAGGGGGAACCTTTGTCGGACGTCATATTTGTGTGCCATTAGAAGGTGTTTCCGTGCATATCAACGCGTTCAATTTTCCAGTTTGGGGAATGTTGGAAAAATTTGCGCCTTCGTTTCTGGCAGGCATGCCGTGCATTATCAAACCGGCGACTTCCACCAGTTATGTGGCTCAAAAAGTCGCGGAAGTGATCATAGCATCGAAGATTCTTCCGGAAGGTTCTTTGCAGATTATTTGTGGAAGTGTCGGGAATTTATTCGATCATTTATCCCTGCAGGATGTTGTGACGTTTACTGGTTCTCATTCTACGGGAGCAAAACTGCGCCAACACAAGAATATTATTGAACATTCCATTCGCTTCAATATGGAAACTGATTCGCTCAATTGTTGCGTATTGGGAGAAGATGCAGCGCCAGATTCTGAAGAATTTTCTTTATTTGTAAAGGAAGTGGTGAGAGAATTAACCACAAAAGCGGGACAGCGATGTACGGCGATCCGCAGAATTATTGTTCCGAACGATAGGGTTCAGGATGTGATTACTGCATTGCAGAAACGATTAGCAGGTGTTGTAATCGGAGATCCGATCCTTGATGAGGTGCGAATGGGACCGCTGGTCGACAAACATCAACAAGCAGAAGTTGTAGAACGAGTGAAGGAGTTGTCACGGACAAGTGAAAAAGTATTTGAATCGAATGTCGAATTGAAACAAAACGGACACTCGTTGGAACATGGCGCATTTTTTCGTCCGACGCTAATGTATTGTTCTCAACCATCGGCATCCAGTGAACCGCATGATATTGAAGCTTTCGGCCCTGTCAGTACGGTAATGGGATACGCGAATATGGATGACGCGATTAATCTGGTGCGCCGCGGGCGTGGTAGTCTGGTGGGATCTTTTTTCTCGAACAACGATGCATTCTGTAAGATGTTCGCCCTGGGTATTGCACCGTATCACGGAAGAATTCTGATACTCAACCGGTACTGTGCAAAAGAGTCTACCGGACATGGCTCACCGATGCCGCAAATGGTTCATGGCGGACAGGGACGCGCCGGTGGGGGGGAAGAACTTGGAGGTATTCGAAGCGTACTGCATTATATGCAGCGAACAGCATTACAAGGTTCTCCAACAACGCTTGCTGCTATCTATGGCGAATACACCGTCGGAGGTAAAACACATACTGACGGAATTCACCCGTTCAAAAAATATTTCGACGATCTGGTGATCGGCGATTCTTTATTGACCAAAACAAGAGTGATTACTCTGGAAGATATTGAGAAATTTGCCGATTTGAGTGGCGACCATTTTTATGCTCATATGGATGATGATCTTGCAAGACGCTCGATCTTTGATAAGCGAGTGGCGCACGGTTATTTTATTCTTTCGGCAGCGGCTGGGTTGTTTGTGGAACCGGGACTCGTTCCGGTGTTGGCGAATTACGGTCTTGAGGGGCTGAGATTCATTACACCGGTATATCCGGGTGATACCATACAAGTTCGGCTTACCGTAAAATCTACCAGGCCGAAAGAAGGAGAACATCAAGGTGTTGTGGAGTGGGATGTGATTGTTGGTAATCAACATAACGAACAGGTCGCCATCTACACCTTACTGACATTAGTTGCAAAGCGACAGAGAACGATCGAATATTTATGATTGCGAAAAGAAACTATGTGTCTGTATAATAAAAAGCATTAAAAGATCACTTCTTGGAGAACCTGATGAATTTCCAACATCTTCATTTCACTGTTGAACATCACATTGCCCGCGTTACCCTGAACCGTCCTCCAGTGAATGCTTTGAATAGGGAATTGGTGACAGAACTGGTAAGTGTTGCCGGCGTTGTGAAATTGAATGACGACATTTGGCTGGCGGTGGTAACCGCCAATGGTAAAACATTTTGTGCGGGTGCTGATCTGAAAGAGCGGGCAGGAGTACCACAAGAACAGGTGGTGGAGTTTGTACGGGGAATTCAATCGGTTGCCGGTGCGTGGTGTGATATCCCTCAGCCGGTCGTAATGGGCATCCACGGTGCTGCGCTCGGAGGAGGATTAGAATTCGCACTCGCCGGAGATATTATTGTCTCAAGCTCGGATGCAGTACTAGGATTACCCGAGACGAGTTTAGGAATTATTCCTGCTGCCGGAGGCACGCAACGATTAGCCCAGCGGACGTCTTCTGGTATTGCAAAAAAATGGATCCTAACAGCAAAACAATTTACAGCGAATGAAGCATTGAAAGACAATGTCGTTGATTTTGTTTTTCCGGCCGATTCATTCCCGCAGGAATTTGAAGCACTTGTTCAACAGATTGTTTCCAATGCTCCTTTGGCAATCCGTCAAGCAAAGAAAGCGATTGAATCGTCGTACAGCAATTGGTTGATGGATGGTTTTGAAAATGAGTTGACATATTATCAGCCGCTGATACCGACTGAAGACCGCAGGGAAGCGTTACGTGCATTCGCAGAAAAACGGAAACCGATGTGGAAAGGAAAGTGAACGTTATGTTAGTGTGAAGAAAAATGCTGCAAGAAAGCCGACAATCGTTGCAAGTCCGACTTCGGCTCCGCCATCCTCATACGCTTCGGGCATCATCACGGAAGCCAACATCGCCAAAATGCCACCTCCTGCAACTGCCTCAACAAACGTAATGATTGTCGGCGCTGCATCCAGCAGAAAAATATTTCCTAATGCGGCGGCAATGATACCGGCGAAAATTAGTGCAAACCATAAAGAAAAAATACGTGCTTTGCTATAGCCCGCTTCAATCATATTCATGGAACTTCCCATCGACTCCGGCAGATTGGAGAGAAAAACGGCGAGAATAAAAGTAAACGTGTAGGTGTCCAGAGAAATAAAACCGGCACCAATGATAATTGATTCCGGAATTGTGTCCAACATTGCGCCGAGAAACAACGCCAGCGGATTTCCCGACGCAGCGTGTTTCTTCATATAGGTCAGTTCTTCTGCTTTCGAAAGCCGATTGATATTCGAAGAAGCGACTTTTTTCCAATGTTCTGTTTACCGTTCTCCCCGAAGATTCTGTACGTTCTGTAGAATCCGTCGTGAATTTAATTGCTCTACTGCATTGCGCAATCCGGGAGAAATTTCCATCAAAGCATCAAATTGATCCTTGCCGATTTTTAATAAATGGGAATCTTCCGTTGCTACAGCAGTCGCTGTACGGGAATCGGTGCTCAGCAATGCCATTTCACCGAAAGATTGACCTGAGCCAAGCGATGCGATCACTTTTTGTTCATTTCCCGTATCGGCGACAATGTCAATCGTACCTTCGTTAATCAGATACAATGCATTTCCCGGTTCACCTTGACGGAAAAGCACTTCACCTTCTGATACTTCAATCGGTTCAATACACGTTAGAACGCCTTCCATTTCTTCCGGAGGCAGGGAACGGACAAGTTCCACTTTTGAGAGTTGAGTAAGGAGAATATCAGAGTCTTTTTGTTTTTGTCGCAGATAATAAAATTTTGCGAGAGCGGGGTGACGAATAGCAGCGCCTTTTTTCTCAAGCCATTTATTGACTAAGTAGTATACCAAACCGCCAATGATAAAACCGCTGGCAACCCAAGTCCATGCTTCCGTTCCCCCAAATTTTGAAATACTGGTGAGACGGTGTGCTCCTTTCATTGCCAGTTCAATCGCTAATGCCTGAATAAGAGCACCGGTTCCGAACGCCATAACAATTGCGTTGGTTCGTTGCGTCGGTTTTGCATACACACCGATCGCTGTTCCGATGATCAGAGAAAACATCGAGATAGCGGCAAGACCAGATGCGAAAATGACCCGAGATATTTCGAGGGAGGAAAATTCCATATTCGTAGCACAATATAGAAATTAATCACTCATAACGTAAATGATTTTTAGAGTTTTGAAGTTCGTAAAGGAAAGGGATATGACTTTTTTCGGAAAAAGTGTTTTGCGGTGTAAAACGATTTTCGTATATTTGATTTGTAAATGAAAGAGTTCGAAGAATATTCTGCAACAATGAGGAAGATTATTTAGATAAAATTACACATCTCTTATTTTTACAGTGTTTAATGGAGAGTTGGCAGAACGGCTATTGCACCAGTCTTGAAAACTGGCATCCTTCGGGATTTCCGGGTTCGAATCCCGGGCTCTCCGCTTCCTCAAAATGATCTGTATCCGATTCTAAAAATCGATCGGTCTCCAAGCCTAATAAAACTCGGATTTCCAATAATTTTAATTCCTTAAGCATTCTTCGGGATTTCCTAGTTTTTCACACGGCATCCCTTCGTGAAAATCATGTGCTTATTGGCTAATTAAACACAAAAACCAAGCTTATGCTTGGTTTTTGTGTTTAGATCTATATAGTTCACTAGATTACATTCGATTTTCCAGGAATGCCTTCCATTTTGCAAAATCGTAGACTGATCCACGATTTCCAAAATTCTTTTGAAGAATTGAACATGTTGCTATTGTTGCAGGGAGGTTCTGTGAATTTTGCAGGATATGCCACAGTTCATTCTCATGATCACTAGTCAGGGTTTGCTGCCACAACAAGGTCAAAATTTGATGAATTTGGGGAAGAGTAGCTCCTGGTGAATTTAACACATAGATCAATTCAATTGCGGTAAGCGAATCTGTGGTAGTATTTGATCCTTCTTTGACAACAGAAAGCTCACCTAATGTAAGATTTTGGCGTTTTGGTTCGGTTAACAAGAAATAGAAGTCCTTTAATTCTTTCAATTTATTCGAAGCAAAATTTCCTTTTGCTCCTCCTCGGTTTACTGTTTTTACAAGCTCTTCAAAAGCACTTCGGGAACCATTTCTAGCTAATCCCTCTAATGCAAAAACATCAATGTATCCCCTACTAAGGGACAATTCAGAAGTAACTTGTGTTAGGTTTTTTTCTACTGTTTTTTGTAAAGGAATAAATAAAGATTTTGTCGTTTCCTTGTTCTTCTCCTCATAAACGCCGAATTCCCTTGAAACAGCTGTATTTATACTGTTTTCAGTAGAGTTGTAGACAAAGAATATGTTAAATACAATGAGAAGAATTACAAGTGATAAAAATCCAAAAATTAAGCGATTTGCACGTTTCCGTTCATTTCGTTCTCTAAATATCGCATCACGCAATTCTGAATTTCCAGAAACTACCTGTCGGTCAAATTCTTCCCTTAACGCTACCCCAAATTCGTTAAATTTTTCATCTAAAATTGCCTTAATTAAAATCTCACCCTTTATTGGCTTTACAGGAAGGTTAGATTTTTCATCACCTTCATGCGTAAATTTTGGAACCGATTTCCGTCCTTTTTTTAGCATAAATATCCCAAAGTTAAATTCTGACAAGCGATACTGGGTGCAATATAGATCAGATTCAATACTTTAACAACCAAAAATACTTTAATTATAAGAGTCTAATCTTTTTTGACATGTAACCCATGTATAGGACTATAGTAAATAATTAGAATATGTTAAAATTGATTAGAATATTCATAAAAGAATTAGAAAATCCTAATAACCCTTTATATTATAATACTTTATAACGATTTTGAACCATAATATTATATACCATCAAACCGCTCAATCGGTGAAAGTATTAGGAAAAATATGGGAAAAGAAATTTTGTTACTTACAACAGAAGAGATAGCCGATCTTTTAGGCGTAAATCCAAATTCAATTCTACGATGGGCAGACTCGGGGAAATTAAAATGTGTTTTTGTTGAAGGAGGAAATAAAAAATTTAGCATTGAACATCTTGCTGAGTTTGCAATCACTTACAACATTTCGATGAAGTTTCTTGACACATTAAAATTGGATAAGATTGTCCGAAACGAAAATGAGATACGATTAAGAACAGCGACTCGATAATTCAAATAATCTTTGTGAAAAAAAGAAATCCACATATCATCAGATCCATAGCAATGTGTTTCTTCACCATGTCGATGGTGTTGTTTGCACAGACACCTGTGTCGATTTATAACAATTTTGCTGGACAGGTGAATTACACAGTAATCGGTGGTACTCATCGTACGTCCGGAAATACAATCGATGCAACGGCATTACGTGCAACTGACACCAGCAAATTAAATTATCCTTCCGGTGCGACTATTGTTGGAGCATATTTGTATTGGGCTGGTTCAGGATCGACGGCAGATAACTCTGTAACGCTCAATGGAAATACTGTTACTGCATCGAGAACATTTACGGAGTCGTACTTAAATGGTACTGCATGGTTGTACTTCTTCGGAGGATTTGCTGACGTAACGTCGTACGTGGCTTCACAAGGAAACAATGTGACGTACACATTTGCTAATCTCACTGTGGATAACGGCGGAAATTATACTACGTCGCAAGCAGTGATCTCCGGCTGGTCTATGGTAGTTGTTTATTTCAAAGATACTGAAGTAAAAAAATCAGTAAACATTTTTGACGGCTTCAAGATTTTCCGCGGTGCACAGATCACGTTCAATCCGAATAATTTCTATGTCCCATATTCACTGGTAGAAGGGAAAATGACGCATATCACCTATGAAGGTGATAAAGAGAATTCCACATCGTTAAATGGATATTCGGAACAGGTATTGTTTAATGGTACATCACTCACCGACGCATACAATCCGACAAACAATCAATTCGGTTCCCGCAGTAACAATTTTCCGGAAGACAGCACGTTCGGCGTTGATATTGACACGTACGACATTACATCGTTATTATCGCCGGCGGATACTCAGGCAACATCTGTATATTCTTCCGGCGGCGATCTTGTTATCCTGAATGTTGAAGTAATTTCCATCGCGGATACAGCCAACTCCGATATTCAAACAACAAAAACGCACAGCGGCGGTAGTGTTATTGCTGGAACAACATTCACCTATACGTTGTCGGTAATAAATAATGGTCCTGATACTACCGGTGCTGTGACGTTAACCGATAGTCTGCCAAGCGGATTGACATTCGTTTCCAGCACATTCGGTTCCGGTGGTGATTACGGAACCGGTTGGTCTATCGATAGTTCGGCGCGTCCGAAATATGTGTGGACACATACCGGAACTCATCCGGATAGTACAACACTTCCGCCGGTCACCGTTACTGCGTATCTCACCGCAGAAAATTATCCGAATCAATTAAACTCTGCGTATGCCAGCAGTCCACAATTTGATCGAAAACCGTGGAACAACGCAGCAACGGATACCGTACCGATTCTCACGCCGATCTTTTTAACATCAACGAAATCATACAGCGATCTGAACGGCGGTTCTGCCCGTCCGGGCGATACATTATTGTATACGATTGATATCACCAACAGCGGAAATTACGCAGCGTTTAATATTTCAGTTCTCGATTCGATGCCGACTGGAATGGAAGTTGTTCCCGGCTCGTTCTCGCCGTCGGCAACATATACCGGTACTGCTTCCACTGGTCAGGTTGTATCGTTCAGCAATTTCGCCGGACCGATGAATGTCGGCGGTAATACATCGTATACATTCAAGGTGGTGCTAGATTCAACGATTCTTGGAGGATCCACGATAACGAATGTTGCACACGTGCGGTCTGCGACAGTTGATCAACGTATTACATCGTCATTTGTTCCCGTGAATGCTCCGCCGATGAATATTCTGAAGTATAAATATTCTTCCGGAGTAGGCAGTGGTGACTCAATCCGGTATTTCATGGTTGTCAAAAATACGTCATCGTATGCGACATCTACAAACACGCAGGTGATCGATACGATTCCGGAACCGTCTGCCACGACCGCAAATAATCCGATGTTCATCGCCGGAAGTTCGATACCGACGGCCACAGTGACGCAAGGATCGTTGAGTGGTGATATCGATACGCTGTTGACTTGGAATATTGGCACTCTGGCTCCCGGTGATGTTGATACAGTCGAGTTCAAAGTTCGGATTTCTTCAGGTTTGGCGAACGGTTCTACGATTACCAACAGAGGTACGGTGATTAATACGCAGGGCAGTCGTGATTCATCAACACTGTCGTTCGTGAAACAAGCACCTGTCGTTACAATCTCCAAATATCAATATCCTCCCGGAAGCGGAACGGGGGCCGGAGATACAATACAATATTATATCGTCGTGACGAATACCGATCCGTACGGATATTCGACCAACACACTAGTGATCGATACCATTCCGAACCCGATAACAACCAACACAACCGCTGGTAACAGACAAAATCCCTATTACATTGCCGGTGCAACTTCCCCTGCGGCAACGGTTGCGTCGTTCGGAGGTGGTGGCGCAAATAATCTCGATACAAGTTTAACCTGGAATCTTGGGTCATTGGCACCTAGCGGGATTGATACTATTCGGTATAAGATGCGGGTTTCGAGTACTCTCGCCAATGGAACATTTGTAACAAATAAAGCGACTGTAACGAATGACCAGGGCCGAAGGGATTCGTCTACGCATGTCTACCGAAAATCGAATACCTATACCGGCTGGGTGAATGGTACTCGGTACATTCTTCCAGGTGACAGAATTGATTATCTGTTGTATGATGCCGATTTGAACACATCCATTACTTCAATCCAAACGATCAGACTCAACGATACTAATCGTGTCAACAGCGAAATTGACACGGTATTGATGACGGAAACCGGAAACAATACCGGTATTTTTTCCGGTGGAATTGTTACACGATATAGTGCAACTGCCGGTACAAACTTGAATGATACCTTCTATGTAAAACCGGGTGATAGTTTGCGGATTACATATATCGATGTTACCGATTCTGCCGGTGGCGCGAACCGCTGGAGATATTTTGTTACAAAAGTATTAAACGGTCATGCAGTTGCACTTAGCGGTACCGATTCTGTTCTGCCGACTCAGACTATCTATTATACCTTAAATGATTCCGACCTGAACAGAAGCAGTACGACTATTGAAACGTATTCTATTCGCGACAGTAACCAGATCACGGGGGAGATTGAAAACCTTACCTTCACTGAAACCGACATTAATACAGGAATTTTTACTTCCAGCATACCAACTGTCTTTGGGACAAGTACTAATGGAAATAATACTGGAACCTTTGCAGTACAAAGAGGTGATACGGTAACACTGAAGTATTATGATACCGTGATAGTAAATGGATCGAACGGAGGGCTGAAAACCTGGAAGACATTCATTCGTGGTGGACAAACGGCTGTCATCAATGCGACAGTTCAAGTCCATCCAGCTGACTCTATATTAGTAACAATTACTGACTCCGATCTGAACGCCAATACCTCTATAATAGATAGCATTACTGTCAGTGATAGTTCTATAACAACGGGTGAAGTGGAATCGTTAATTGCACGTGAGACTGGTATTAACACAGGTGTCTTTACTTATACCATTCCTACTCAATTCGGACTGGTGGCCGGAACGAATAATGACAACAGCTTTACGGTAAAAACAGATGATTCATTACGAGTAACGTATTATGACTCGCTGTTGTTCAACGGCGGTCCGGGTGGAGTGAAGACGACCGGAACACTGGTGATAGGCGGACAGAATTCGGTGCTTTCATCAACTTCCCCTATCCATCCTGTCGATTCCATTCAGATCATAGTATCTGATCCGGATCTCAATAAGGATTCAGGAGTGATAGAATCTTACACAATCCGTGACAGCAGTATTTCAACAGGGGAAATCGAAACATTTACCGTTACAGAAACCGGTATAACAACAGGAATATTTACTAAAACTCTTGCCACTCAATTTGGAGTCACTGCTGGGACGAATAATAATGGCATCTTCACGGTAAAAGCGGGTGATTCACTGAGAGTGTCGTATCGTGATTCTCTGCGGTTGATCGGAAGCGATTCAACATTATACGCCTTAACGCGTGTGCTTGGCGGTGTCACCGCATCGTTAACCGCTGATTCATTACGATATCCTGCCGATTCTATCCTCGTTATGGTCACTGACGCAGATCTTAATAGAGATTCTGGCGTTATCGAATTCTATTCCGTCCGCGACAGCAGTATTTCGAACGGTGAAGTTGAAACGTTCGTGGTGACAGAAACGGCCGTCAATTCCGGAATCTTTACGAAAAAGATTGCGACACAATTCGGATTAACAGCTGGTAATAATAATGACGGAATCTTCAATGTGAAGGCTGATGATTCACTATTGGTAACCTACCGCGATACATTACGATTGAATGGAAGCGATTCAACATTGTTCGATTACACGCGAATTGTCGGTGGTGTTTCCGCAACAATTTCTTCTGCTTCGCCGATTTATCCCTGGGATTCTTTGCTGGTAACAATAACTGATGCGGATCTTAATGACGATGCCGGAATAGTAGAATCCTATTCAGTGCAAGACAGCAATATCGTTACGGGTGAAATTGAAATATTTACTGTAACGGAGACCGGCGCGAATACAGGTATCTTTACCAAAAAATTGGCAACGACGTTCGGACTTGTTGCCGGCGTGAACAACAACGGACAGTTTGCTGTAAAAGCGGGTGATTCACTTAAAGTGACCTACAGGGATTCTCTGCAGGCAAACGGTGGTGCACAAGTGTTAACGGCCTCCACCGCAATTATCGGTGGAGTGACAGCGACACTGATATCATCTCCTGCAATTATTGCTGCAAATGATACATCTCTCTTTATACTGACTGATGGTGATTTGGATACCAATGCAACATCGGTGCAGTCATATTCATTAATAGTGATGAGCAATTCCGGTGAAAGCGAAACGATGTCTTTCACCGAAACCGGCATAAACACCGGTATTTTTACAAAACTAGTTCCGACAATTTTTGGCACAACACCCGGCGTAAACAATAACGGTATCGTTACCGTTCAGCAGGGTGATACGATCATAGTTTCCTATCATGACTCTCTTCGCGTATTGGGGGATACTGCAACAATCAGTGCATTCTTCCAGATCGGAACCGTCTCATTTACCGCTTCCTCCAAATCCTACACGGATGGAAACGGCGGATTTGTAAAACCGCCGGACACCCTGCAGTACACTGTTACAGTGAAAAATACCGGTACCGTTAGCGCGACGAATGTTTCGTTAATCGATTCGCTTCCGAGCGGTGTGTCAATAATGGCAGGCACAATCACCAGAAGTGGCTCGCCGTCCGGTCAAGTGATTACTTGGCCTATATTCTCTCTGTCTGTTGGAGACAGTTCCGTGTACCAATATCAGGTCCGCATCGATTCTTCGATTGTTAGTCAGGTGGCGGCAATTAATACCGCAACGATTGATGGTAATGGTATCAGACATCAGGTGGCGGCATCGTTCACTCCGGTGAATCGTCCGATCATGATGATGACCAAATCGGCCAACCGCTCCACAGCGAAACCCGGAGATACGATTATGTATACCATCAACTATTCAAATGTTGGTACAATACCAGCCGCATTGGTTACTGTGACTGATGCTCAACCAGAAAATACCACCTATGTATCCAATTCGGTTTTCATCAACAGTGCCTCAAAAACGGATGCATCAGATGAGGATGAAGTAACATTGACGGGAATTACGGTGCAATTGAATATCGGCGTTGTACAACCAGGTGCATCTGGTACCATAACATTGAAGGTCAAAGTAAATTAGCGAACACATTTTTTGAGCATAAATTAATCACTACAACAAACCATAAAAGGAGAAAAACAATGAAAAGACGATTTATTCGCAGACCAAAACCTCCTCCTAATTGGATGAGCGATGCGTAACGAAATAATTTATTTAACAGAAAGAAACAATATGAAAAACGAACACAATAATAAACGAAACAACATTCACCACAAACAGAAAGGGTTCCATATGAAAACCAAAATATCGGTTTTTGCGGCTGCCTTTTGCGCTATCGTGCTGATAGGGACGACAAGTGCATTCGCAGCAGGTACTCCGGCCGGTACGTCCATTAAGAACTATGCTACGATGACGTACAAGGATCTTTCCGGAGCTAGTTTTGACACCCTCTATTCGGACACAGCTTCTGTGACGGTAGAGCAGATCGCAGGTGTTACTTTAACACCAACGGGGGAATTGCGGTATTCCAGTGACAGCATGCATGTGTATTTTCCGCATACAGTAACGAATACCGGTAACGGTACAGACGACTATACCATAGCATCAGCAGATTCCGCCAGTTGGCTTGTGTCGGTTCTGCGTGATGATAACGGCAATGGTGTTTGGGACTCAGGAGAAATTACCGTGGTTTCAAATATCAGCAGCCTTGCCGCCGATTCAACCTACAAGATACTTGTCCATCTGTTTGTACCAGATGGAAAAACAAGCGGATTGTTGGATACTATTAGAACTTCGGCGACATCGCAATTTGTCGATAATGGCGTGAATCCGTTTCCGACAGCATCGGCATGGGTTCGTGATTCGGTTATGACAAAAGTGGCGGAAATTTCATTGACAAAGACAAATGATAATGGAACACCGACGCCAGGCGATACAATCGAATACACTATTAACTATACGAACAATGGAACCGGAATTGCTGAAGGGGCAACATTGTCCGATACCCTTGATGCAAACGTGACATATCTGTCAGGATCAGTTATTTCCGGCGGGGGAACAGTTGCATTTTCGGCATCACCGAACCGCGT
>Ga0172379_10006354_pt1 | contig 15879 bp, 19 predicted proteins | sample GrowelOW334metaG_FD_119756 | JGI IMG/M metagenome (GOLD analysis project Ga0172379, IMG submission 119756) | Groundwater microbial communities from an aquifer near a municipal landfill in Southern Ontario, Canada - Groundwater well OW334 metaG | ecosystem: Environmental > Aquatic > Deep... | reverse complement strand
GAACTTGATAGCGGCGTATTCTTTTCTTGGTCCGCCCCAGATACCGATTAAGAAGTACATCGGGAGAAGCATTAATTCCCAGAAAATATAGAAAAGGAATAAATCCAACGAAACAAAAACGCCCACCATTCCGGTAACGAGTAAAAGATACATTGCGTGGTATCCTTTTAAGGAATGATCAATTTTCCAGGAGGAAATGGCTGCGATAAAAGAAATTAATGCAGTTAAGAAAAGTAGGGGAGCGCTTAGACCGTCAATTCCCATAAAGTAATCTACTTTAATGGTTCCCAACCATGAGACTGTTGCAATTTCAATCCATCTGAATTTTTCTACAAATTGGTACGTTGCCTGGTTATTAATTCCACCGAGGGAGTAATTGTACATACTCCAGATTACTCCGGCAAGAACAACTTGTATTCCTGTAATAACAATACTTACAGATTTAATAGCCTTCTCATTGCTTTTGGGTAAGAGGAGAATAAGAATCATACCAAAAAGCGGTAAGAAAGTTATCAGTGATAATAATGGAACTTGTTGCATTGTTTTTTAATCCTTTAAAAAAATTCTGAACTAAATCTATATTTTAACAAAAAAGAGTAACAGGAGAACCAGGGAGAAGACAACCAGCACAACATAAGCCTGTACTTTTCCCGTTTGAAGTTTTCTAAATGCCAACCCGATCAAACCGCTGAAAGTAGCTGTCAAATTTACCGCACCGTCAACTACATAGGAATCAAACGCACCGCTGAACCGTGAAAGCAGGCGTGTTACTGTTGCCGCCCCGTTCACAATTCCATCCACAATTGTTAGATCAAACCAGGCTAAGAATTTTGAAATTCCCAGGAGCCCCGCAACAAATGTCTTGGAATAAAGTTCGTCAAAGTACCATTTGTTTAAAGAAAAAGTATAAAGTGGTTTTATCTTTTCAGTTAAGGAATCGACATCAATCTTCTTCCATTGATAAAAAGCAAAAGCGAGGAGGATTCCAAGTCCGGCAAGAACTAACGATAATAATACCGCCGGAATATGAGCATGATGCAAAGCTTCTGTATAAACTTCGGAATGAGTAATATGTTCAGTTGTCTTTACCGCAGCTTCCTGCATTTTTTCAGGAACCATAAAAGAATAACGGGCATGTTCGGGAACAACCGACGCGGGAGTCTTGATCCACTTAGATAAAACCCATCCGCTGTCTGCGTTAAACGGATTAGCGGTATAGAAAATAAAAATTGATAAGATCGCTAAAATCACTAAGGGAGCGATCATCAAAAATGGAGATTCGTGCGCATGTTCGTATTTGTGTTCGTCTCTCGGCGTGCCGTGAAATGTTAGAATCAATATTCTGAACATATAGAATGCCGTGAGTAACGCAACAAAGAATCCGGTTATGGCAAAGAGTGAGTTTCCTGTTAATAATCCGAAAGCAAATGTTCCGGCAAGGATTCCGTCTTTGGTTAAAAATCCTGAAGTTAAAGGTACGCCGGAGATTGCGAGACAGAAAATCAAGAACGTATAGTAGGTAACAGGGAGTTTCTTTCTTAATCCACCCATTTTCATAATATCTTGTTCATGATGCATAGCGTGGATAACCGAACCGGCACCAAGGAATAATCCGGCTTTGAAGAAAGCGTGTGTTACTAAATGAAAAAATCCAAAGGCAAAAGAACCTACACCCAAAGCTATTATCATATAACCAAGCTGGCTGATAGTTGAATAGGCCAAAACTTTTTTGATATCGGTCTGGGTTAATGCAATTGTAGCAGGAATGAAAGCTGATAACGCACCGATGACAGCGACAAATAAAAGTGCGTCTCCGGTCATCATCGGGAAGATTCTTGCAACAAGGTATACTCCGGCTGCAACCATTGTAGCTGCGTGGATTAAAGCGCTAACGGGTGTTGGACCTTCCATTGCATCCGGTAACCAGACGTGAAGAGGGAATTGCGCCGACTTACCAATAGCTCCACAGAATAATAGAATACCAACTACGGTAAGCCAAGTTTCAGAGTTGAATGGCAACACACCATTACTTATTGCCAGAAAAATTTTATCAAACGTAAAGGTGTGGTAATTTACAAAGATCAGAAGAATACCGGAGAACATTCCAAGATCGCCGATTCTGTTTACGATAAATGCCTTCTTACCGGCATTTGAAGCGGAATCTTTTTCAAACCAAAATCCGATTAAAAGATAAGACGATAATCCTACCAATTCCCAGAAAATGTACATCATTAAAATGTTGTGGGTTAAAACGATGCCCATCATGGAAAAAGTAAATATGCCGAGGAAAGCGAAATAACGATTAAAGCGCTTATCGCCTTTCATATATTCAATTGAATAATAATGGACTAATGAACTGATTAGTGCAACAACAAATAACATAAGAGCAGTGATGTTGTCGATCATCATTCCTAATTCAACGGTAACTTTTCCAAGAAGGGGAACGTTTCCTAAATTAATCCATGTAAATTCCGAAACAAATTTTGTATCCGGGAAATAGAATAATTTAGTAAAAGTTAAATAAAGTGTGGTTAATAAAACCAGTGTTGAAACAGCAATTTCAATTAAATAGCTCTTTTGCATCTTCTTGCCAAAGATCAGCGTGAACCAGAACCCGACAAGCGGAGCAAAAAGAATAAAAAGAGATAAGGTGATTAAGTTAGATCCATTCATAAAAAATTATTCTTTCAGATTATCTATTTCATCAACATTTACGGTGGAGAAATTCTTGTAAATATTTAGTACAATGGCTAATGCAATAGCGGCTTCGGCAGCGGCTAAAATAATAACGAATAACGCAATCAACTGACCGTCAAATCCGAAATTGCCGTACCGTGCAAAAGCAATAAAATTAATGTTTGCCGAGTTAAGAATCAGTTCAATTCCCATCAAAACCATAACGGCGTTTTTTCTTGTTACAATTCCGAAAATTCCAAGTGAAAAAAGAATTGAACTAACGACGAGATAATGTTGTAAACCTATAGAAGTCATATTTATTAAGTTTCCAGTAATTAGTTTTCAGTTCTCAGTTTTTTTAGCAGAGAAGTTAACATTTTTTTTATTTCTTGAATGTCTACATTCATTTTATTTGCAATATCAATAGAGATATAATTTAATTCAGCACTTAATAAGATCAAATATTCCACTTCACTTGCGGAACCATAAGCAATTTGGAGAAATCTCGAAAAATCTAAATTCGAGTTTCGTCCCGATCCTTCAGCAATATTTGTCGCAATTGAAACAACAGCTCTTCTAATTTGCGACACCAAACCATACAATTCATGTTTTGGGAAACTTTCAGTCATCTTATAAATCAATAATGATAAAGCATGAGCTTTTTGCCAAACCATTAATTTTTTATAATCTTGCATTTAATTCATTAACTAAAAACTGATTACTGACGACTGAAAACTAATTTACTGTTTTCTCGCAATGCTTGCTGCGCCGACTAAAGCAACCAGCAAAAGAATTCCGAGCAATTCAAATATCAAAATGTATTCGTTCATTAAAAGGTGACCGACATCAGTTAACGTTGCAAAAGGCAATTCAGCCGGCATCGATTTCCACCTGGTGTTAATAAAGGTTGATACCAGGATTCCGCCAAAAGCTCCAACCGTAATTGAAGCGGGTATAATAAAAGATGCTTCAGTCTTAATCGGTATATTCTGGATTTTGTTTGTCAACATTACACCGAATAGGATTAGGATTAAAATACCTCCGACATAAACAATTACCTGCACAATGGCGATAAAATCGGCACCGAGAAGAACATATATTCCCGCAACTCCTAGAAATGTAAGTAAAAGGGAATAAGCCGAATAAATAATATTCTTAAACGTTACGACAAAGAATGCCGAAACAAGCGTTATTACGGCAAAAACATAAAATAAAATATCTGCTAAATTCATAATGTTTAATTCTCTGGTTTACTTTCTTCTGCTGGCGGCGGAGTCGGTTTTGCAACAGGCGCCGGTTTAGGAGCAGCAGCCTTTGCCGCAGCTTTTTCAGCTTCAAATTTTTGAAAATTATCTTTCTTTTGTTCAACTTCTTCCGGAGAGAGCGTTGCAAACTTGTACAAAAGATCTTCTCGTTCCAGTTTAGTAAATTCGTACTCGTCCGTCATGTAAATACATTCAGTTGGACAAGGGAAAACGCACAATTGGCAGTAACAGCATTTGGCAAAATCGATATCGAACTTGGTTACCCACAACGCTTTTTTCTTCCCTTGAGAAGTTTTACCAAGGTCCTCGGTTGGTAGTCCTTTTACCGTATCAATTGAGATACAGTTTACGGGACAAGCACGGGCGCATTGATCGCAGCCGATGCAATCATCCATATTCACAAATAAGCGATTCCGTACCCGCTCCACCATAGGAACTTTTACGCTTGGATATTGAATAGTTACCGACGGAGTGAACAAATGCATGAACGTAATTTTCATTCCGATGAAAACAGTAACCAATCCGTCTTTAATGTTATTTAAATATTCTCTCATTAATTATAAAACCATTATTAATGCAACAATTAAGAAATTTACAAAAGCAATTGGAATTAAATATTTCCAACACAACGTCATTAACTGATCAACACGGAGACGGGGAAGTGTCCATCTCAGCCACATTTGTACAAATACGAAAAAAGTTCCTTTTATAGTGAACCAGAAAAACTGTTCTATAGGAACAAGCCAGGAAACTCCTAGTAAATTGCCTAAATATCCGAATGGAGAATGATATCCGCCGAAAAAGAGAGCCGATGCTACAGCCGATACCGCAAACATGTTAGCATATTCCGAGAGGAAAAACATTGTGAATTTAATTCCGGAATATTCTGTATGATAACCACCGACTAACTCAGACTCAGCTTCGGGAATATCAAATGGGGTTCTGTTTGTTTCGGCGAGTGAACTAATATAGAGGATGATAAATCCAATCATCATGAAAGGAAGTAAGATAAATTTTTTAATTCCTGCAACACTTCCGCCAAAGATCATCCAATCCCAGAATCGACTTGTTTGAAACTCTGTTATTTTTGTCAAATTTAGAGAACCAATTACCACAACAACGGTTAAAATTACAATTACCGTAGGTATTTCATAACTTATAACTTGTGCGGCAGACCGAACTGCACCGTAAAGTGAATACTTGTTATTGGAAGCCCATCCAGCCATAAGAATACCGGCAACAACCAACCCGGAAACAGCAACAATGTAAAGAATTCCTAGATCGATTCCGCTTCCAATATATGCAGAAGAGAAGGGAATAGCGGCAAATGCAGCGTAACTTCCCATAAAAGTTAGGACAGGGGCAATATTAAAAAGTTTTTTATCGGTATCAGTTGCTGTAATGTCTTCTTTTTGGAGAAGTTTCAAAATATCGGCAAAAGTCTGCAGCCAGCCGTGGTAACCAACTCTCATTGGACCGAGTCTATCTTGCATGTGAGCGGAGACTTTTCTTTCAAGCCAAACGGCAAACAGAGTGAAAATCGCGATGAAAACAACCGGCAGCGCTCCAGAGATAAAGGATGCTATAACACCACTGCCAAACAAGTTTGCAAGAAATTCGTATATCATCGGTCAACCTATCCTAATACAATATCGATACTTCCGAGAATTGCAACGACGTCTGCAATGAGATGTCCCTTGCATAATTCTCCAATAACACTAAGATTAACAAATGACGGGGGACGGACTTTAACTCTAAACGGTTGCAATTGCCCTTTGCTTACAATGAAAAAGCCAAGTTCTCCTTTAGGATTTTCAACACGCGAATAAATTTGTCCTTCAACAGGTTTTATTCTTTTAGGTAATGCCGAAGTGATTTCTCCTTCGGGTAATTGGTCTAACGCTTGTTCAATAATTCTAATACTTTGTTCCATTTCTTGAACACGTAAGAAGTATCTATCCCAACAATCTCCAACTTGTCCATGTAATCCTTTTCCGACAGGGATTTCGAAATCAAATCTATCATAGATAGAATAGGGATCATCACGTCGGATATCCCATTTTAGTCCGCTTGCGCGAAGATTTGGACCGGTAATGCCGTAATTAATTGCAGATTCAATATTAAGAACTCCAACATTCGCCGTTCTTTCAATAAAGATTTTATTATAAGAAAGCAGGTTATTAATCTCAATTATCGTCTTTTTAAAATCTTTTAAGAAATCTCTTGTTTCGTTTACAAAATTGACCGGAAGATCGTGAGAAAGACCGCCAACCCAGATATAATTATAGAGTAACCGGGCGCCGCAGGTTTTTTCAAAGAGTGTAATGATCCTTTCGCGGTCACGGAAACAATAGAGGAAAGGAGTAAAAGCGCCGATATCAATTCCATAAGTTCCAACAGCCACCAGGTGGGAGGCAATTCTTTGGAGTTCCGCCATAATTACACGAATATACTCAACTCTTTCGGGAACCTTAATATCAAGGAGTCTCTCAACAGCAACCGCATACCCTAACTCATTATCCATAGACGCAAGGTAGTCCAGACGATCTACGTAAGGAATAATTTGCGGATAGGTCATTGCTTCGCAGTGCTTTTCGAAGCAACGATGCAGGTAACCAAGATGAGGAGTTACTTTTGTTATTATCTCACCTTCAAGTTCTAATTCTAATCTTAGAACTCCGTGGGTTGAGGGATGTTGCGGTCCCATATTAAGGACCATGTGTTCGGTTTTTAGCATAAATCTTTAGTTAACAGTTATCAGTAATTAGTTTTCAGTAATTAGTTCTTAGTTATCAGCAATCAGTTTTCAATTATTTTCTGATAACTGACGACTGAAAACCAACAACTTAATAAGGCACTTTCATTCCTTGATAAAATTCCGGGTTTTTGTAGTCTTTTCTCAAAGGATAACCGCCTTCCCAATCATAAGGCATCAAAATTCTGCGAAGATCGGGATGATTAAGGAATTTAATTCCAAACATGTCAAAGGCTTCACGTTCATGCCAGTCGGCGCAAGCCCAAACTTTGCTTACCGTTTCTACTTCAGGATTATCTTTACTTGTAGAAGTTCGAAGCACAAGTTTATGCCTTAATGTCATACTTTCTAAATGATAAACGACAGAAAATGTTCCCCCTTTAGTTTCTGTAGTTCCATCTTCTAATTTTACTTTTTCGGCATTGTCGTCATCTAAACCGGTAAGGAGGATCAGATTATCAAAGAGTAATTCCTCTTGATCTCTAAGGAACCAACAAATATCGGTTACTTTTAGAGGGGCAACTTCAATTACCGCTTCCTTTGGTAATTTTGTATTCAGATCAAGAACGGCGTCGCCGAACTTTTCTTTTAAGATCGCAAATATTTCTTCTGAGGATTTCATACGGCTTTTTTTACCAACGTTTCTTTTCTAATTTTATCCTGGAGAGTCAAGAGACCTTCTAATAGAGCTTCGGGTCTAGGGGGACAACCGGGGACATAAACGTCAACCGGAATAATTCTATCAATACCTTTCAAAACGTGATAGCCGTGTTCCCAATAAGGACCACCGCAGTTTGAGCAGCTTCCCATAGAAATAATATATTTAGGGTCGGGCATTTGTTCATAAATTCTTTTAATACGGATAGCCATTTTGAAGGTAACGGTACCGGAGATAATAATAATATCTGCCTGGCGTGGAGAAGGGCGGGGGATAACGCCAAACCGGTCAAAATCGTAGTGTGAAGCTGAAGTTGCCATCATTTCGATAGCGCAGCAAGCGAGTCCGAAGCTCATCTGCCAGAGGGAAGATAATCTAGCCCAATTTAAGAGGTCCTCAACTTTTGTTATAACAATGTTATCGTCGCTAAATTCTTTATCTAAAAGACCCATTCTACACTCAGTTAATTATAAAAATCATTCGTTAAACTTTATTAGAGTAGAAAGTGGAAAGCTTCAAGTAGAAAGAAATATCTTTTCACTTGTTACTTTTCACTTGTTACTTGGAAAGAAACGTCAACTTCTTGCACTGCATTTTTCATTTTAGAACTTTGAGGATACGGGCGAGCCCATTCAAGATCCCCTTTCTTCCATTCATAAGCCATTCCCAGACCTAAAAAGAATAAGAAAAAGACACCGATAAAATAACCGGCTATACCATATTGCTGGTAAACTACCGTCCAGGGGACTAACAAGACAACTTCCACATCAAAAATGAGAAAGATGAGAGCGACCACGTAAAAACGGATATTAAATTTAACCCAGGGAGTACCTTCGGGATTTTCACCGCATTCATAGATCAGCAATTTTTCTTTAGTTGGTCGGGCAGGTCTAATAAGTTTCGATACGAATATTGTTACAACTACAAAGATAATTGCAATCAACATAAAAGCGAAAATTTTTCCGAATTCTGTAAGCATGGATGTTTCTTAAAATTTTGTTTTCAAATTTAGCATTATTAAAAACAATGTCAAAAAATAATTGAGTTGAATGGAACTTTTTTTCAAAAAAAATGATTTCAGTCGATTTTTGTTTAATAAATTTATTTTTTAAATTAATTACGGAAATGGGAAGATTTTCTTTTTACGGGTTTCCTTTCCTGAATTCATTATAATAATTAATTGCGGGCATTTTATTATGAAGAAGTTTTCGGTGAAGAATCGGTTTTCGTTCTACAACAAGCTAAACATAAATTTGTTTAGTATTCCACTCCAAATAAATTCATCCTCCAATAAATATATTTAGTTAAAGGGTCAACTGCATCCTGTTGTCAAGTTTTATCTCCGGCAGTTGATCCTTCAAACAATCTCAAAAACAAATCGCGGTATCCCGCAGAAACAATAAGCAAGAGTAGGCTAATTAGTAATTAGTAAGCAAAATATTTATTCAGTAAAAGGAATAGTGAGAGCTTTAGCTGAATGATTGCGCGGCTGTATGTTTGATTAAAATAAAATAGAAAGACGAATAACTTCAATTTTAAATTATTTAACGTCTTAATCATTTTCATTTAGACATGCAGCCACTTATCATCCAACCGATGATTAGCAACTATTTGGTTCCGGATTTGCCAGATCAGGGATTAAAGGAGTATAAGAAACAGGTTGACGGAAATAAAGAAAACGGAAAGTATGTATTAATGAAATGGTATTTGAAAGAGATAACATGGCATTAAGCTTATGAACCCTGACGTTTATAGAGAAAGGAATGACATCATAATCTAGAAGTGTGGCATTTGTGGAAAACGGAATGTCACCGGAATTTTAAGTGATTACAGGTAAAAGAAAAAAAGTTACAGTGAAAAGATGAATCCTTGCAGTTGCAGGAAATGTAGTGGCAATAAAAAGATGAATCCTTACAATTGCAGGAAATGAAGTAGCAGTAACAGGAAGTAAAGTTACAGTTGCCAGAAATCACGTGACAGTAACAGGAAGTAAAGTTACAGTTGCAGGAAATCATGTGACAATAGCAGGAAGAAGTGTTACAATTGCGAGAAATCACGTGACAGTAGCAGGAAGAAGAGTTACAATTGCCAGAAATCACATGACAGTAGCAGGAAGAACTGATACAGTTTCAGGAAAGACCGGTGCAATGGGTTTTTATGAAGTGGTAGAGGAATAATGTTGAAATATAACTTAAAAATGAGGTTTGTATGATCTCGTTCGTGGTTCTCAGCCATAGGCTGACAGGTTCGTGAAAAGATTTCTTTTGTTACACGAAGAAGGAAGATATAAAAGCGAAAAAAATTAATTGAATAATCAACACTCAATAACAAAAAAAGGAGAATTAGTGTGAAGACGCGAGACAAGAACAAAAAAGAAATGCTCAACGCCGTTTCCGGTTTTTATGAAGTGGAGAAGACTTCTTTTACAGAGCTCCCCGGTGTAATTGCAGCATTTTCAGATCTCAGTATGATCAATAAGGAGATCGAACTGAATGAGAAACTCATTCAAGAAGGGACAAAGGGGAAAGTGGTTTCTAAGGACAATTCACGAGAGCAGCTTATTACAACCGCTCTTGTATTTGCAGGTGCTATATACGGCTATGCCGCAGGGAAAGATGATCTTGAACTGATGACTTTCGCCGATCTTAACAGCTCTACTTTTAACGCGATGCGGGATGCCGAAGTGCCGCTAAGATCTGAACAGTTTCTTGATAAAGCGGATGAACTTGGCGCGGCGCTTATCCCTTTCGGAGTTTCGGAAGAGAGTAGAACTACTGCAAGGGCGGGACTTAATGACTACCTGCAAAAATACGGCAGTGTTAATACGGGCAAAGGAGGGAAGAAATCGGCAGGCGAAACCAATGACATGCTTTTTACTAAAATGGATAAGAAGCTTAAAGTATTGGATAAGCTTATGTTTGGTTTTAAAGATAAAAACCCGGAACTATTTTCACGGTATAACGCGGCGCGTATTATTTATGATAAGAGAGGGAGTCATAGTGGAGGAACTGACGATACGCCTCCACCTCCGGAACCTCCGAAATAAGTAATGATCGTAAACCGGATGCACTCCCCGGTTGCGATCTATGTGGCAGCGATACCCTGAAGGGTATCGCTGTTCGAAATAATTATCTCGATTTATCGGGATTTGTTTGTGTAGCGTTCCGGTTTACCGGAATGCGGAATTGAGGAAGAACGAAAATGTTATAATCTTCCGGTGTAGTAATGGCGCTGGTATAATCTGATGGTGCAGTAATAATGCCGTTGTAATATACAGCGATACCGTAAACGGTATCGCTGTACAAAAAAATCCCGGTAAACCGGGATGGTGGAAAAAGTATAGATCGAAAAAAGTTTACATCGCACCGTACCTCACGGTCGCGATATAGTGCGGCGGTACTCTTAACTTGTGCCATAAGGGTACCGCTGATTATAAAAATCGTAGGTCGAATCTCCGATTCGACAGAGGTGTAATAGGGGAAGGTTTTTTTTTGAGAAAGTAAATTAGTCGAAACGGAGTTTCGACTTACACATTGTATTATTTTATTTTTGTGTTAATTTAAGCTACAATTATTTATATAATATTTGTTGGGATTTTAATGGCTAAGAAAGTTAATCCATCCAAGCGTCCTATTGAACAGTATGAGGGTAAAGATAAAGAGAGATCGATTAATCCTCTATTGGGGTTTGTTCCTGCGAATAAAAACAGATACAAGAATAAAAAAACTTATCAATTCAATTTCCAAATACACGCATTTAAAGAAACAATCTCACTCCCATTTGAAGCAGAAAAGTATAACCGAGTTGCGGTAAAGATAGTGGATGACAGGGGGATAGAGATAGAGGAAGGAAGTAGAAAATGACTTTAGAAGAAAATTTATCGAATCATATTATAGATATTTCTAAAACGGTTGTATTTGTTGGGGCAGGGTTCAGTATCAGTGCCGGGTTTCCAAGTTGGACGGTTGGGATGAATGAAATACTTGAAGAGTACAATAAAATAAAACAGGATGAAATTTCGTATAAATTCCTAAAACAAAGAATAGAGGAAAATGAATACTTACTGGTCATGGAAAATGTTCATAAGTTATTAGGCTCGGCCTATTATCTAAATATTTTGCAAAAAGTATTTGATAAGAAATTTGAATTGAAGGATGAACATCTTCAATTAGTACAGATACCTTTCGCGGGATTTATTACTACCAATTTTGACCAAGTAATTGAGACTGCCTATACAAAAATATTTGATCAGCAGTTATTTATACAAAGTTATGACAGAGACGGAGTTAAAAGATTACAATCGAATTCAAAAAAATATTTATTCAAATTGCACGGCGATATTAATCATATAGACCAAATTGTACTAAGAGATTATCAGTATCAGGAAATATTAGGGAGAAGTGATATTAGAGAATTGATTAGAAGTTATATGATAAATCACCAGTTTTTATTTATCGGTTATGGTTTAAGAGATCCAGATTTTGTAAACACATGGAAAATAATAAACACAGAATCAAGATTGAGTGCTCCTGGATTGATTCTGACTCAGAAAGGGAATTATAGCAGAGATGAAATTAATTCACTCAAGAATGATCAACTATTAGTTTTCCAACCTGAGCAATATGATGAATCTTATAATTTCTTAAAAACTACGATCAAGTATCTTGCTGCAAAATCAATTCCTTCAAGCACAGTAGAAATAATACAACGCGAGGAAATGCAAACGGAGAAGACTGATTTAGAAATGGGATTAATGCTTGTTGAAGTATTTGATAATGCTAGAAGGGATACTCTTAATGCATTTATCAAATCTATCTCATTGAATTACATACTAAGATCTACCGCAGAAGAAATTTCCAAATATGAACTTCTTCATACAATTGAGAAAACACTTTCATTAAAAATAGAAGAAAGTGATTTCAAAGTATTACTTAATGAGCTCGAAAAAAGTAATTATATAATATTGAGGAAAGAAAAACTAACAATTGTAAAAAAGCAAACGACAAGTTTGAATAAAAAAGTTGATGAGTTCCAAAACAGGCTTAATAAAACAATTGTGCTTGCGTTAGAACGAGCGGCTGCAAAAATTAAAATTAGTTTAACAAAAGAAGATGCAGTTACATTTAAGGAATTAGTAATTAAGGTGTTTGCTGAACTCGGGAAAGATCTTTCTCAAAAAGTTTTGTTTTATAGAAATCTTGATAGTGACATCGATCAAATTGGTAAATGCGTCAAAGAATTTGTTGAAAAAAAATCGATTGCAATGAAAGAAGATTTGTACTTTAAATCGATTATGGAGTTATTCTGTGGACGATCGACGGAAGAGGAAGAAGTAATATTTAAATTAATCCAGATGTATTTTATCACATCCTCGTATGTTCTTAATCCTAAAAGCGAAAAATTATTAAAGGAGTACGTAAGTAAATATGTAACATATTTTGATTCGAATATTATTTTGCAAGCAATGGCAGAAGGCCATTATAATTATGAAGTTTCAATTAAAGTAATTGAAAAAACAAGGGGCTTGGGAGTCCAAATTAAATTATTAAAAGAAATATTTGATGAAGTTATTTGGCATACTTCTTCTGCAATAAGACACTTTGAGGAATTAGAGGAAACAGGTCTTAACCTAATAGATGCTTTAGAAGCACATATAGAACTTGTTGGGCAGAGAAATTGTAATGTTTTCTTATATGGGTATTATAAAACTCTGCAGGGTCCAAATAAATATGCTTGGCGTGAATACATGCTTAGTTACTGTGAATCGGTTGGTAAATTAATAAATGTTTCTGAAAAGAAGATTAGAGAGTTCTTAGAGATTAATTATGATATAATTATATACAATGTGGATTACGAAAAAAATCACCAAACTAAAATATCCACATTGTTTAAGGAAGTTATATCTTTAAGGAAATTTGGCCATCGCTTTATAAATGAGAAGCTATGTTATAATGAAGCAAAGCAGTTTTATGTTATCTATCAAGAACGATTAGATGATTTAATTGACAAAGTATGGTTTATTACCAATGACACGTTTATAACAAGATTATATGAGGAATTTCGGGATACTTATATGTTGCCGAGTAGTTATTCACCCTTAAAATGGTATCAATATCTTCAACTAGTTGATTATGATTCAAGGGCGAGTAAACATTTTTCACGTCTTTTTAATTTCTCTGAGCTTGGTGCAATAGATGAAAATCTTGCTATTACTACAATTAAACTAATTGCCAAGAGGGAAGAAAATCTTATAAAAAAGGGAGTTTTTAGTGTTAGTCAATTTGCCTATGATCTTGTTCACAAGCATCACATAAAAAATGTTTATCAGGATTATCATTCGCAACAATCAAAGAACTCTATACCTGAAGCAGAGGGAAGGAACAACGTAAAAAAAATGATTGGCGAAAAAATCGAAGCAACCTTACAAGAATATGTTGCATTAAAAAAATCCGACTTTGATAAACTTGAACAAAGTAAAGATGATTTGGCTAAAACTCAGAAAAAGCTTAAGCAAGAACAGTTTAAGAAGAAGCAGATAAAAGCACAACTTTTAAAAGCGACTACGAAGAAGAGATAGCAGTATATATTATGAAGTTTGACAAACTAATTATTAACTCCCAATACAAAGAATCGGGAAAGTATAACCGTGTTGCGGTAAAAATTGTGGATGATAGGGTGATTGAGAATTTGAAAATAGTTGAGTTGTGAAAGTATGCCCCAAGCAATAAATATATATTGCGATGAAAGTTGTCACCTAGAGCATGACAATCAAAAAGTTATGGTTCTCGGTGCAGTGTGGTGTCCGTTTGATAAAAAAGATGAGATATTTGAACGGATAAGAGAGATAAAAGTTAAGCACGGTCTTAAAAGTGATCTGGAGATAAAATGGACGAAGGTATCAAAGTCAAAAGTTAAGTTTTATTTAGAACTTGTAGATTACTTTTTTGACGATGACGACCTTCACTTTCGCGGGCTTGTGGTTCCGGATAAATCAATTCTAACGCACAAAGAATTTGAGCAAGATCATGACACATGGTACTATAAAATGTATTTCAGCATGCTAAAAGTATTGATAGACCCGCACGCAAAAAACAGAATCTTCCTTGATATAAAAGATACCCGCAGTGCAGAGAAAACAAAGAGGCTGCATGATGTTTTGTGTAATGAAAAGTATGATTTCGATAAGCAGATCATCGAGAAAATTCAAACGGTAAGGTCACACGAAGTTGAATTGATTCAGTTAGCCGATTTATTAATTGGAGCTGTTTCTTATATAAACAGAGGATTAAAAGAAAACGAAGGGAAGCTTACTGTAATAGAGCGGATAAAAGAGAGAAGCCGTTACAGTTTAATCCGCACGACTTATTTGAAAGAAGACAAGTTTAACATTTTGATATGGCATCCGGGGAGGAGTTTGTAATGCCGTTGCCTAGCTGGCTTCCTTCTGTAGTATTGTTTAATGAATTTAAAGGTGATTGGAATAGGTACCTTACTTTTCTTTATGAAGTATTTAAATCCGATTTTATTAATTCTGACTGTAACTACAGAGGCATTAAGATAGCTATTAAACGACATCCGCAAATTGATAACAAGGAAGCGACATTTTGGCATTTAATAAGTGAAGGTAAGGATGAATCAGAGAGAACACCTGACCTCAGAAGGTGTGAAAGAATCAAATGGCCTAAACCGATAATTGAAAATGTTCCCGTAGATGAAATAAAAGTCTGGCAAAATAAACGCGGTTCAGAAACACGATTATGCTTGTGGTTAGAAGTAGCCGAGTATTTAGTAATTCTTGCAGAGAGGAATAACTATTTACTCTTATGGACAGCTTACCCGGTTACAGAGAATCACATGAAAAAAAAATTGCTAAAAGAATACAAAAACGCTTTAAAAAGCTGAATCCCGCTTTCGCGGGACTCGTTACTCTTTCTACACTTGGTAGATGAGCTATGACAAACATAAGGTATATAACAGAAAAATGCAAGCTTTAAAATGAATAAAATTGACAAACTAATTATAAACTCCCCATATAAAGAACCGCAAAAATATTGGAGTTACAAACGCGAGACACGCGAGTTCTTAAAAAAAGAAGGGCGAAGACCGGCGGGTTCTGTAATTGCTTCTGTAAGTTATTTGGTTGGATGAATATATTTTTTAAGGTATTCGGTTTTTACTTAACTGAGAAAAGGTATCTAGAACTTAACACCTTATTTTATGACAACTTGTTACTTAACTAGAATCCGGATTTGATCAAGACTACCGCTACTTGCCGACTCAACATTGCTTCTCATCAAAAAGAACTCTACATTTGGGTGTCAATTTTTCTGCTTTCTTCATTATAGCTACGGACTACCGACCTCCAACTCCACCGCATTAAAATTGACGGATACTCACTTACCGAGAAGATAAAATTCATAACTGATAATATTCTGTTATGAAAGAGAAATAATTATCATACGAGGTGAATCATGAAACACTTAGTTTTTCTTTTTTGTCTAGGTTGTTTTATAGGATGTTCCTCG
>Ga0172379_10006353_pt1 | contig 15879 bp, 24 predicted proteins | sample GrowelOW334metaG_FD_119756 | JGI IMG/M metagenome (GOLD analysis project Ga0172379, IMG submission 119756) | Groundwater microbial communities from an aquifer near a municipal landfill in Southern Ontario, Canada - Groundwater well OW334 metaG | ecosystem: Environmental > Aquatic > Deep... | reverse complement strand
TTCCTATTTCAACAGGGTGAGGAAGGGATCTCATGGCTGCCTCCGCGCTTGCGCTTTTTCAGCTGCCTTCAGCTTCCGCTCCAGCAATTTGCGCACGGCGGTAATGACTGACTTCGCTTCATCTTCCTCGAATGAAATAGGGCCGTAGTTTGTTTCGATGCTGAATCCGCTCTCCATCGCCGGCACACGCTTGGACAGTGAGTATCCGAGGTTTTCAATGTAGTAGCTCATGACGCTCTCCCCCGGGTGCCCGGACACATGTTTCCTGTCGCGTGTGCTTTGCGCAGATCGGCAAGTCTCAGTCTCGGCTTGGCGTCCACCTCGCGCAGCGCGGCTTCCACGTGTTCGCGGGTCTGCCTTGCATACACTTCGGTGGAGCGGATCGAGGCGTGGCCTAGTGCCGCCTTGACCACGCCCAGCGGATCGGTGGCGGTGGTGCGGCGCATGATGTTCATCGCCCTGGTGTGGCGAAACCAGTGCGGGGATACGCCGTCCGGCAGCCCTGCGCTCTGCGCCCAGAACGCCACACGCTGCTCGACGGCGCGCACCGACAGCGCACGCCATCCCAGCCCGGCACTCTTGCGCGACACGATCAGCGCCTCATCCAGTTCGGCGCCGACACGAATATTCAGCAGATCAGACAGCGCTGTCTTTACCGGAACTGTCACCAGTACCTCGTGATCGCGTCGCTCGTCGGTACGGCCCTTGCGGTACTCCTTCGGCAGATAGATATAGCCAGACTTCAGCGCGGCCATCGCGTCCTGCACCGACAGGCGCAGGCATTCGCCGACGCGCATCCCGGAATGGATCAGCAGGCGAACCACCGCGCTGTCGCGCAGCGCCACCTCACTCTTGTATAAATTCAGGACATCGAGCAATCGTTTCTGCTCGTCCTCGGTCAAGTACTTGTTCAACATCGCTCGCTCCTTCATCAAATGCCCGAACCCGGGCGGGTAGGTCAGTGGTAAATCGTGTTTCGTGCCATTTCGATGGCGCGGCGGAACCGGTGGTGCTGGCATCGCCAGTAATAATCGACGTTCAGGACGAAGTCGCGGCGCTGCGCCAGGGTTTTGCAGATACGCAGCACGCGACGATGGATCAGGGCACGCATGGCAGCTCTCCTTTGGATTTTTTTGCAGATACGGCGCGACCGAGGATCCTGTCTTCCATCTCGGTGCGATACAGCAGGAAAAAAGACTTGCTGAGCTTCTTCTCGTCCAGCACGTCGCCGGGCGAAAGGTTGTCTGTTACCTGGCGGATGCCGTGTCTGATAAGGGTGGCGGGAATAGGGCTGCTCACTTCGCCATCTCCTTCAATCGCGCCAGGCCTTCCAGAATTGCCGAGATCCATTCGTGCGCCTCGCGCTCGATCGATGCGAACTCCGTTTTGCTGATCGTGTCGTCTTCGCGCAATGCGCCGTGCAGCTCGCGGTAAAAGTCGCCGCCTTCCTTTTCAATGCGAATGATATGGATCAGCAGTGCGTCGGTAGAAATATCGGACAGATCGGGGAACTGATGGAACACCCCGCCGCTGGAATGGGCGAAGGCCTGCAGGATGCGGAAATCGCGGGTCAGGTTGGTCACAATCACGCTGTCGGCCAGCGTCGGCTTATGGTGGCTGGTATCGTTGGTGTTTGCCTTGTTGTACAACACGCCCGCCGACATACCCATCATGCCCGCCAGCTTTTCGACGCCGAAATCGTGAACTACCCGATAGAACGCGTCCTGTACGTCCTTGGGGATTGAATTGCCCATGGTGAAACCCTCCGTAAAATTAACCTTTTACTTCTGGAGGGTGATCGGGATACTTGGGCTGCCTTACAAGCGAGCGAGTATCACGAGCACCCGAGCGGTCAGCGTTAGCGCGCTGGCCGCTCTACCTATGCCGCCTTCTTTTGGGAAGGTTTTTCAAATGTGGACAGCAGACGCACGATTACTTCGGTATTCCTGCTCCGTCCGTTCTTCTTTGCAGACTTATCCAGTTCCGGTACCAGGCCTTCTGGAAAACGGACCGTCACTGTCTGGTCTTTGCTTTTTGCAATGATGTTTTTTACTTCGGTCATCTCGGTTGCTCCTGTAGTTACAATCTGTAGTCACTATAACAATCTGTAGCTATTAACGTCAAGAGCTTTTTAACTACAATCTGTAGTCATGGAAAACAAAAGAAAAATGGCCGACATAGCACCATTCGGACTGCGGATGCAGACCGAGCTAAAAGAACGACTGGATCGGGAAGCGAAGATCAGCGGGCGCAGCCTGAACGCGGAGATCGTCCACCGCCTGCAATTGAGTATTGATAATCAGGAAAATACAAAAGGTAGTTACACAGCGGCGCAACTGACAGCAGCGAGCTACACGCCAGATCTAAATGATATCGAACGGCAGATGCTTAGCCTGTTCCGCCGTATGCCGGTAGAAAAACAGCTCGCGCTGCTATCACTATTCAAATGAAGATGAGGAAATAATGATCAGAATTACACGCCCGATATCTGTTCTATCTTTCATCGGACTATTTCTATTTGTATCTAATGAAAACTTTTCTCAAGCAGCTGAGATTTCGCTGAGCGATCAGGAGGCAAAGCGCACCGCTGAGTTCATGCTGAAAACGATTGAGCAAGCAAAAACTGAATTTGGAAAGATTCTGGATACCGGGGATGATTCAACATATCTGAGGAAGGTTAAAGCGCCCCTGCAGAATGAAATTCGGGGATGGCCAGAGCAGAATCGAGCAATTTTCCCTTATTCGGAGTGCAGACTAGCTGCCCAGGACTTGCTACAGATCACCGAGGAGTTACGCCACCCGATGATAAACAGCGAGGGAACGTGGCTGAAGCATCTTAAACAAAATTTTCATACTGATCTGCCCGGGTGCCGTAAAAGCATAAAGCACCCGGACATGAGCCTGAAAAATATTCAGTGATCAGCGATCACCAAACCACAGCCTGAACCTCAGCCACCGTTTCCGCTGCGCGCACTTGAGATTTGAGCTGCTGAAGCCTAGAGAAAGCAGCCTGACCTTGATCCAGAATCGCAGCAGCAAGCCCCTGCAGCTGTATATAGGTCATCAGCACTTGCGCATTGTGTACGTCGAGCCAGAAAAACCCTTCCGGAACAGAGCCCGCAGCAAGGCATTTAGTAAGCACGTCCTGGCTTCCCGCATCAGCCTGGAAGGTTGTAGCCATGTATGCAACGGGAAGCTGGATCGAAGCGAGGTAAGCCGATTCCATAATGCCAATCCGGACAGCCTGAGCATCGATAAGCAGTTGTGCCGCAGTGGGCGCAGGTTTCGGCACGAGCTTGCCGTCCTGCACATACCACGGCTCATCCATGCGAACATTCCACTCGTCATCGGTGAGCATAATCAACTCAGACGGCGCCGGAAGATTCGGGTATTCAAGTTCGTCGGTATCGTACCAGCCTATAACGGCAGTTGGCTGTGCCGCTTTTGAATCAAATTGTGCGATTTTTGACATTATTTTTCCTTACTTGCCGATGGCAATCCAATTGTTTGATACCTGATTCGTTGTTGCGGCATTCATAACAACTCCGGCGCCAGCTGCAAAAAATGCACTCCAGGTAAATCCGTTTAAATTTTCCGAATTTAAAACAGCCATGGATTGATAGCCGGGGGAGCCATTGAGCGGTGTAGGCAAAACATTAAGTACAGCATTTGGGAATGCGATCGGAAATGTGACTGAAGTAGGATTCGATGCCCCACAAACTGAAATACCCCATTGCAGGATAAAAATATCCTTGACGGTTCCGTTGTTCCACATCGGTATTTTTAAATATCCGTTACCGCTCAGGCTACCGAGAAACTGCCCTAAATTCACGGTATGACCTGCCGCCGTTGCCGCTGCGGCGCTAACATTTCCAGTGGCTACCAGACTGCCATTGATCGTGCGCAGCGCATTCACCAGATCCAGAGAATCGATCTTCACCCATGCGGGAACCACGCCTGCAGCGGCCGTTGGGGCATACCAGAATTCCTTCAGGCCGCCTGCATCAGATGTTTTTTCAATCCAGCAGATATCTGCCACATCGCGGCCTGCCCAAATCCCTGTTGCAGGATCGATTGCGCAGTTATAGACCTGGCAGATTTCAATTCCGCCGACTGTGGCAGCATTGGTGATGTCGGCATATTCACGCACCAGTGCACCACCGATCGGAGTCAGCGACCGGATCAACCCTGAGATGTTGCGATTAGTGATTAACGACTGGATGGCAGCGAGTACCTGGGCGTTGTTGGCGGTGCTGGGGATAATGTTAGCAGCCACCAGAACGGCACGAAGTTCTTCGCCGATCTGGTGGAACCAGAAAGCGCCCCCTTTTGTAGAAGCAATGCCGAGCGATGGGTCTCCGGATGTCGGATATCCCACCGAAGGAGACGCGGGGGGAGTTGGCGGCGTTCCGGATGCACCGGATGACCAGGATCGATTGTCCATGTGTATTTCTCCTTTATGAATAGTTAAACAGCAGCACGGTGTGCGCGGGTTTGTCTTTTTGCAATACAGATTCCAGCAGTGCGTTGAGCCAGACCACAGAGAACGGTGTCTCGACATCGCTTTCAACGTTCCACGCGCTGGAGGTGGTCAGAGGCGCATTGATGCGCCAGGCGAAGTTCCACTCCAACCTGTTCAGCGATGCTTCCACATCGTCGTTCACGCTCCATTCGTGGAACTCGGTGATGGTGACGGTAAAACCCATTTTTGCAGCTAGTGCGATGAAGTAGGCGCGCGATTGTCCGCCGCGCTCGGTAATCTTTGAAACGAGATTGGCGCGGCGCTGATCGAGAGAAAGCACACTGCCATCTACCAATGAGAATGCAGATAGCCCGGCTGCATGTTCCCAGTTTTCCAGCATCTCATAGGTGGTGCGCGGATCCGCTTCGTCGAGCAGTTGAGTTGCTCGACCATCGACACGGGAAAACTCCTCAGCAAATCCGTCGAGTAAACGGGTAAGCGCCGCATCCGATTCACGCGGCCAGGCCACCCCTTGCGGCAGCAGCTTCTGCAGCTGGCTCAGGTAGTCGGCGCGACTCATGCCCATGTGATCGTCCCCATTGTGGCAATCTGGCCGGTGGTATGAGTCACGTCTGCCGCCGGCGCCGTCATTGTGTAGTGGCTCAATCCATTTGAGATCTTGACGGCCTCGCGCAAGTCATCAAGATAGATCGTCCCGTCTGTACTGGCGCCCTGTGGAACGGATATCCTGCGCAGCAGGTCGGTCAGTTCAGCCGTTACAGCAGCCTTGACTGCGGCGGTGTTGGGCGTGACAGAAATCGTGAATGCGAGAGGAGTTGAAACGGGAGCAGCGACGGTGAGCTGTGCGGTAACCGGGCGGAGCGCATCAATGTAGGTCTGCACTGCGGCGACTTCAGACGAATCCGGGATCAGGCTGATATCGTTATCTCGTACAAAGCGCAGCGTAACCGTTCCGGCGCCGAGTTCCTGCGGATATACCCAGGCGCGGGTGACTCCCGCCACCTCCAGCGCCCATGTAGTGTAGTCTCCAGACGACCCGCCATGAGGCGGTTCTTTCATGCGTGCGCTGATGCGCGCTCTCAGGCTATCGTCGGATTCCGTATCGGATCCTGCAGACAGAATTCCGACAGTGGACGTGGATAGTACCCCTAAAACAGGCGTGACTAAGGTTAGCGCAGATCCGCCGGTATCGATGTTCCCCACGGCGCCGGCTACCACAGCGGTGATTGCCACAGTGGCGGTACCGGAGACGATGGTGGCGTCCGCATCGGTGGTGTATTCCGCGCCGTCTGCCCTGGATAAAACTGTATAGGCCGGGATCGTCACGCCGCTGGTTCCGGTCATAGTCGCACTGCCGATCGCGTGCGCGGCGGCTTTACGCGGCTGATCCAGCCACAGCGATGCCATACGGTCCAGATATTCTGCCTCTGCGCTATCGGGCAAAAACTGCCGGGAGATAAACTCCTGGTATCCATATAAACCATGCACGGCGCCTGAGTGTACGCGCGCCAGCACATTCAGGTTGCTGCGTCGCAGGCGCGCATTGGTTCCGGGAAGAGATGCCTCGATCGTGCTCTCGGCTCGGTCGATCAATTCGGTAAGGGCAGGGCGATTAAACGGCATCAGTTACTCCAGAATTTGTCAAAACGATAGCGGCGGACCGTACTATTGCTGCGCATGATCTCAATGTGTATCCCCATCACGCCGGAGCGCACGATAGTGGCGGTAACCTGTACCGATTTGACTACGGTATCGGTCACCAGCCATTGCAATGCCTCTTCGGCGTACTCCTTTGCCCGGTTCAATGCGATATTGAGCTGTTTTTCACGGGACAGCAGCCACAGGCGAGATCCGATCTTGTCGCCCGGCATGCCGGGATAAGCATCGGCCCACCATCCGCGCAGATTGGTGCTGTCTCCGGGCAAAACATCGTCTGTATTCGCCCTGCGATCTGTGAATAGCGAGATGATCACCGCCGTGTCCAGCCCGTCGTCTTCAACAAGGCCTAGCGCATCCAGCTCGTAATCGGCGCCTTGGGACATGTCGATGAATATAGTTCCGATATCGGCCATTACATCTGCGCTCCTGGTTCAGAAACGCTGCCGCCTTGCGGATCTGTATGCGTGTGGCCGTTATAGACAGTGCGCATCCCGGCCATGCTCTTGTTGCCATGGTCGCTGATATCGGCATCCGCCACGATGGACCCCGCCACATGGAGATTCCCGCTCAGATTGGTTTGAGGCACATTGATGATATTCAGCGGCAACCCTGCGCCGTCGATCACGATCCCGTTACGGCTCAGATATACTTTCTGGCCAAGATCGTCATATATCACTGTCTCGCCGGGCAACAAACCCTTGACCCGGTGCCGTCCGTCCTCGGTGGCCGCCACGATGCCATGCGAACGGCTGCCGCCGATGCACACCATCACGGCCTGGCATCCTGGCAGCGGCACGCTGCTGAAACCGTATTCCTGGAAGCGTTCCACGCCGTCCATCACCTCGCCATCCAGCAAACTGAGCTGCATGCGCTGGGTTTTCAGGCTGTCGTTGACCAGCGTGATCACCGCACGCGATACCGTCAGCCGCAAACGTCGGCTGACTGGCGCGATCATCTTTGAAATAGTGCGCATCATTGGATGCTCCAATCCTGTTTTTTCTTGCCGCCCTGACTACCCTTTTTAACGTTCTGCTCCGCACCGTTCGCCCCGCGAATCGCATTCTTCAGGCGCGTGCCCTTGACCCCGGAGATCATCTCGAACGCTTCTGCACGGCAGACTTGCAGCTCGCTGCAGGTTCCCGACTCATCCAGCGTGTAGGCCACCGATGAAATCAGTAAGTCGGCATCGACATCCAGATAAGGGGAGCGCACCGGAACCAGGCGGTTCGGCAGCCATATCCCCGCATCGTGTTTCCATCCCTGCACCTTGATTGTGGCGCGGTTGCCGCGACCGACACGCACGCTGCGTTCCCATTCCGCGCGCTGCTTGAGCGTGACTCCGTTGCCTTGGTCTTCCGCGATGACGATCTGCGGCCGGTAGCGGTTGATCACCGGGTCGTCGGCATTGCCATTCGGCGAGGTATGCGTCGTCTGATTGAATTCATCCCCGTCGGGAGCCGCCTGACCCTTGACGATGTAATGGCTATAGCGCTCCTTCCAGCTGAAGGTGCCGGAGGCAGATAGAATATTACCGCCCTCGATCAGCGCGGTAGGGATGCGGATCCGGGCGGTTCGGGTAATCACCAGGTTACCCAGGCCATCCGACACCAGCAGCAATGCGCGCAACCGTGCGGCGCGCTCCAGCGCCTCGAATACCGATTCTCCCTCGTTGAGTTTAAATGACGGGATTGCATTTCCGACATCGGTATCGACGATCACCTTGATACCGAACGGCGCGCAAAGGTCGGCTGCGATCTTGTCCAGCTTTGCGCCTTTCCAGTAGCCGCCCTTATGGATCGCCGCGCAATCCACCAGGTCGCAGGTCTTATCTCGTCCGGAGACGGTAATCCCGTGCTGATTCGCGTCATATGACGGGTTTGCGTCATCCACATAACCGGTGATGACAGGTATGCCGTCGATCAGCACTTGGCAGGGTTGTCCCGCCTTGATCGGGCGCTTGTCGGACTGACCCGCCCAACGCTCGGTGATTCCCAGGCTGAACGTACCCGCGATCTGCTCCATTCCGCGCTCGATGCGCAATGAAGTCCAGCCTCCATAAATAACCCCGCTAACCTTCAGCTCTGCGCGGTTCAGGGACGTATTCATGCCAGCACCTCAAGCGCTCGCCCGCCGGGCACAAAGCCGGGGTGTCGAATGTGGTTGCGTGCCACGATCTCATCGGCGCGCGTGGCATCGCCATATAACTGATGGGCTACCACCAGCGCCGGCAACGTCGTGCGAGGCGTATAGCTAACCACTTGAGCCAGATCCGCGCCGCGCACGGTAATGTCGCGCACTACCGCCGATTTCAAACTGGCAAGAACGGCATACACCGCATCGGGCGCCGTCAGCATTTGTGCATCGAACCGGGTCACTAACTGGTCTCTGACTGTCTGCGCCTCATTCAGGCTGACAAACTCGATCTGGCTGCTGGCGCGCGCCGCCTCGATCAAGGTTGTATTCCGCACCAGGTTAATCACCGCATCCTGATTCGCCGCCTGCTGGGTCCGCGCCGGCGTGGTCAGCGGCACGCTTTGCATTCCGGTGCCGAAGCTGGCAAGCGAAGTCGAACCAGCCGATGAACCGGAAATCGAACTAGTCGAGGAATAGGCATGCCGTGAGGGAAATATCGACAGCAGCGCTGAAACCTGATCTGTGAAGCGGGTTGCCAGATCACCCGGCAGTGCGATCAGCGACTGGACGGAGTTGATCATGTGCGTCAGCTCCCAGGTGAAGGCGGGCAGTATCGCCATATCCGGCAATCCGGAGAGAATGGATTTGCGCACCGATTCCAGAGCCGCACTCACATTGGCAAGCGCCGCCGTTCCGACAAATGCAGGCATTCCGGCCACCTTGAACTTGTCGCCAAATTCTTTTGTTACTTCCGCATGAGCCGCGTCGGCAGCGCTGTCCACTTGGGCGGGGGTGTCGACTTTGCTATCCGGCTGGATATTTTCTGAAGTCTCGCAGAACGTCAGATGGAACTTCGCCATGCCGCCATATTCGCTGCTCTCGGTGTAGCGGCACTCCGTCACCGAAACCTTGATGCTGCCGCGATACGGATGCACCAGCATGCCGGGCCCCGGCGTTTCGATCGCATATAGCAAGGCATCGCGCCAGCTCATGTAGCTCGCGCCGATGACAAAGGCCTCCAGCGTGAATTCGCGTGCACGCAGCCCCATGTCTTCGACAAACGGCGCATCTTCGCGTTGCGGATATTCGTGTTTAGCCGTGCGCCTACCCGCCGTCCCTTCTGCGGATTTAACCGAGAAGGGAGCGTCTCTGAATTTTGCGGGTTGCAGTTGCTCGCGCCAGCTCATTTGCTCGGGCCTGATAGGGAAGGTGAGCTATTTTGGCGCGTATGGCAAGCCAAAAACAGGGACGAAAATGGCGATAAAAACAGGATGCAGGACTCAGGATTCAGGATTCAGTACAAGAAAAAACCCCGCAGAAGCGGGGTGGTTGTGGGTTACTTTCCTTGCATGGCCTGTATCTCGTTCAGCGCCCCGAGGATTTCGCCATGAATCGGACGCAGCAGATAATACAAATCCATCGGCATCGGATGAAAGTCTGTTGCCTGTTTTAATACCTCCATAAAGGCAGACAACGCCCCTTGTGCAGCGGTTATCTGTACTTCAGCCATTTCGGCGGTCTCTGCCTGGTCTTCGGTAAGCGGTGTCATGCCGTTCTCCTGACCACGATGCCGAACGCCACGCCTTCAGCGACCGCTTCGCAAGCCAGCCGGAACGCGCCGGAGAAGTCAGCGGCCAGCGCCGAAAAGCGCATCACCCGCCCGGACTGGCGGATCTTGATGTCGAAGGTGCTCATCTCACACCCCCGGCAAGACGAGTTGATCGATGTTCTTTCCTAGGCGAGCGATGTCCGGAAGCGGCTGACCCAGCGTCAGATGCACCTCGCGCAGGTGAGTAATCAGCGCCTCGCTCACAAACGCATCCTTGGTCTTGCCTAAATCGGCCAGCAATACGCGCGACAGCTTCAGCAGCTCGGTGCGTTCCTTGAAGCTCATCTTGCGCGGCCCGGCAAAGTGCCAGACGAATTCCGCCACCGCCTGTTTCATCGCCTGTGCTTTCGGCTGCCCTGACTCCATCACGATCAGCAGAAAGCCGATCGGGTGATACACCTTGGTGTCGTATTTTTTACCGTCAGTAGCGGTCAGCTTGACCGCTACTGAATGCTCCTCGATGTAGGAATTCCGGTTCAAAATTTTCCGAATTCCATCCGCAGGGTCTTCATATTCCAGCCAGTCGCCGATGGCAAAACGGGTAGCGTGTGGGGCACCGTCGATGAAGACGGTTTCGGCAAGGGCGATTTCGCCCCAATTGAAGGGAGTTGTTTCGGTGTTGGACATGGTGATTCTCCTATTGCGATTTGAAGTCGTTACCCATAAGGGTGGCCGGGAGCTTCAAACGTGAAATAGGAACACGCGGACTTCTTTCCCTTTCGGGTGTTGTATCCGTCACACTCCCGGCCAAAACTGTTTTTTATGCGCGAAGGAGCGAGCGTGCTCTATGGGCGTAAAAAAACCACAACTACGGGTGTGGGCGGAATCCGCCTAATTCGGTGTTTGAAGCACCACCTGCGGTTGGCAGGCAGGCGGAGATTACGGGATGTGGTGGGAGGATGTCAAGCTACTTATTGATAGCGTCTTTATTCCGAATGGAAATATTAACAATCCCAAGCGCTTTTACTATTCCTACTTTGATTATTTTATCCCCATGAACGATTTGCTCGCTGGTGTGATCCTTGTTTTTTGAACGTCCGATTTTATCCATTGAGGATGTAATCCATTTAGCCGCAGCATCCCATTCAGGCAGCGCGTTTTTGCATAGTATAAAAACCAGCAGGGTACTCATCGCCACAGACTCAGCATTGTCATTTGGGATCATAACCATCAAGGATACCGAATCAATATTTCCTTTATTTCCGCCATTAATTTCCAGGATATTCAATCCTTTCTGACCTGTCATTCTAGGTGTACCGTCAGCTAGAGGATTGGATTCCATCGTGAAGACCGAATCAAGGTTTTGCATAACCTGATCGTAGCTGACCCCGATCCCCTTGTATTCAGATTTGGATGTTATTTCAGCAGTGGCGCTTTCTGCTTTGTTCGGGAGTGCAGTAGGTGCTATCAATCCAATGGTAATGACAAAAGCTATTACCCCAGAAAGTATGCCTATTGCATGGCCAAATCCCTTACTATATTTATGTTGAGGAGAGTTTCCAATCGCCTTGAAAATAAAATACCAGATAGCAAAAAAAGCGATGAATGGCAGAAAGTTTTTCACATCGTATCCCTAATAAAAGTCGGGTGATGTTACCCCGTTGAATTTCGTTTTTCAAGCAAGCTTGTATTACTTCGGATACTATGGCGGCTATGAATACCTTTCTTGTATCGGATGAATTTAATGGTTGGTTGGCCGGGCTGAAAGATTCGGTCGGAAAAGCCATTATCACCAAGCGCATACGGGCGGCTGAAACCGGTCGGTTCGGTGATTGTGAGGCAGTGGGAGAAGGGGTTTCAGAAATGCGGATTCACTACGGCCCCGGCTATCGTGCCTATTTCACCCGGCGCGGTAAGGTGGTTTATCTGTTATTGCTGGGCGGGGATAAATCGACCCAGAAACGTGACATCAAGCGAGCCTGTGAAATGGCGCGCACCTTACCGAAGGAATAGCCATGACTAACTTTACCCCGTTTGATGCTGCCGACTATCTGAATGATGACGAGTCGATTTCCGCTTACCTGTCCGCCGTACTGGAAGATGATGATCCTGAATTGTTTCTAATTGCAATCAAGGATGTGGCGCGTGCGCGTGGCATGACGCAACTGGCTAAGGATACCGGGCTGGGGCGAGAAAGCCTGTATAAAGCCCTGGCGCCGGGGGCGAAACCGCGTTACGACACCGTGCTCAAAGTGATCCGTGCGCTGGGAATTCAACTGCACGCTGAGCCGTTGCATCACTGAATTTGACTTTTCATCCCCCCTGCATCGTATAGCCGCTGTCCACATTGAAACCAAACAGCGGATTATTGGGTTTCATACTGACCACTCTTGGCCTGCCTTCCGAATCAATCTTGATGTTGAGCGTTCCACCAATGTTCTGATTTTGTTTGTTTCCTGGTCCTGTTACAGCGGATCCTGTTTCCCCGATCTTCTCGTTGATGGCAACCGCTTGCTTCGCATTCTCAATCCCGACAAAAGCCAATGCCTTGGCAATAGAAGCCCCGATTACATCGGTCTGAAAACCTTCCATCCTGGTTCCCTTTGCCGCATAGCCTGCCAAAGCGCTTCCGCCAAGCCCGACCCCATATCCTGCGGCACCGGCAGCACCGACTGCCAGCCCCGCTGTAGCGGTCGCTCCTGCACCCAGTGCCGGGATCGAAGCTAGGTCCATTCCGCCGAGTAATGCCGCACCTACTTTAAACTTGCTGGCCAATGACGCGCCCTTTACCAGCGTATCCTTTCCGACTCCCACCGGAATTTCTTTGCTAATCCCTGCAGGAACATCTATCCCGCTCCCGGCGATTCCGCCTGATGGCATGTTGACGACAAACACCGGTGTAACTCCGGCAGTTGACTCGAGTACTTTACCTGCTGCAACTCCAGCTCCGATTCCCCCAGCTTTTCCAGCTAGTGCGCTGATTGCTTTTCCACCGTAGCGCGCTGCAGCCAGCGTTCCAATAGCCAGCCCTGCAGCACCTAACTCCATGTCCTTGCCATTTAGTGCCAGACCGCCATTCTCTTTTTTATCCATCCCGAAGCGGATTGCATTGGATAGTGTTTCGTTTATTGGCTTGGCAAAGTTATCTGCGGCCTCTCGTAGTGAAGATTTGAGCCGTCCGACTTGATCGACTGAGTTATTAATGGCAGCTGGTAAATCTTTGGCAATGGTTCCGCTCGCATTAGATATTTGATTGCTGAATGTACCGATCTTGCTAAGAGTGTCGCCACTCAGCAGGATACGTATGCCTTTGATGGTATCCAGATCCGCTTTGCCAAATGCGCTTTGCATAAACAGTGCTCGCTGTTTATCTGTCTTCAGTTTGTCATATTGTTTTTTAATATCGGCGATTACAGCCATGGAATCGCGGCGGGATTCATCCTTATTGAAAAACTTAACCCCGATCGCATTAGCCGCTTCTTTGGTGTAATTCAGGTTATTGAACAGGCGCAGCGTGCTGTCGGCTAATGTAGCGAGCCGCTCCGGCTGCCGCTCGATCATCGATAGGCCTTCGATGAATGCAAGCGTCTGTGTAAAGCCTAGCCCTGCAGATTGTGCATTTGGCCCTACGCGCGCAAAAATATCTGACAGATTTTGCAGCTCGGCATTGCCGAGTCGCCCGGCAACGGTCATCTGATCCAGCAAATTGACAGCCTGTCCCGGTTTGGATAAATCGAATTGAAAAGCGGTTGCCGCGACGGTAAGCCCGCTGGTCAAGGTATTGGCATTGGCTCCTGTAACTGCGACGGATTTACTGACCGCATCAATGACGGGTAGCGCCTCTTTGAAATTAAGTCCGGACTGTACAGCATTGTTAAACCCGTCTTTCAGATCGTCAACACTCTGACCAGTCTCTTTACCCATCCGGAACAGTTCTTCGCGTAGCCCTGCGACTTCCAACTGACTTACCCCGGCCGTTTGACCGATCTGGATCAGACCCTTATCCATGCGGGCGCTTTGCATGATATTGGCAACGATTCCTGCAGAGACACCCAGAGAGGCTAGTTTTCCTTCAAGTGAACCAACTACACCTTTGAGCGATTCGAACTCCTGTTTGACGTTTCCGCCAAATTTATGCAATCGTCCCTCGGCAGAAATCAGCCCGGCGGTGAACCGTACTGCATCCGTATAAAGCCTGATGGCGATCGTGTCGTTGTTACTCATCGCGTTCCTTGCATAGGTGGGTCATGTAATGACTGAATTCGCCAGGTGACAGATTAATGATCTCTCTCCTGGTCCAGCCCGTTTTAAGCGCAAGCAGCAGGATGCTGTCTAGCATCCCTTTCTGCCTGGCTAACCGGCTTCCCCCAGCGCATCAAGCTCCTGCTGTTTGGCTCGTAATACACGGAAATCATGTGGTTTCAATTTCCGGATCATCTCGATGCTGAATGGTCCGGAAAATGATTCATGGTCATCCCGGCTTTTAACGTTGACCAACTGCCGCAACAGCATCTGCGCATTGAAATTAAGCGGGGTATGTACGCCGGCATCCATCTCTGCATCCAGCATATCCTCGACCGTTGCCTCCCTCATCTCGAAATTTGGATATTCAGTTCCTGAAATGACCAGTCCGGTCTTCATTGTTCCTTGAACGGTACTCATCATGCTTCCTTGCAATCGATTGCGTTGAACTTCAGCTTGAGTTCGCTCTTGGAAAGCTCAAGACCGCCGGCGCACCAGGCATTGGTGAAGATGAAACTCTTCCCGGTATCCGTGGTGAAGGTAAGCGGAACATCCGTCATGTCCTGAAACTCTTTCAACGATGTTTGTCCGACATGCACCAGGGTGCATTCAACTTCCGGAGCAATCGTTTTTTCAGAGAATCCGACGACACCGGTATCGGCCAACTCCGGCTGGCGTTCGGTACCGCCAAATTTCATAGTGGCACCCTCGCGCGAGGCGAGGCGTTTTCCCGCTACATTGACAAAAACTCGACCCGTAACTTGCATGATTTACCCCTTAAAGAATGTATTGAACCGCAGCGGCGAACACGTCGAACTGGTTTACGACGTTGGGCGGGATCACCGAATTGACCCGGTTGCGGTCGGCTACCGAACGCACCACGATCAGATCCGCGATGAACTGTTCCAGCCCTTCCAGCAGGCCGACGTACTCCAGTTGCATCGCCGCATTGATCAACGTGTTGCGGATCAACAGCGGCGTAGTGATCTTCTGTCCTGGCTGAATGCGATTCAACACGTTGTCATCCGCCAGCTTGTGTTGCGGATAATCGCGCAGCACCGCCATGCGGAAGGTGTAACGCATGAAATCCACCGTCCATTTGGTATTCAGCTTGAGCAGGCTCACATCGGTCAGGCCGAAGGTATTGGTCTGGTAGGTCGTCACGACCTGTTCGACCATCGCCAGTCCTGATGGGTCGAAGATGATGGTGGAGATCCCGTCGTGCAGCAGCAGGTTGCGTTCGCTGTCGATGAAGCGATCCGCCTCGGCTGGCGCCATCACGTCAGGCAGCGACAGGCTGCGGAACGGGATTGCCGGGTCGTTCGCACCGGAACGCTCCACAGCCGCCGCGAATTGCGCGGCGATAAGCCAGGGTAACGACGGGCTTTTATTGAGACCGGGGAACGAGTCGTGTGCGCTGTTGCGAGCCGTGCCGAAGCTGGCGAGTTGCGCGAACGTGCCGCTTTTAAAACCAAAGCAGTGACCGGTGCGCATATCCAGTCCGCCCCAGCGTCCCTGCAGTTCGTTTTCAATCGCAGTGATATTGGCCGTATCGTTCCAGGGCATGACGATGGTATAGAACGCGCCGCTGCTCATCGCCGCGATCGCGGTGAGCACATCCGGGTTAGCCGTGCCGCCGGTCATCGCCACGATCGCAACCGTCATACCCTTGGGCGTGAACTCGCCTGAGTAGTAGTTCAGGCGCAGATCGATGTTGTTGCTTTCCTCGCCCTTGTGTCTCGCCGTCACGGTGACCACGCTGGCCAATACCGTGGCGGTCACCGGCAACGCTGCATTGGCATTGATCGCCGCA
>Ga0172379_10006352_pt1 | contig 15880 bp, 10 predicted proteins | sample GrowelOW334metaG_FD_119756 | JGI IMG/M metagenome (GOLD analysis project Ga0172379, IMG submission 119756) | Groundwater microbial communities from an aquifer near a municipal landfill in Southern Ontario, Canada - Groundwater well OW334 metaG | ecosystem: Environmental > Aquatic > Deep... | reverse complement strand
TATTATGACAGTGCAATTGTGTCTATTCTAGGAAAACAAAAAACGAATCCGGCCGATGAGCGCCTCTACAGCGCACTCGGGCTTGCGTATGCAGGAATTGGCCGAGAAAAAGAAGCGATGATGGCAGGAGAGCGCGGAGTAGAACTTCTTCCCGTTGAGAAGGAAGCATGGCGCGGTTCATTCCGTTTGTGTGATCTTGCGAAGATATATGCAATGGTTGGGGAACAGGAGAAAGCAGTAGATATTCTTGAGCGGTTGTTAGCGCTACCATGTGAAGTGTCGGTTCCTATATTAAAAATTGAATCTTGGTGGATACCGCTGAAGAATAATACTCGATTTCAGAAACTCATGGCTGGGGCATAACTGCTATGATGTGTATTAATGAATCAATGAACCAATGATCCAATACTAAGGGATTTTTCGCGTATGGTCGGACAAACGATTTCGCAATACAAGATCCTTGAGAAACTCGGTGAAGGCGGAATGGGCGTCGTCTATAAAGCTCACGATACCAAGCTTGACCGTTTCGTTGCGCTCAAATTCCTACCGCCGCACCTCGCTGCATCGGAACAGGACAAATCCCGTTTCATTCAGGAGGCAAGATCTGCATCCGCACTCAATCATCCGAATGTCTGCACCATCCATGATATTTCCGAACATGACGGCCAATTATTTATCGTTATGGAGTTTGTTGATGGAAAATCGCTGAAGGAAAAGAAGGAGCAGATGGGTCAGAAACAGATATTGGAGATCGGGATTCAGGTTGCCGAAGGTCTAGCTGCTGCACATGAAAAGGGAATTGTCCACCGCGATATTAAACCGGACAATATCATGATCCGGAAAGATGGTATAGTGCAGATCATGGATTTCGGTTTGGCAAAACTCTATACCTCCGGCAATGTCTCCCGCTTGACAAAGGCCGGGACCACGATGGGAACCATGGGATATATGTCGCCAGAACAGGTGCAGGGACTGGATGTTGATCATCGAACGGATATTTTTTCGCTGGGAGTTGTGCTCTATGAAATGCTTGCCGGTGAATCGCCATTTAAAGGCGTGCATGAAACGGCTATCATGTATGAGATTGTGAATGTGGACCCTGCTCCTCTTACCGCCATGAAAGAAGATATTGATCCGGAACTGGACCATATCATTCTTGAATGTTTGCAAAAAGAGAAAGATGACCGCTGTCAATCCGCAAAAGAACTGGCGAAGGATCTCAGAAAAATAAAAAAATCGACAGGGCACACAAACAGCAGGGCATATTCCTTACTCCGTACGGCCAGTCATACCACGGCAACGTCCACGGTGAATAAGAGTTCATCAGGATCGTTCGTTCTTGAAGTGATGAATCGCAGGATTGATTTGTCCAAGCTCTTTGGTTCAGCAGTCCTTCCGTGGATTATTATTCTGGTGTTAATAGTAGCGCTGACAGTGACATGGTTTATGTTCCGGGCACACCCGTTCGAAAGAGTCATAGCAAAATTTGCATTGGATATCGGCGAAGACAAAGTGCTTGATATCAATTCTTATCCCGCACTTACTATTTCTCATGATGGGACTATGATTGTGTTCAAAGCCAACAACAAATTTTACCTTCGTAAAATGAGTTCCATGGAATCTTCTGCGATCGAAGGAATTGAAAACGCATCATCGCCGTTCTTTTCTACGGATGACAAATGGCTTGTTTTTTTCCGGAACGGCAAATTGGAAAAGATCTCGCTCACCGGAGGAACCCCGATCTTCTTGGCAGATGCTCCGGACAACAGGGGAGGCACGTGTAGCACGAAGGGAGTTGTTGTGTATTCTCCATTTGCTGTTTCTGAATTGAAGATGGTTTCCGAAGATGGCGGTGTGGCGAAAAGCATCACGACGATCGATACTGCGAAAAACGAACGAACCCATCGCTGGCCATCCTTCATGCCCGATGGCAGGCACGTATTGTTCACCGTCGGTCTTATCTCAAGTCCTGATTACTATGAAAATGCAAGAATCGATGTTGTGGATATCGAAACGGGGATGCAAAAGACAGTGTTTCGCGGAGCAAGTAATGCAAAATATATTTCCACAGGACATCTTCTTTTTTCCCGGTCCGGCGTGTTATATATCGTACCGTTTGACGCGGATAACCTTGAAGTAAAAGGGCAGCCGATTCCTGTTGTGCAGGGTGTGTATAGCGAAATCACAACAGGTATAACAAATTATGTTGTTTCGGATAATGGGACACTGGTATATTTACCCGGGGCAGTAGAGGGTGAAAGCCGTAAAATTGTAAAGATCAATATGAAAGGGGAAACGACCATTATTGATTCCGGCAATCATCCGTACATTGAACCGAAACTCTCACCTGATAATAAAAAAGTAGCCATTGTTATTCGCGACGGAGAAGATTTCGATATCTGGATATTTGACATCGTCAGCAAAACATTAAACAAACTGACATTCGGCGGTTTGAACCGCACTCCCCAATGGTCCCCCGATGGTAAAACAATAGCATATTTCAAGCGAACGAAAGATGGTATCACTGGTATTTATTTAAAACCATCGGACGGCAGCGGTGAAGAACGCCAAATATTTGATGGAAAAGATGTCAGAGTATATTTGAATCACTGGACACGTGACGGAAAATATTTGTTAGTTGATTACCTGACAAAAAATTCACAATCCGATCTGCTTGTGATTCCTTTCACAGGAGACAAAACGCCGTGGAAATATCTGGAAACAAAGCGAGATGAATATGAATCAACGATTTCTCCGAACGGTAAATGGATTGCATATTTAACGGATGAAACAGGGTCATATCAGATATTCGTGCGGTCATTCCCAAACAAGGAAGGGAAGTGGCAGATCTCCAATGATGTTGCAGAAGAACCCCGATGGTCTCCGGATGGGAAATATTTATACTACCGCAAAAGTTCCCAAGTCATGGCTGTGCCGGTAACCACCGCAACGACATTTTCCGCGGGAGCACCCACCGTGCTGATCAAGAATTTTCCTGCGCAAAATGTGGACAGCGGGATCAGTTATGATATTACATCGGATGGGAAATATTTCATTACAACCCAGCCTGCAAAAGGGGTTTCATACAAGAATATTTCCGTTGTGATAAATTGGACTGAAGAGGTCAAAAATTTGATGGCTTCTGAAAAATAAGTCCACTGAATCAATGATACAATGGACCACTGATACAATGAATTAATGAACAGATGATACAATTACATTTGGATCCTACTGTATGATAGGTCAGACGATTTCACAATATACCATCATCGAGAAATTGGGTGAAGGCGGCATGGGTGTCGTGTATAAAGCCCAGGACAACAAGCTTGACCGTTTTGTTGCGCTCAAATTTCTTCCTCCACATTTGGCTGCATCGGAGCGGGATAAAGCACGGTTCATTCAGGAGGCGAAGTCTGCTGCAGCGCTGAACCATCCAAACATTTGTTCGATCATCGATATTCAAGAGCATGATCAGCAGATATTCATTGTGATGGAGTTTGTTGACGGACAGACACTCTTAGAAAAGAAATCATCCGTTACACAGAAACAAGCGATAGATTATGCTATTCAGATCGCAGACGGTCTTGCTGCCGCACATGAAAAAGGGATTGTCCATCGTGATATCAAACCGGAAAATATCATGATCCGCAAAGATGGTATCGTTCAGGTTATGGATTTTGGATTAGCGAAACTGGTCGGAGTATCGCGCTTAACGAAAGTGGGTAGTACGGTCGGGACGCTCGGATATATGTCTCCGGAGCAGGTGCAGGGACAGGAGACCGACCATCGTTCGGATATTTTCTCATTTGGCGTATTATTGTATGAAATGATCACGGGAAAATCGCCGTTCAACGGTGCCCATGAAAGTGCCATCTTGTATGAGATTGTTAATGTGGATGTACCGCCTCCTTCAGCCGTCAAACAGGAGATCGATCCTGAATTGGATCGCATCGTGATGGAATGTATGGAAAAGGATTCGAATGAACGGATGCAGTCCATGAAACAGATTGCGATTGATCTGAATCGCTTTAAAAGAACATCCAGCCGCACCAGAATGAGTAGAAGTTTCCCTGTTCGCGTCTCTTCAGATGCTGTGCAGTTACCGGTCAGAACAGGATATTCAAAAAGGATTGTCAAAGAATATTTGCCATGGATCGTAACCGGATTGGCACTGATCGTCATGATTGGTATGTATGTTTTCCTGCCAATTGAAAAAAATAGTATTCACTCTATCGTAAATGCCTCAATTGTTCTGCCGGATTCCATCCGTCCGTTATTCTTTGGGGGTGGATCAGCACCGCTGATTTCTCCGGATGGCCGGCGAATTGCGGTGATCGAAGCTTTGAACGGACAGATTGTTGTCTATTCACTCGAGGATAAAAGTCTCATCCGACTTCGGAATACTGAAGGTTCGCAACATCCTTTTTGGGCGCCGGATGGAAAGAATATCGGATTTTTCAGCAATAACCGTTTGAAGCGGACTGATCTTTCCGGCGGTTCACCCGTCACAATTTGTCTTGCGATAAATCCTCGAGGCGGAAGTTGGAGCATACACGATCAGATCATCTTCACGGAAGACTATCAAGCGCCCATCCTCCTTGTGTCGGCGAACGGTGGTGAACCGAAGCAGATAACAACACTGGATTCGATACGAAAAGAGGGCTCGCACCGGTATCCGTACTTTCTTCCCGATGGAAAACATTTTCTTTATTTTAACAGGACTATTAGCGAATCCGGCGAAGCGGAGGGTGATGCAATTTACGCCGGCTCTGTGGATGGTACGGTGAAGAAGATGGTGGTCCGTTCTTCAACGAATGCCATGTATGCAAACGGGCATATCGTCTTTCTTCAAAACAGGACGGTCATGGCGCAACGGTTCAATACGAATGATCTAGAATTGGAGGGTGATCCGTTTGTCATTGATGCAGATGTCATCAATGATTTTTCCTGGAATCTGGCGATGTATTCGGTTTCACAAAACGGTATATTACTAACGCAGCATGGTCAATTATCTTCAGGTGCGCCTATCTTAATTTATTCAATGGATGGGAAACTGATCCGGTCCGTCGGTGGTATGGACGAAATGAATGCTCCCAAGTTCTCTCCGGATGGGAATAAAATGGCGGTATGGTTGTATGATACGAAATCACGAAAGACGAATATCTGGATCTTGGATCTTCGCACTGGGAGCAAATCGAGATTGACGAACGGCAAAGAGGGAGAATTTAATCCGGTCTGGTCTCCCGATGGAACACGTATTGTCTTCTCCGTTGACAACAGAGCCGGCATCCTCTATGAAACATTTGCCAACAGGACGTCGGAACGAAAAAAATATTTTCAAACAAAGGATATTCTGCAAGCGTTGGATTGGTCCAGGGACGGCAGAAAGATTCTGATGCAAAAATCGAATCCCCAGCTCAATAATTCCGATATCGGATGGATCGACGCCGATGCGAAAGATTCTTTGCATTTGTTGGTCGCTTCCCAATATGATGAGGTCGATGGAAGGATCTCGCCGGATGAGAAATGGCTTTCGTACGCATCGAATGAATCCGGTGACTATGACCTCTATATATATTCTCTGAAAGACAGCCAGACATGGAAAGTGGAAGACAATGTCGCCAATGGAGGACGGTGGGGAGCCACAACCAATGAACTCTTCTATGTGAAGAACGATGGTATGCTGGTGCGGGCTTCGATCGTATTTTCGAAGGAAGGGATTTCTCATATAAGTAAAAAGAATCTCTTTACCGTACCATTGACCTCCATCAATTCCGATGTTTCGCGAGATGGGAAATCGATCGCTTTCATAAGAGCATTTGAAGCCCAGGGATTAACCTATCCGCCCATTTCCATGAAACTATTTTGGTATGAGACAAAGAAAGATGAATGATTGTGATTTCTTGAGAATCATTCTTTGATACCAAATTATTGTATTTGTAAGATGATTTGAATATCATCACTAGGAAAGCTGAGACGGTAATTCAAATTGTAGAATCGAAACAAAAATTGAGAACGGCGGCAGTGACAACTGTTATCGACTATGAAATACGCGATCATTTCAGATATTCATTCTAACCTTGAAGCGCTGCAAAAAGCGTTGTCAATCATTGACGAAAAACAAGTGGACGAGATAGTCTGTCTCGGCGACATTGTCGGCTATGGTGCCAATCCAAATGAATGTGTTGATCTTGTCCGCGCGCGATGCTCAGCAGTGGTACTCGGTAACCACGATGCTGCTGCTTTGGATACGAGCCAGGCGGGTGATTTCAATGCGATTGCTCGGAAAGCAGTGTATTGGACAGCGGAACAATTAACGGAAGTGAGTAGATCATTTCTGTCTGCACTTCCGATGGTTGAACGGAAAGAACAGATATTGCTTGTTCATTCATCTCCCGACACACCTGACGCGTGGGATTATATCATCGATACGGATGATGCGTCTGCAGCATTCCGTCATTTTGAGGAGAAGATCTGTTTTATCGGACACACACACATTCCCGGGATATTTTCGCACAATGGCCGGGCAAAGATTGTTACAGCAGATGAGCAATTTATCGTCAATGTTGGGAGCGTTGGCCAGCCGCGGGATGGCAATCCGAAACTCGCATTCGGAATATTCGATACAGTACTATGGAATTTTGAATTGATACGATCTGAATATGATATTCACACGGCAGCGGAAAAGATCTATGCTGCCAAACTCCCTGAAGAATTGGGGAACCGATTGATGTATGGTATGTAACCACATTATATAGATAAGATAATCATAGGTTACCGCTCGTGTATTCGCTATCTTACCCTTACCGCAATAATAGCTTTTCATTAAACGAGAGGGCATTATGAATACATTCGGAGGTTTTTTAGAACATGTGATGAAGAATTTTGATATATCATATCCCTACGGTTTATCGAAGACGGAAGTGACCAGGCTGACATTTCTCGCGTGGTGCATGAAAGAAGCACACACATTCGAAACGGAAAAGGAAGTCGTAAAAACAGTATAAGTCCTTTTACGTTCATTCACTGCAACACAAAAAACCTCAATACTCTTGAGGTTTTTGCGTTTTTAAGGCACAGGATCTAAAAGTAATCACCGAAAAATTAAGCTTGACAAGAAAGTAAAAATTTCTTAAATAACAAACGTTTGCGGTAACGTTTGCAGAGATTTCCCTCTTTTTCAATCAAAACTGATTAAAATCATTGAAACACTCAACAATCATAGACATTGCCCAAAAACTGAACGTATCTCCCTCAACAGTCTCTCGGGCGTTAAGTAACCACCCTGATGTCAAAAAAGAGACAAAGGATCTTGTCAAGAAGATAGCTGAGGAGTTGAGGTACTCTCCGAATCCAATCGCCCGCAGTTTGAAAAACAGCAGGTCCACAACGATTGGTGTTATCGTCCCGGAGATTAAACATGATTTCTTTTCCTCAGCCATCAGCGGCATTGAAGATGTTGCCTACCAATCAGGCTACACCATTCTGGTCTGTCAATCCAATGAAAGTTATGAACGGGAAGTGGTAAACACGAACGTTCTCATGCATCAGCGGGTTGCAGGAGTCATCGTTTCGATCTCACAGAATACGAAATCTGCAGATCACTTCCAGGATCTTCTCAGGCGAAAAATCCCTGTAGTGTTCTTCGATCGCGTGATCGAAGGGATTAATGCCAGTTGTGTAGTGATCGACGACTATAAAAGCGCTTTTGATGCGACCACATTCCTCCTTGACAAAGGATATTCGAAGATCGCCCATTTTGCCGGACCGAAAGAATTAGGCATATGTCTCCATCGAAAGAACGGATATATGGATGCTCTGAAACAACACGGCATCATCCTGCATAACGATTATGTCCGCTTTGGCGGATTGCATGAACAGGATGGGTATAATTCGATGGATGCGATGCTGAAGGAAAATGTTATTCCCGATGCAATATTTGCGGTGAACGATCCTGTGGCGATTGGAGCGTTCCAGAGAATCAAGGAATCGAAATTGAAAATTCCGGATGATATCGCTATCGTCGGATTCTCGAACAACAAGATCACGTCGCTGGTCGATCCGCAGCTGACGACGGTCGATCAGCCCTCGTTTGAGATGGGGAGGAAGTCAGCCGAAATACTTCTCAGTGAAATTGAGGATAAGTCCATTGAGCCTAAATCTATCGTGTTGAATACGAACCTCATCGTTCGCGGTTCAACGTAATTTTTTTCTCACAACCTGCAAACGTTTGCAGGTATCATCACACAACAGGAGTGCTATGGAAGCAATAGGTCTTTCGTTCATCGACTGGTCAATCATCCTGATCTACTTCGGATTTGTCCTGGGCATCGGCATTTATCTCCGCAAATTCACCACCAGTCAGGAAGATTTCTTTCTTGCGGGAAGAAAAAACTCATCGTGGGTCGCCGGTCTCGCATTTCTTTCCGCGAACCTCGGTGCGCTGGAACTGCTGGGGATGACCGGAAATACATTCAAATACGGAATGTATGTAGCCCATTTTTACTGGATCGGTGCAATTCCTGCAATGATCTTTCTCGGTGTGTATATGATGCCGTTTTATTACAGCAGCAAGATCAACTCCATTCCTGGATATTTGAAACTCAGGTTCGACGAGAAGACCCGCGTTATCAACGGTATTTCGTTCGCAATCATGACACTGCTTGTTTCCGGGATTAACCTGTATGCCATGGCGCTTGTTCTTCATACGTTCCTTGGATGGAACTGGGATGTCAGCATGTGGGTCTCTGCAATCACCGTGGCCGTGTATGTCGGATTAAGCGGACTGATGTCGGCGATCTTTACGGAAATTATCCAGTTCTTTCTGATCTGGTTCGGCCTTTTCCTCGTTTCGATCCTGGGGATCATCGAGATCGGAAGTTTTCAGGAAATCCTGGTGCGGATCAACGAATACAGTCCGAATGTTTCCTTCACTACACTATGGTCTACATCGTCCGATCCGACGCAAAATGGAATGTTCATTCACTGGGCGGGCATTGTGTTGGGATTGGGCTTCGTACTTTCTTTTGGGTATTGGACAACGGATTTTCTGGTGGTCCAGCGGGCTTTTTCTGCAAAAGACCTTCGCGCTGCACGGCTGACGCCGATCCTTGCATCATTTTTTAAGATGGCACTGCCGTTCCTGGTTATCATCGCCGGTTTGATTGCAATTGCACTTTCCATCGATCCGAACAGCGGTTTTAAACTTCTGCAGGATGGAGAGCAGGTGAATTATGATTCCGCGCTCCCGCTGTTGATCGCACGGTATTATCCTGCAGGCTTAATCGGACTCGGCGTTACAGCGCTTCTTGCCGGTTTCATGGCGGGACAAGCGGGGAACATCAGTGCATTTAATACTGTATGGACCTATGATATCTACCGTTCCGTGATCAATAAAAATGCTTCCGATGCACATTTATTGTGGATGGGAAGAGTCTCTACCATCGTCGGCGTCATCATCTCGCTTGGCACTGCGTATTGGGCGAAGAGTTTCCCTAGTATCATGGACTATATGCAGGCGATCTTCTCCTGGGTAAATGCACCGCTGTTTGCTACGATGCTGCTCGGAATGTTTGTCTGGTGGATCACACCAAACGGCGCGTTCTGGGGATTGATTGCCGGAATGCTTTCATCGTTCGGAATGTGGTTGGGGGTGAAATTTCATTGGTTCAGCGAGAGCGTGCTTACGTTTTCCAGTGTGCAAAGCGATATGGCAGCGAACTTCTGGCGCGCGTGGTGGGCTTGGCTTATCTGTTTTACTGTCACCATTGTTATCAGTCTGTTTACGAAAAAAAGGGCTAAGGAAGAACTAGTGGGACTCGTAAAAGGATTGACGGATGAAAAACACGATGCCCATTTGCCGTTCACAAAACGACCGGAATTTTATGGATTGGTGTCGCTGGCCGTCTTTATCATTCTCAATATTCTATTTTGGTAACCAACGAAGGAGTACTGTATGTCCGTACATGGGATGAAACCGATCTGGTATTTTGTAGGACTCATTTTAATGGTGATGGGTGGCATCATTCTTCTGTCGGGCGTGAATGATCTGATGAATCCGCCCGAAATCAAAACGAAGCTTGCCGAACTGCATCCCGGCATTTGGTGGGGAACCGTGATGGTTCTGTTCGGCAGTGTGATGTTTCTGAAAACCCGGAAAGGTTCGGTCTGATGTGTTATGAATATCAGCCGCAGTATTGAACATAAGTTCAGGGAATTGTTTCCTGGCGAGCCGTTGATGGTGCGTTCACCCGGCAGAGTAAATCTGATCGGCGAGCATACCGATTACAATTTGGGATTTGTTCTTCCCGCCGCGATCGAAAAAGCGATCTACTTTGCCATTGCACCGCGCCAGGATTCGCACTGCAGAATCATATCGTTTGATAAGCAAGATGTTTTCGAATTCGATATCCATTCCTTGAATAAATCCGCCAAAATGTGGCCGAACTATTTAATGGGTGTTGTCGACCAAATGCTGAAAGCAGGATATTCTATTAAGGGATTCAACTGTGTCTTCGGCGGCGATATTCCGATCGGGGCAGGATTGTCCTCCTCAGCTGCTTTGGAAGCGGGTCTCGCATTTTCATTGAACCATCTTTTCAATCTGGGGATCGACAATATCGAACTGGTGAAGATGTCGCAGAAAGCGGAAAATGAATTTGTCGGAGTCAATTGCGGGATTATGGATCAGTACATCAATATCTTCGGCGCACAGGACCAAGTGCTGAAGATCGATTGCCGATCGCTGGATTACGAATATTTGCCTTTCGAATTCAAAGATGTCGCTATCGTTCTGTTCGATACTCGCGTCTCACATTCCCTCGCATCGTCCGAATATAATCAGCGCAGGAAAGAATGCACGCAGGGAGTTCAACTGATCCAAAAGGATTATCCCGCCGTACAAAGCTTACGCGATGTCACTTTGAATATGCTGCATACATCGCAGGGGAAATTGAGCGATGTGATTTATCGACGCTGCAAATTTGTCGTGGAAGAGAATGAACGTTTGCTGAAAGGCTGCAGAGCGCTGAAGATTGCAGACTTGAAATCGTTCGGACAATTGATGTACCAGGCTCACGACGGATTAAGCAAGGAGTATGAGGTCAGCTGCAAAGAATTGGATTTTCTCGTTTCCTTCGCCCGGAAACAGCCGTCCATATTCGGTGCGCGAATGATGGGAGGGGGATTCGGCGGATGCACGATTAATCTGGTGGAATTTGGTGAAGTTGAAGCGCTTGCTGCCAGTGCAGCGGAGCAATACAGAACGGCATTTGGGATTGACTTGCAAACATACGTGACAACAATCAGTGCAGGGACAGGAATTATATCAGCGGCCGAACATGCAAATATCTGATCAAAAAAAATATCCTCACCGAAGAAAGAATATCCTTACCGGTGAATGGATTCTCGTTTCACCGCATCGCACTCAGCGGCCATGGCAGGGGGAACTAGTGCCAACTCCTTCGGAAACACGACCGCAGTACGATCCGCAGTGTTATCTTTGTCCTGGAAACAAGCGGGCAAATGGCGATATCAATCCAAACTATGATTCGACCTTTGTCTTCACGAATGATTATTCGTCGTTACTGATTGATACTCCGACAATGAGCAAAAACGACAATCAGTTGCTGCAGTCGAAAACAGAACGGGGTATTTGCCGGGTGGTGAACTTCTCGCCGCGGCACGATCGTACGCTAGCGGAGATGAGTGAACAAGAAATCGGGAACATCATAACTGTTTGGCAGCAAGAATACGCTCTCCTCGGCAAACATCCCCATATCAATCACGTCCAGATTTTCGAAAATAAAGGGGCCATGATGGGGAACAGTAATCCCCATCCTCACTGTCAGATCTGGGCTCAGGAAAGCATTCCAATGGAGCCGGCCAAAGAACTGAAACGATTCAAAAAATATTACTCGAAAACGAAACGAAGTCTTTTGGCGGACTATCTCAAGGCGGAATTGAAACTGAAAGAACGAATTGTTTTTGAGAACAGATCGTTCGTAGCCCTTGTCCCATTCTGGGCTGTATGGCCGTATGAAATAATGATTATCGCACGCTGGAAGATCGGTTCCATTGTTCAGTTCACTGAAGATGAACGGAAGGCATTCGCCAATATCATCAGCGCCGTCACAGTGAAATATGATAATCTGTTCGAAACATCATTCCCGTATTCTTCGGGATTACACCAGTCGCCGACTGATGGGAAGGACCATCCGGAATGGCATTTTCACATGCATTTTTATCCGCCGCTGCTCCGGTCGGCTCAGATAAAAAAATTCATGGTAGGATATGAAATGATGGCGGAGCCGCAGCGCGATATCACTCCCGAACAAAGCGCGCTAACGCTGAGAGATCTATCGGTTGTTCATTATAAGCAGAGACAGGGAGCATAACGAGAACGATGAAACTCCGGATCGTCATATTTTTGTTGCTATTGTCTGGCATGGACGTGATGTCAAAAGAACGTACCGGAATAGCAGATGAAACTTTGGCGGTGATTGGACAAAAAACAATTCTTGCGAGCACATTCAAGGAGTTTTATCAGCGGAAGATCGCCGCAGCGGGACTGTCCGACAATATCGACACGAGGATAAATGTTTTAAGAACGTATGTCGATGATGAAATTCTTATTGCCTATGCGCACTCGAAGCACCTGGAACGAACGCCGGCTGCCCGGGCAGAACTCTCCCGCCTTCAATTACAATTGTTATTGAACACGTATACTGAGCGCTCAATTTCTCCGACAGTGCATGTTAGTGAATCCGACCTGCGGGAATTCTTTGTCCGCATGAACACAAAAGTGAAAGTGCGTCATCTCTATGCATCTTCTAAAAAAGAGGCAGAGATATTTTATACAGAATTGACGAACGGAAGTACGTTCAATGAACTGGCGAAGCAAGCGTTCTCTGATCCTCAATTACAGCAGAATGGCGGATTTCTTGGGTATATCACTGTGGATGAGATGGATCCGGCATTTGAAGTGACGGCATTCACTATTCCGGTCGGCCAAATATCTAAACCTGTTAAAACAGTTCAAGGCTACAGTATCCTTTTAGTTGAAGACCGGATAACGAATCCCTTATTGACTGAAACGGAGTTTGCGCGTGTGAAGGAACGACTCCATGCGTTTGTCCACAAAAGAAAGTTTGAAGAGGCTGCACGGAAGTTCACAGAAACAATGAAAACATCGCTCGCTATCCGTTGTGACAAACAATTGATGGAGAAAGTGTTTAGTGTTTTCAAAAACCGATCCAATGTATCCGGTGTAGAGGATCCGGCAAAGAGTTTCTCACCGAAGGAATTACGGCAGACAATCCTCTGGTCTAACAACGATCATTGGAGTATAAATCGATTCATCTCCGAAATGAAACGCTCAACTGAACGACAATGGAATTGGATTAAGAATAGTGAAAACCTTCAGGACTATGCAACAGGACTCATGATTCGGTCGGCAATGGAGACGGCTGCAAAAAAAGAAAAACTTGACAAATCACCCCGTTACAGAAAATTGTTCGATGAACAGTTTGACGCATATCTGCTTTCGGTTGCTGAAGCGGAATTCAAAAAGAACATTGTTTTTACTGCAGACTCTCTCCGTTCATATTATGATAAAAACCGCACTAACTATAAAACAGAATCAACAATCCGTCTGAGCGGAATTCTATTGGACCGTCTCTCCGCTGCGGATTCGGTGAAAATGCTGTTGTTGAAAGGCGTTGCCTTCGAAGAACTGGTGCGGCAGTTTTCCATCCAATCTGCTACCGCCGTTAACAAAGGAGACTTAGGATATTTTACGAAAAAAGAGCTAGAGAGTTTGGACAGATCCGTTATTGCACTTTCGGTTGGAGCATGGTTTGGTCCGATTGTGGAGGAAAATAAATATCTCTTCCTTCAATGCACAGAAAAAAAAGAGTCAGTCTATCGTCCGTTTGATGAAGTGAAGGACGAGATCGTTGGGATGCTGGTCACTTCGACGTGGTTGAAGCAACGGTCCCACTTTGTAAATACACTGAAAAAAGAAATTCGATGCAGCATTTTCCCTGAACGGTTGGAAGCACTTTCCATTGTGAAATGAACATGACTATGAAACGAACGGTGTCGACACTTTTTCTCTCCATTACGCTCGGGATTATGATGCTAAGCGCACAGAATACCGGGAAGATTTCTGGAATGGTCACGGATGCCTCTACGGGTGAAATATTGATCGGTGCGAATATCATCCTGGAAGGGACCCGGTACGGCGCTGTTAGTGATTTATCCGGAGAGTATGTGATCCTGAAAGTACCGTCGGGGACATATACATTGACGGCAAGTATTCTGGGATATTCAAAAGCAGTGACATCGAATGTGCGTGTTTTAAACGATCTGACCACGACAATCAATTTCAAGCTCAACCAATCCGCCATCAGTCAAGAAGAGGTGATCATCACTGCGGAAACGCCGTTGATCAAAAAAGACCTTACGGCAACGGAGTCCCGGGTTACTGCCGAAGAGATTCAAAATCTTCCCGTGCAGAGTTTGGACCAACTGATTTCTTTGCAGGCGGGCGTCAGTAAAGATGCAGGCGGCGGGATACATATCCGCGGCGGACGCTCCACAGAAGTGTCATATCTGGTAAACGGCATTAGTGTAACGGACGATTTTTCGCGGACGCAGGCGCTTTCGGTGGAAACGGAATCGATCCAGGAACTGCAGGTGATCAGCGGAACATTCAATGCAGAATATGGCAATGCCATGAGCGGAGTGATCAATGTCGTTACGAAGACAGGCGGATCGAAATTCCGCAGCAGTATTGAAGCATGGACGGGGGATTATATCAGTACAAGGAACGGTATTTTTTGGGGGATCGATGAATTTTCTCCTATTGCTAACTATAATTTCCAGGGTACCGTCAGCGGCCCGCTGCTGAGCGAAGATGTTTCCTACTACCTCTCCATGCGGCGGTATTATAATGATGGCTATCTCTTCGGTGTGAATGCGTACAGTCCTCAGGGTAGAACGATTGCTGCTGACAGTTCATTTGTTTCAATGAACTCCAGTAACCGGTGGAGCGGTCAGGCAACATTCGATTGGCGTGCATCCGATGCTGTGACGCTCAAGATGGATATTCTCGGAAGCAAAGAGGCAAACCGGTTCTACTCCCACATCTTCCGTTTGAATCCGAACGGTACCGGAAGAAGTGAAAGCCGGGGGATCAGTATCATACCGAAACTTACCTATCAGTTTTCCCAGAACACATTCCAGGAAATTACTTTCGCATACCGTTTCAACGACAACCAGTCCCGGCTGTATGATTCTCCCTCTGATTCCCGTTATGTTCATTCAGACTCGCTCAGTGTGACGGGATATCATTTCAGAGTTGCGGGTACCAATCTCAACCGGTTCGAACGAAATACAAAAAGTATCATCGCCAAGTGGGATCTGACAAGCCAGATCGATAAAGTGAATCTCTTCAAAATGGGAGTGGAATGGCAGTCCGATAAATTGTTCTATGAAAACATCAATCTAGTGCCGGCAAAGGATGCCACAGGAAGGGACATTGTTCCGTTCATTCCGTCCATCGAAGGCGTTACAAAACCGAACCACGATCTGTTGGAACGGCATCCGGTGAAATTTGCCGCCTATCTTCAGAACAAGATCGAACTGCAGAACATGATCATCAATGCGGGACTCCGGTTCGAGCTCTTCGATCCGGCGGGGAAAGTACCTTCCGATCCGGAAGATCCGGATATCAATAATCCATTCAAACCCGAACACCGTTATCATGACCTGAACGGCGACGGCACAATCGGACTGGATGAACAAACAACGGCAAATGCCATCAGTACGGCAGAACGTGAAGTGTATTGGTACACAAAAGTAAAACAAAAAATTTCCG
>Ga0172379_10006351_pt1 | contig 15881 bp, 20 predicted proteins | sample GrowelOW334metaG_FD_119756 | JGI IMG/M metagenome (GOLD analysis project Ga0172379, IMG submission 119756) | Groundwater microbial communities from an aquifer near a municipal landfill in Southern Ontario, Canada - Groundwater well OW334 metaG | ecosystem: Environmental > Aquatic > Deep... | reverse complement strand
GGAAAAAGGAATTTTTTAATTAAAATCGGCTCGGACTTCCGCATTTTGGGCCAAAAACCCCTGATTTCGCTTCAATCCCCTTGGGATCTCTCGGCGGCAAAATGCGGATTTCCTGAAATGAGCGGGCGAAGGGAGTCGGACCCTCTTCTTAACCTTGGCAAGGTTACATAATGGCCATTATACGACGCCCGCCTTCGGTACGCCGGAGCGTACCTTCGGCGCGGCGAAACCCGCTGGAAGTACGCACAAGCGACTTTCGGTAAAATATCATTTGTTAATCCAGAACATAGTCATTTAACCGCAAACCATGCCAAAAGTCAAATTTGCGGCGCCGCCAAATTATCCGAAAGGAATTTTTGCGTCGCCCCGATCGCGGCTTCCGCCGCGCGGCGGTTCTCATGGAATCCGTGATCGCCGCCGGGAATTATCTGGACGCTCGCATTCTTGAACGATTTTAAATATTTTTCAGACTGATCGCTGGGTACGATTTCATCGCTATCTCCATGCACGAAAAGCACGGGCAGCGCGAGGCTTTGCATATATTCCAAAGGCTTCAGCCAGTTCATTTCGTTGACATAGCCCTGCCCGATCTTCAACCGGAATTTGCCGACTTCCATGAAACCCGACCGCTGCATCCTTGCCATCGCCTCGGCGCCGAAATTGGCCTTTGTCCAGGGCAGATTCGACTCAAACATCCATTTATATTCAAGAATCGGATTCCAAAAGACAACTGTCTTGACCGCCTTCTGGTTCTCGCGCAAAAAAAGGCAAACCGGCCCGGCGCCAAAACTTGCCGCCACGATTCCGAATTCCGAATACCCCGACGTCTTCAGGAAGCCGATGGCGGCTTCCATATCCCTTTTCTCGCCGCTGATCGTAATATCGTTATAGCCACCGCCGCTTTCCCCATGGCCGCGGAAATCAAACATAAACGATACTAAACCCGCTTGCGCCAGCCGCGGCGCAAGATCATTGTATATTTCGCCGTTTTTTCCCGTTCCGGTCAGGCCATGGCAAAGAATAACGCATTTTTTCGTGGGCGCATCGGGTTTTGTCAGGACCCCGCACAGCGTCATACCATCGCTATTGTTGAAAAATAATTTTCCTTCTGTCATTTCGTTAAATTATTGGATTAGCTGCATCATGCCGCCCGCAGCGCCATAATTGCTTAGGAATTGCGGAATAACCAACATCAAACCTATCAGCGGCAACACAAAAAGCGCCGCCGTTATTATCAGCGTCCAAAGAAAATATTTCCTTGTCTGCTCCACCGACCTGTAAATATCGTCCAATTTTTTCCCTTGGCCGGAAATCAGTTTTAATATATCTTCTTCCATTTTATCAAATATTATCGTCCGGATTATCGGAAATCGGTTTGGCCGCCTTGGAAACAATAATCCCGGTATCCTTATTGACCAGCCGCCTTTTAATTATGTCCGCAAGATCGTCCAGCGTATAATCAATCTTCACCAGATAGTCATAAACGCCGCTGGCGATGGAATTCTCGACCGCTTCGGCGGTATTCAAGTTTGTCAGGATTATGACCGGTACATCCTTTCCCCAATGATCCTGGCGCAATTTCTTCAAAACCGTAATACCATCCATTTTCGGCATAATGATATCCATTAAAATTAAATCGGGATGTTCGGCGAGCGCTTTTTGCAAACCTTCTTCGCCATCGCGGGCCTCAATCACGCCAAAACCTTGGCGGCTGATCTTGTTCCGCAGAAGATCCACCAAAACCGCTTCATCGTCAACGATTAAAATTTTTTTGACTTCATTTACCATATTGTTTTTTATTATAACAAAAAATACGCGCCAATAAAAGCAAAAAGGGGCATTAGACCCCCTTTCGCCTTGGATTTCCCATTTATCTATGGAATTTTAATTTCCGGATGGCGCGTTCGCGCTATCGTCCGAAGCTTCCGGCCCGAACCCCCGATGGCCGCCCGCCATCCCCCGGCCCTGGCACGGCAGGTATCCGTCCGGAATATTGTTGGCCGTTGCCCAAGCTTTCAGCGATTCCTTCTGTGCCTCCATGGCCGCCCGGCGCTCTTCTTTTGTTTTGCCTTCAAGGGAAGTTTTCGCGGCTTCAAATTCCGCTTTCTTGGCAATAATCAGATTCGCCTGCGCCTGCGCCAGCTTACCGTCGCTCACGGCCTTGGCAAGCCGTTCGGAAAATTGTTGCTGGCGCCTGGCTTCCATTCCAGCCATTTTTGTTTTCTGCTCCGCGTCCATTTTTGTTTTCTGCCCATCAAAAACAGCCTGGACTTCGCTGGCATCAAGATTAAACTTCGACGCAATCGCCGAAACCAATCCCGCCATCGGATTGCCGTTTGGCGTATCCGTTGCCGCGCTAACTGCGCCGGCTGCGGCGCCAACAATGCAAAGCGAGACCACCGCGACCACGGCCATTTGCGTCAAATTTTCTTTTTTTACATTCATATGTTTTTAATTATTAATAGCCTGCCGAACGTTCCCGGGTGTTCAATATATTACTACAACTCCAAAATAATTATATTTCCGCCAATGCCGCAAAATCAAAAATACATCTTAATTTGTATTTCGCCCGAGGTGATCTGAAACCACGCCGAAGAGTACTCCCGCATTGCCTAAGGCGGCCAAAGGAGCCTCCTTGAAGCGCGCTAATTTTCCAATGGGCGAAACATGGAACTGGCGATTTAAAACGCACCCGGCTTGATCTTCATCGCCGATCCGCAAAACATCGTCCTGAGCCTCAATATGGCAAAAGGCTCGACCGACAAAAACAACTGTTCGATCAAGAAAAACGCCGGATCGGTTTTGATAATCAAAAATATATTTTAAGCGGTATTCCGCCCGACGTGGTCTGAAACCACGCCTAGCGGCCAAAGGATGTTTCCTTTGGAATCCTCATTCCGTCGGTTCCCCGGGCAAGCCCGGGGTCTACCTCGGAATAAAAAACATATCCGGATTGAATTATGAGACTATGGAAGGTTAGGGATAAACTTTCAAACGGTAACCGATGCCGCGCACGGTTTCGATTATCCGCGAACCGTCTTCACCGCCGATCTTGAACCGCAGCCGGTTGATATAGACATCGATGATATTGCTCATCGAATCAAAATCGAAATCCCAGATATTCTCAATGATATCCTCGCGGCCAAGAGCCTGGTCGGGATGGCGCATAAAATACTCCAATAATCTGAATTCCTTTAAGGTAAGGAATATCTCCTCCCGCTTTTTTGTCACCTTGCGCGTTGCCGCGTTAAGCACGAGGTCATTGACTTTTAACTCCGTGGACAGAACCTGTTCGGGCCGGCGCGTCAGGGCGCGGATACGCGCCAAAACTTCCTCGAAATGGAACGGCTTGATGATATAATCGTCAGCGCCGGCATCGAGCAAAGACACTTTATCCTCGACGCTGTCGCGCGCGGTCAGCACCAATATCGGCAGTGAAATATTGTATTGCCGGATATTCTTACAAATCTCTAAACCGCTTTTCTTGGGCAGCATCAGGTCGCAAATAACCAGATCGTAATCGGTATGGTGCATCGCGATCCTCTTCTCCCCCCGTTCTCCATCAAGAACATAATCAACGGCATATCCCTGGCGAGCCAATCCAAGCTTCAAAAGTTTAGCCAAATTCTCCTCGTCTTCAATGATTAATATTTTCATAGTTTGAGTTGGATGCGCGATTTATACCAAAATACCACCGCGGCGCGGAAAGTAAATAGAGATCAAACCGCCCGATATTGCACGCTCAATCTCCGGAAAGCGGCTTTTATTGTTTATTGAATGTATTGATATTTTTTCCCCGGCCCGGCGCTTTCCACGGTCGTCAAGGCTCCCGAAAGAACCACGCTCCGCCCTTCCTTTTGCGGCGGCATTATCAATTTCAATATCGATTCCAATTTTTGTAAAAAATATACTTTCTAAATGTATTTCGGCGCTGTGGGACATTACCCCCCCCCAGGTCGGCCAAAGGGGACGTCCCTTGAAGATTACTTTCGCTTCGCTAAGGAATCCTCGAAATCTGTTACCCTGCGGCAAGATCGCAGGGAGTTACGGATTTTAAACGCACTTCGATCAAATCAATATTCCGGTAGCAATCCAAACGTTCCCCATCCGCGTTCCCGGAAACTGTCATTTTGGGGGCTTCTTCGGCCATTTTCAAAAGTTTCATCTTTTTCAAGTTTTCGAATTCTTCCTTGGTTTTGGACAATCCCCGCCAACTCAAAAAACGGGCTTTTATTCTCCATATTTTTTTAATTATTTTATCCAAAGGCAAATCCCCGGACTTGCCTTTGGAACCGATGAATAGGGATTCCTTGAACGGAATATCAATTCCGTTCCCGCCGAAAAATTATTTTTGCCGGAAGGCAATCCGAAAGCATTAACATGCTTCAAGAAAACTCCTTTGGCCGCTGGCAGAGCAACAAAGTATTATTGATTTGATTTTATTAAGCGACATATTAATTTTTCATTAAAAACGGCAAAAACCGCCTCGCTGGCGGCTTCAATTGCTATTGTAAAAAATATATTCTCCGAATATGCTTCGACACTGCGGGACGTTAACCCTGCGGATCGGCCCAAGAATGCTTCCTTGGGGGATCTTACCGTCTTTTTCCGCACGTTCCCCAAGCGCCATAATTATAAGCAACGCGAACATCCAACGCTTGCCCGCGGACGAAGAACCGTCATAAAATTGCCCGCAAGATGCGAAAATACCGCCGCGAGCAATGAAACTCCCCGGCTTCAAACCAAAGTGTTTTCTTGCTACTACCGCTATTTTTTAGCCAATAATGCCAAAATTTGGGAAATTAGCGACATCAGAATATTCACTTTCTTTTCCAGCGCGGCGATCCTCTGGCTGTCGGCAGTCATCGCTACTCCCGCAACCAACGCTTGCCCCGATGTTGGCGCGATTCCCGTTGCCGCGGTCGGCGCGGACACTGTTTCACCGTCCAACGCCTCAACCGTGCACTTTTTGTCGCTGAAGAATGAAACTCCATCGGTGTACTGCTCCCTTGCCAGGCTATAACGGCAGTTGCCATTGCCGGTATTGATATAGCCGGCCGCTGTCGCCGGCCCGCCCGTTGACGGATTCATTTCCGCCGCGGTCATTTCCTGATGGCATGCCGAATCCTTGAAAAAACTGACGCTGTCGGTGTAATAAGTTTTCCCCGCCGCCAGCGAACACGCCGCGCTCGCGGCAAAAGGCAGGAAAGCGAACGATAAAACCGATACCGAAACAATCGCGATTATTTTTTTATCCATATTGTTTTTAATTATTATATTATTTAATTATACCAAAAAGCCGCTCCTTGAGCGACTTTCTAAAAAACCAAAATGCTTGGCAAACAATATTAAAAGCTGTTTTTTAACTTTTGAATGGATTGTAATTTCTTTTGATCAAATTTTCTTCCGGAAGGAAAAGCGGCTGCGGCAATCCTTCCCAATCGAACCAATCCCAACTTTCACATTTTTCCGGTTCCATTAGTCTTAATTCACCCGAATCATAATCGGCAATAACGAACAAAGTGACGTAATGCTTGTTCTCTTTTTTAAAAATGTCATTGGTATAGGGGCCGAAACGGATATTTTTGATCGACAACCCCGTTTCTTCCAAAACCTCTCTTTTGGCGCAGTCTTCAATATTTTCATTCCATTCCAAATGGCCGCCCGGAAAACACCAGGAACCCTCGCCGTGGGCGTTCTTTCTTTTCCCAAGTAAAACCTTGCCCTCTTTTTTTACCAATACTCCAATACCGATTTTCGGTCTTTCTTTTTTCATTTTTCCATCTTACTAAAAAGCCGCCTTCTCGGCGACTTTTTAAAACTGGGTCGCCTAGCGAACAATGTTCGGACCTGATTGATAAAAATTCAATGATTATTTATTCCATTTCGCCAACTGCTCGCTCCAACCAGAACTCCCTAGGTTACCAATTAATACTCGCAATAGCATTTATGGTCAGAAAAGTAATTTCCGCCGGCCGCTCTGCAAGCAACGGCATCTAGTGAGTCGTTGCACGCTGATCGATCCACGCATCGTCCATAACGCACCACTGTATTTTCCGAGTAATAAAAACCCGCTTTCTCGGTTCCCGGATTTTTACAAATCGGGACTCCCTTGGCGGGATCATAACAGAGCAAGGCTGCATTTGCAATATTGGTATTTGTGGAATTAACAGATGCATAAGCAGCCAAACCCGCACAACATTTTCGATTCAAATTTCCGGAATCACCCTGATATTCGCCCTCCTTGGCACAACCTCCATTATCTGTGAATCGAATGCTTATCGGCGTACAAGAACCGCCGGTCGACACGCTCAAAAAACAATCAAATACCGCCCCAACCGTAACTCCGCAACGTAATACTTGATTATAAGTAGCCGCATTCGAACCGCCCTTCAAGCAATACAAATCAAGATAACTTGCGGCAGTGTTGCCTTCGTAAGGATTGATTTTATCCGGCGAAGATAAAAAAGTACCGCTAACGCCAGCTACACCCGTTGGAACAAAAGAATAATTTACATTGGCCGAACCCAAATAACCGTCCGAATCAGCACCCGCAGCCACCACATCGGTTATTGTACATTTACCGGAAAATTCTTTAAAAGAGCAACCGCCGCCTGGCTTCGCAACAATTTGTATTTCTTGCGGCTTCGGCTCATCAGTTATTCCAGATAAAATTGGTTTTTCATTAACATCCTCAGCTTGTGGATTTGACTGGCCCACAGCTTCTTGCTGAATTGGTTTTTGATTAACTATCGGCACAGGGTTTGACTTTGCATTGTTATTAACATAAACATACACGCCTACGCCGACTAACACCGCAACAAAAACGGTTAAAACCACTGGCAACATTGCAAATCCATTTTTATTATTTTCCATAATTTTTAAGTTATTTCTGGAATAATCAAGAGCCCTACCTCAATGAAAATGAAGCTCCCCCGGACTTACGCCACGGGGTATCAACCTGTTTGGCGCAATTCAACTAAGGCCGGCAGGTAATATCCGACAAGCAGCCGCTATCATCGTATTCAACCGGATCGTAATTGGACTGGTTATTTTTGCGGCAGAGAAGATATTTTTCCAGAAGTTTCTGGTTTATTCCGCAAGACGGATTTTGGGTTCGCGCAATGGCAGCTATAGCTTGGTCGCTTTCTGATTGGCATTGGTATTTTATGATACAGCCGCTTTGGTCCATATCGGCGTTAATTTGACCTCCGGTTTGGCGGCACTGGTTTCTTTCCGCCGGAGTCGGGTCGGCCACGTAAGCACATTTGGGCGCGTTCAAACATTGCGGCGTCCAAGCAACACCAGATTTTTCGCTGGTTATATTGGTCAATTTCCAGCTTGGCCCCTGCTCATTTTGGAAATTCATATAAACAACAAAGGGGAGATTAACCTCGCCGATCTTTTTTGCCACGCAGACCGTGAAATATCCGTCCATGTTCGTGGTTTTGGCGACGATCTTGAATTTGGTGCAGGGCACCGTCGCGCTATTGTCATCGCCAAGGTTAACGATTAAGTAATCTCCTTTTGACCGGCCGGTTTCTACGTTCTTTAAAATTATCGGCGTATCGGATTGCCAGTATTGCGGATCACGGAAATTTTTCCCAACGGCAATAAACAGCTCGCTGACAAGCAACGGTATGTTCATATCGTCGTAATAAGCCGCGGCATTATCGAACGCCAAATTTTCCTCGTTGCTCCAGTTGCTTATCCCCAACTCACCGTTGTCGGCAAAAGCGGCAAATTTAGCAAACTGGTTTGCCGGTCTTGCGTCAATCGTTTCAATTTTTACGATACCAAGGTACGCGTCACGACCGGCGCATTGCTGTTTTTTTTCAAAATAATAAGCGATATCTATGCTCTTGCCGGGTCCGAAGTTTTTCAAGGTGTATTCCAGTTTCAGAGGAGTTATTGTTTCCGCCTTGGGCGCGGGGATGATTTTTTCGGCGGTTGCCGGCGCGGGCGGGTTATCCTCAGCCGCGGGCGCGAGCGGCTTTTGCGCCGGCGGCCTGGCAACCAGAAAATATCCGGCGGCAATCGCCAACAAAACCATAACGACAACGATACCGATTAAAATGTTTTTTTTCATTTTAACAATTATTATATTATTTATTCTAACATAGAATGCGATTCTCCCGAACCGGAAAAATGTTCTGCCAAGATCAACCGAAAAAACCACTGACCGAAGCGGATTTTATCAAAGCTAGCTATCTTAATCCCTTCTTGACCGGGTGGTTCCGCTTACATTCAATTTTTGGCAAGTCAAAGATCCTAAATGAATGGGCCACAACGTGACGACAAATGGGGCCAGGAACCATCCGCTCTAATAACCGAAGTAATCAAAATCCTCCAAGACGAAGCCTATATGGACGGTTTACACTACAAAATCACTACCGTAAAAGAGTTGTTATGAATAGTTTCCAACTCCTTCTATCGTTTGAACAACTCTATGTATTTATGAAGGATAAAGACCCGATTACGCGAAAAACCGGTAGTTTCTTTTAATATGCCTACTCTGTTCAATTCATTTGCCAATGTATTCGCGGCACTCATCGATATTTTTAATTTTCTGGAAATATCCGCAACCGTTATTGCCGGCTCGGAAAAAAGTGAAAATAATAATTTGCGAGCTTGTTTAGCCCTGCGGCCGGTATTCATAATCTGGTCTTCGTATTGTTTTCGCAAAGAAATAATATTCTCAAAGGTTGTCCGACCCTTTTTTGCCGTTTCAATCACTGCGGAGAGGAAAAAAATTATCCAGCCGTCCATATCATTACGCTCTCGCACAAATGTCAATGCATCATAATACTGGCTCTTATGGCGTTCAAAAAAATCCGACAAATATAAAGTTGGCTTGCTCAAAATACCCAACTCAATAAGATGCAATGTAATAAGCATTCTCCCAATCCTTCCATTTCCATCATTAAAAGGATGGACAGTCTCAAACTGATAATGAGACAATGCCATCTTAATAAGATGCGGCATATTAAGACCCTTGTTATGCCAAAAAAATTCCAAATCCTTCAATAACTCAGGTAAATTATCAGGATGCGGAGGAATAAATGCCGCAGTTTGAATGGTTGCGCCGCCCAGCCAATTCTGAGCCGCACGCACCTGACCGGGCTGTTTTTGCTCACCACGAACCCCGGAAAGTAAAACTTTATGAGCTTCGCACAAAAGCCTCATAGAAATTGGCAATTTATTAAGCCGAGCAATTGCGTAGTTTATCGCTTTCACGTAATTTTGAACTTCAACCCAGTCATTGCGTTTTTCCGGGTCAATCTCTTCTTCTGGCAATATCGCCTCATCCATACCGGTATGCGTCCCTTCTATGCGGCTCGATTTCACCGCCTCATTACGCACGTGCATCTGTATAAAAAAATCGACATCCGGAACCAACACCGAATAAGCATTTAACTCACCGACAAAACGGACAGCCTCTTCAAGCAGAATAGGGATTCTGGCATCTTGCCATTCGTAAGTTTGATTAACTGAACTTGGCAAGAAACTTCGATATTCATACTCCTTCCCATAAAAGTGCTTTCTCCAGCTGCCGGCAACAAAATTTGATTTTTTTAAGATTTCCATAGAAAATTAAACTTGCAATATAATAATCCATATTATTACTTTCAGAAGAAACTTGCAATATGGCAATCTATATTGCAAGTTTCACTCTAATCGATTCCCCTAAAAATATTATTTGATACCCAATACCAAAAACAGCCCGCCTTAACTCTTGCCAGGTTCTAAAATCGAGAAAACACGCCCACCAACGGGACACTATAATAACTTGGGTCGCGTACCAAATGGTATTATAACGCAGTTAATGAAGATACTTGAAGACCGGAATTATATTGAAAGCCTAATGTTCAAAATCAAGGCAATCAAGGAATGTACCACCGCACAAACACAACCAGCATAAAAGCTGTTTTTTGCCTTTAAAATCGTTAAAAAAAGAATCGCCTGCTGCTCGTTTCCTAATAAGCAGGCAGATATACAAGCGATTTGCCATATTGTTAATCTACATTGATAACATAATAAGGCATAACGCCTGGAAACATACTCCACATCTCACGAGGTAGCTGGCATTCAGCAAGACCAAGACCCATTGCAAGGCAGAACAGCTCCTCAACTATTTGATGCAATCCAGTCCATTGGACTCCATTTTCCTGAACGCAAGCATTCAGGAATGACTGGCCTCCGCCTCCATTCTTACGGAATTGGTACGGCAATAATTTAAGCCATCCGGTTACTTTGCCCCGCTGTGCTTCAAGCCGCTTTGGGTGAAACCCGAATTTACTTTGGATACCTTCAACAATTACTGTATCCGCTGGCGGTTTTCCCTCGGCAAAGCCCTGTACCTCTTCATCGGTATAGAAACAAGCCTTAAAAGCTTTATCTACTTCCTGAGAATCTATTAAGAGCTTTTCATCCATATTTACTGGCCTCCGCAAATCGCGCACAACTTGTCTGGCTCAATTACTTCAAGCGGATTTTGGCAGGAATGACAATAATCCTGCCATTCTTTCCCGCACTCACACTTGAACCATACCTCATCGCCCATCTTTCCCGTTCTAAAGAAAAGTACGGCTTCCTTTCCACAATCGCATTCCATACGAATTTCTCCCAAGATTGATGATATTATTTAAGCACACATTTTAAAACTTGTCAAATTAAACTGCCTTGCTTCCACCACTTTTGAAAAAGTGCAAAATAGGGAAAACGCATAACGGGACAACGATAAAATATGAAACCAAAAATTAGATTATTGCAAAAGTTTGCGAACCCTTATTTTAAACGCGGAAAGTGTCCGCTGATAAGGTGGAAAGCTAAAAAGAAAATTTTGGGACTGACGGACACGGAAAATAATCGAATTTATCTTAATCCCAAAATATCAAGAGAAAGTAGCTGGCGGTATTTTATTACGGATAATTATCAAACCCTGGGCGAAAGGATAAATTTGTTCGAAGGCGAACAGTATTTTATGATTTTGCTTTTCCAAATAAAGTTTTTCAAAATCAAGCTCAAAGCCAAGCCCGAAGATTGGATAACAATAAAACAACATATCCAAATTGAAAAATGGGTATTGGGAGAGCTTGAAAAACACCGGGCAAATGTTGTGTTACTAAATTTAAAAAATCCAGCAATTGCGGCGAAAATGTCCAATCAATTGGAAGTAAACAAAGAAGCCGCTACGACATAAAGAAAAACCGCCTCAAGAATGAAGCGGCCTTCTTTTCTGCATAATCAAACATTATGCTTGTTTTTGGCTTTTGGGATTACAGCCATTCAAGCATTGTCACGCTCCGCGGTAATATCTACCGCCTGAATCGGGCTTAATGCTTGCATAATGTCTGCTTCCACATATCTTGCACACCATCAGGCCAGTATTGCGGTTGATTAACCTCATTGCCTTAGGTGCCGCTGTTTTAGTATGCATTAAATTATAATGCGTTATCCTGCGATAGAAAATCGCAAGACTATACTAAACCAAACAGCACAAAACTTTACTTTAATTTACCAAAAATCACTAAACGATACTCAACTCAATTGAACAAACTAACATTTCTAATAAAATTGTCAAAAAAATTGGAAGTGGTTTTTAGCGCGTCTTGCAAATACCACTAAAAAACTACTTCCAATTATTGGAAGTAAACGGAAAAGCTCTGAAATATCAGAGCGTTAACAGATGATTTTTATAAAAACTTTTTTACAAAATAATGGTTTTTTGCAATAAAAAACGGGATAAGCCAAAATGGACAATATCCCAAACCGCCAACTAATTACAAAAATAAAATCAGCAAGTACTGGCACCGCTTTTTCGCCAAGTTTCCAAGAAATTGGACACGGACGCTGGCACCATATCTTGCTCGGAAATTTCTTCTCTGTTTTCCTTGCGGGGCGGATAACCGCCATATCTTCCTGCTTCGGTTTCGCACATTCTCTATTCCTCTTTTAATTTACTATTGCCAGATTTTGGCCTAGCAGTTAACCGCTAACTTTATAACGGCCAACTTTCAAACCAAAAACAAAAAATCCCGAAGATTTCGGGAAGGCTTAAATACCAATTTAACGCTAACTAATCGGTAAAACCAAAAAATCCCGAAGTCCTGCGGGCGCGCATACAACAACAATTTGATTTTTTGGATTGAATACCGACCATTATTGTCCGTTATTATATTTTTATATACCGCAATCGCGTATCCCTGTCAAATTCAACCTTGAAACTGGGTCGTCTGGCGTACGATGTTCGCACCTGTTTTACTCAACTATCGCTACACCTCAAATTTCGCTTGGTCGGAGAAACGAAATCTGGAGCAAATCCAACAACCAATCTGAGGACATTATTTGTGGAAGAGCCCATAGAAAATTAAACTTGCAATATGGCAATCTATATTACAAGTTCCATTCTAATTGATTTTGCGTTAAACATTGCAGGCCTTATCTAATGATATTTTATTGGCGTGTTAAAATTAAAATGGAATAATCCTTTTTGCGCAAAACCGCAACAACAAACATCTTTCAATCAGTTTTGCCGCACAGCAGCGTTTGACTAAAGAACAATACTCCTGAGATATTTGAAGGGTTTGAACCCGCTTGAGAAGAAGTTAATAACTTTCACAAATTTCCACCAAAAAGCCGTTTGGGTCTTTTACAAATAAATACTTCTTAATGCTTTTCCCTTCTTTCGGCTCCGTTACGTCATATCCCTTGGATTTTAACTCTTTATATTTTTTATCAACATTTTCAACCTCAAAGCAAAGGTGTTTTAAGCCCAAAATATTTAAATTGGAAAAGTCATCTTCGTTTTTTATCGGTTCGCGAGGTTGCACCAATTCCAAACGCAAATCATCTCCATTTTTTAATTTCATAAACGCTATCTTCAACCCCAAATTTTCCCTCTCAAACCTATTTATTTCAACAAACCCAAAAACATCCTTATAGAAAACCAAAGAATCCTCCAAATTCCTAACGCTTAAAGCCATATGATGATATTCCATTGTTTTATTCTATCAAAAACCCGCCCTTAAAAGCGACTTTTTGAAGCTGGGTCAGGAACCATCCACTCTAATAACCGAAATCATAGAAATCCTCCAAGACGAGGCATATATGGACGACTTGCGCTACAAAATCGCCGCCGTTAAAGAGCTATTGTAGTTAGAATTATAGTAAGCCCCCCCTTAAATCCAAGTTCTTGGACTTTTGTGATATACTAATTTCCAAAGTAAACAATATGAACAAAAATACAATCATTATCGCAATTGCCAGTTTTGCAGCAGGGGCCCTGTTAATGTGGATAATAAAAGCCGTATTATAAGCCTAAAATTTATGGCAAACGACCTAATAATCGCCAAAAGGGAAATTGTCGCGATAAAAAAAGGAACAACATCAAAAATCAACATCACTGCCGAAATCTTCCTGCCCCAGCCTACCGAAGACGGCAATGATTGTTTTTGTCTTGCCCGCTTCAACGGCATCAATGGAGAATCATACAATACCGGCGGCATCGACAGCCTGCAAGCAATTTCGCTGGCAATATCCAAAATAAAATCCCGATTCAAAGATTTAAGCAAGAAATATGATTTTTACTGGCCCAAAAGCAACGAACCGATGGAATCGATTGACTACGATTTTATAATCGAAAAATTCGGCAATCTGTCAAAAAAGGATATCGAAAAACATCTGAAAAAATCCAAAAATCCACCGAATCCAAACTAATCCCCAAGCCTGATTTATTTCTTATCCGCCAAAAAAAGAATCCCGGTCAACGCAAACACGACGCCAATAATCAAGCCATTGAATATGAACGGGTGGAAAAACAAGCTGGCATAAATCGCGGCCCTGATTCAATGATTATTTTGCGCCCGTTCGATAAACTCATAAATTTGCTTCTCAACTGGAATATGCAATAGCCACATCATAATGATATTTATGATAATAAACTTCAGAATTATATAAAACAAAACTCAAGAAACTAATAAAATTAGACGTTTTACCCAGATATTTAAGTTCTGGTATCGTGGATAATGTTTAACAATCTTTCCCTCAATAAATTTCGTAATCGGCAAGGTCTTTGCCAGCAAAAGAATTTCCAATAATAGAATAATGCTTATCGGAAGGCTCTCTTTAATGTAAAGAAAATAAATAATAAAAAATGAAATGATAAAAAATCTTACAATTTGATATATCGTTTTCTTTTCCATTCGTTTCAATTATTCTGTTCCTATTGAAATTTTACCGCATTTTGATTCTACAGCTCTAACTATGGTAATAATATCATCAATTTGCGGCTCCCTGGCAATCAACCTATTATCATTTTTTAATGACAGGGTTACAAGTCGGCTATGCGTTTGAGAAGCTTTTTTAACCTCGCAATTATTAACGGCTAACAACGCCTGCTCCCAAGTGCTGTTTGTTTCCTGGATAAAAGTTTTTCCGTCAATTGTTCGGCACTGGGCTGGATTGGATTTTAATATTGTAAAACCAGCCATAGCGCAAGAGTCAAAATCGGTTATCTGTTTTAGAAGTTCGCCGCACTTCTCTTTGCTCGCGGCATCGCTCATAACCAGACATTTGGCAATCTGATTCGCCAGATTATTTTCGTCTAAAGTCGAATCCCATTTAATGGCTTGAACTATGCGATCCACTGTTGCGTCAAGATCAAAAGCCTCTCGTTCGCTCGCGCAGGTATGGCTCTGCTCCTCATCATAATTGGCGCAATTAGAATAGCGTAAAACAAAGCTTGCTGAAACCAGCTTTCCTCTTAAGAGAGTCGTATAAGTATAGGAAGAATAAACGCTCCCGGCAGCTCCTTCGTTTTTAACGTTAACGCAATAAATTCTGTTATCGACTAACCTCTGGCTGGTTATTTCAAGCATACTGCTTTTCTCTTGAGGCGTTTCCGAACAGGAAAAATTGCCTGACTCAACCTTTATGTTAGGTGGCCACTCTGCAACGCTAATATATTTTACCAATAATTCTTTAGGGTATTGATATGTTATTCCATCGTCATCGGTGGTTGTCACCCATAGATTATCATCGGGACCATTACTGTTTTCGGTAATAGTCCAAAGCGAATAGTAACGGCTGTAATATTTGTGAGCGACAACTGCGCTTTGTCCTGTCGGGGACTTGAAAAAATAACCCGACCCCATTTGTTCCGTAAACTCATACCCCTTAGTTTTCATAAGATTATGTATCATCATCCCGTTCTTGCTTTCAGTCATAAACTTATTATCCGAACCAGACAACTGAACTATGCCCGCGCCGCTAAATTTTAATTGAATAATCCCTTTGATTTGCGGCCAAGGATTGCCTTCTTGAAAGATGACCGGGGAGCAAAAAAGCATAAAAGCACCTAACAGTAAAATAATAAGGGATATAATAAGCAGAACTTTTTTATTTTTTGATGAGTATTCAAAAATCATAATGATTGCCTTTTATATCCGTCTATCAAATATAAAATTCCCGGAATGACAGGCACGGCTAAATTAATGCTAAGATTTGCTTCCGTTAAAAGTCCGGCCACGAAACCAATGGCAATCGCGGCAACAATAAGCCAGCCCGCAAATTTCGGATATTTCCAGCCCAATACTAAACCGATAAAAACCAACTGCATCATAGATAAGGCAACATTCTCCCACAGAGAATAATTCGGATTGGCAAACGGCAAAGGATTGCCATAGCCAAAATAAAACGGCAAAGCAAATATCAGAACGCACAATGCGATTATTCGAGCTGACCATTTAATTATTTTCATCAAAAATATATTTTAAGCGGTATTCCGCCCGACGTGGTCTGAAACCACGCCTGGCGGCCAAAGGATGTTTCCTTTGGAATCCTCATTCCGTCGGTTCCCCGGGCAAGCCCGGGGTCTACCT
>Ga0172379_10006350_pt1 | contig 15882 bp, 20 predicted proteins | sample GrowelOW334metaG_FD_119756 | JGI IMG/M metagenome (GOLD analysis project Ga0172379, IMG submission 119756) | Groundwater microbial communities from an aquifer near a municipal landfill in Southern Ontario, Canada - Groundwater well OW334 metaG | ecosystem: Environmental > Aquatic > Deep... | reverse complement strand
GCAAAACTCAAAAGTGTGGTTCCAAAAAATATAAATTTGGTTATTATTAAAAACACTTTAACCAGTTTTTCCGAACAAAGAAAACTAGCCTTAAGCAAGACCAAAAATAAATGGGTTCTGTGGCTTGACGCCGACGAAACCCCCTCCCCCGAACTTATTAAATTTCTAAAAAATTTTAAACCCAGTAAATATGATTACGCTTTCAGTTTCCCTCGATGGGATTATTTTTTAGGTCAGCGTCTCCGCCACGGAGAAAATACCTCCCAATCCTTTACCCGCCTTTTTTTGAAAACCTTTGGCAGTTTTCAGGGAGTGGTTCACGAAACTTGGCTCCCGGCTCGCGACCCAAAATTTTTAAACCACCCCATCCTTCACTACCCCCACCGTAATTTCTATCATTTTATAAACAAAATAAATTTTTACTCTACCCTTCGGGCCCATCAACTTTACGCCGACAAAGTTAAAACTAATTTATTCCAAATAATATTTTTCCCTTTGGCTAAATTTATTCAAAACTACATAATTCGCCTAGGCTTTCTTGACTCTACTCCCGGAATAATTATGGCCCTAACCATGAGCTTCCACTCATTTTTGGTTCGCTCCAAACTATGGCACCTGTATCAACCATCCTCTACGGTTTAACTCTACTGAGTTTTCTAGTTGGCAACCTCTGGCGCCCACAACTTGGGTCTCTTAGTGTTCCTCTTATTGATATTGCTCTTGCCTTAACTTCTGTTTTTATAATCTGGCAAAACCGGTTTAATCTCAAAAAAATAAACTATTTAGTCTTAATTTTCATAATACTATCTGGTCTTAATCTGCTTATTCAATCGTTACCCGATTTATCACTGACACCTTTTTTGTATTGGCTCCGTTTTTCTCTGTGGTTTATGGCAATATTTTTAGCCCCAACCCAAGTAGTTCCCCCCAAACTAATTTTTTTGGGATTTGGAGGATTTATATTAATTGGCTTTTTTCAATATTTTTTCTACCCAGACCTTCGCCCTCTCACTTGTTTAAATTGGGACCCGCATTTATATCGCCTGGTCGGTTCACTACTTGACCCGGCTTTCACTGGGTTGTGCCTACTTCTTTTTTTAATTTTACTAATTACTCAACCCAACTTAATCAGGTTTCAAAAATTTGTAATAGTTTTAAGTTACTTGGCTCTTGCCCTAACTTACAGCCGGGCAACTTTTTTATCTTTAATTATTTTTGCCCTCTACTATTCAATTCACATTAAAAAGGCTACTTTTTTTGTTAAAACATTGTTACTAGTCGCTCTCACCTTAATCCTCCTTCCCCGGCCTCCAGGTGAAGGCACAAAACTTGAACGAACCTCTACCATTGCCGCCAAAATTGTAAATTATCGCCAGGCAATTGGAGTATTAACCTCCCACCCCATAGTGGGTATTGGCTACAATCGAATTGGTTACTTTCGCCCTCAAGAAACATCAGCCTCACACGCCCGTTGGGGTTTTGACAACAGTTTTCTAAATATTGCTATTGGCAATGGACTGCCAATGTTATTATTTTTTCTTTATCTTTTGCTTAACCTCTGGAAATCATCTACCGCGGCTTTTAAGTGTCTTCTTATTGCTGTCTTTTCCCACTCGTTTTTTAGTAACTCCCTGATTTACCCCCAAATTATGGCCTTCCTGCTGCTTTTTAAATATCGTAAGTAATCACAATATTTTTCTTGGTTTCATTTCCAGCCAAGTCTCTGGCCTTTACCTCAAACTCATTTTTTCCGGGACTCAATTGAATTTTCATTTTAAATCCACCATTGTCATCCACCATAGCTACCCGATTGTTAACTAAAACGCTGGCTCCTTTCTCTGTTGCCCCCACCAAATCAAAATCAGCATAATCTACCTTAAGTTCAGTTTCCACCGGATTAGTTAAATCCAAGCCAGGGGCCATATCATCATAAACAATTGGAACCGCCCTAGACGGATCACTTTTAGCACCTTTTTCAGAAACAGCAATGGCTGTAAATATATTTTCCCCTTTATCTAAATTCACACTATCAAATTTAAATTCTCCTGTTTCCGTAGCCGATACTTTGTCAAAGTTAACGTCGTCCTTTAACAGCTCTACCAGCAATCCTGGCTCAGAAGCGCCAGTTACACTTATTGATGCACTGTTAGTCGCCTCATAGGCAATTGACAGTCTGGGCGCTGGTGGTGGAATCACCTTATCCTCAACTACTCGCTCCTGCCGACTCTTTAAATCACCTAAAAATATTGAAAACCTAATTAAAACCGGTAAACCAAAAATCATGATCAAACCAAATACCAACAAGGTCACCACCCCCAAGGCTACCGTTTGCTTGGTTACCTGCTCTTCATTCAGCCGTTCTTTTCGGCTTCGCCTAATAAATTCTGTCATATTGTTTTATTTTACCTCAGGCAAGAGAGTTTCGAACTCTCGACCTTGATCCGCCACGGCGGATCCTGCTCAGAGCCAGGAGAGAGAATCGAACTCTCGACCTTGACTTTACGAAAGTCCTGCTCTGCCATCTGAGCTATCCTGGCTAGTGACCACCTCAAACGTCTAATAACTCCTGGCCTATTTTATAGCTTAATTAGTTAAATTCCAAATGAGTATTCCAAATTCTAGGAAATACTCTTAAGTTTACTGTATTCTTCAAACAAATATTTGATTTCAGGTAATACGTAAAACATCCTCTTTTCTAATTCCGCCGGATCGCTTTCTCTTTCTGCTTTGTATTGATTAGAATCTTTGCCAAAAATAAAAGGATCTTCCCAAGATAACCAATCAACGCTCTTTGTTTTAATAACATCTTTCAGCAAAAATACTATTTGGGCAATGATTACCAAATCCCGTGCCGTAATGCTAGGCAATATATTACTTAGCTGGCTAGCAGTGAGAGTTAAATGACACCAGGTAAAATCTAGAGTTTTGTCAAATAAAACTTTTCCCACTTCAGTCACCATGGATTCAGCCGCCCGATAGTTAGTTGGGTGGGTTGCCCACGCAGTCTCTGAGCGCATAAACAAAGTTGGAGTACTACCCTGATTCATATCACTCAAAAATGAATCTTTGTAATTCAAAAGAGCAAAGGCCAACCTATCTGAGGTACATAAATGTAATATTTGGTCCGGTTTTGAATGCTCAACCGCGTTTTTATACCCCGCCACAAAATGATCTCCAATCAGTGAGTCTGGCGCGTTTTCATTAACAACAAAAAAACTGTCTTCTTTTAAAAAACTAACAGCCTCAGCGTTCATGGCTACTGTTTTAGGTGTAATACTTACAAAAGCATTGTCAAAGTTTTCTTTAAGAATCGGCAATATCTGTTTAAGAAACTTAGTTTCTACATTATTAGGATCATGGAAAGGAATTACCAGTGATGTCATATATTTACTTTAGCACTTACAAAATTTTACTTCACTTTTGTGGATAAGTATCACAATTTTCCCAGACCTATCTATTATTGTTATAAACTAGATTACATGCTACCTCGCCTCCAAACTAACTGGACATCTTATTCAATTAACAAATAATCTTAATGTTTCAAGCTAAGAGTTGTTATGTAAATGCTATACTCGGAAATTAAATGAAAACAAAAAACACTCGTTTTCAGGAATGTGTAAAACTTCTACAACCTAACTTAAGATACAAAGTTCAAGATAATATTATTGTTTTCACTCCAAACTCTAACTTAGAGGGTGATAATAAAAAATACACTAGATTTTACAACTTGATAGCAAAACTTTATGACTTTGGTTCATGGGTTTTCTTTCGGTTCTACGGGGGAGAAAAAAGAGCCAGAGAAGAATTTCTTGAAAAAGTAAAAGTCAAATCAAAAGATAAGGTACTGGAAGTATCAATCGGTACTGGCATTAATATCCAAATATTACCCAGTGGGGCCTCTTATTTTGGTGTAGATATCTCCCACGGTATGTTAAGCAAATGTCTAAAAAATTTTCGACACTCTAAAAAACAATTATATTTACTTCAAACTGAGGCTGAAAATCTACCATTTAAAGACAATACTTTTGACATTGTGTTCCACGTAGGGGGTGTAAATTTTTTTAATAATAAAAAGAAAGCTATTGAAGAGATGGTTCGCGTTGCAAAACCGGGTGTATATATAACCATAGTCGACGAAACAGATAATTTTTTTGATACTTTCAAATGGATTCCGTTCGTAAAGAAATTTTTTAAAACGGGTCAAGCCACAAAACCCCCTATTAAACTACTACCAAGTAACACTAAAAATATTGAAGTCAAAGAGTTGATAAAAGGAAATTATTGGAGACTTTCGTTTCAAAAGTCATAAAGATTTTCTACCTTTGGAGCGGGTAGAGGGAATCGGACCCTCGACTAATCCTTGGGAAGGACTCGTTTTACCACTAAACCATACCCGCACGGATTTATTTTATCACTCCCTTCCCATCTCCCATATCCTCCAGCTCTGGAATTGTCAGTTTCATGCCAATTTCCAGACTGCCTGGTTGTGCCACTATTTTTTTATTTGCTTCCCAAATTTTGGGCCACTGATACCCATCCCCATATGCGGCTACCGCAATTTTCCATAAATTGTCGCCGCGAGTTACCACATAATCTTTACCCATCACCGGTAATTTTTTCTCTTCTGCCACCACCTGTTTTTCCTCAACCGGCATTATTAATTTCATTCCCGACCAAATAACCCCCGGGTTGGTAATTTTATTTAAACGGGCAATTTCAGTCCACCGATAACCATTATTTAGGTGAGTACTGGCAATTTTCCATAAACTGTCTCCACTTTTTACCGTGTAAGTACCAGTTTTGACCTCACTGTTACCGGCGGTTTCTTTATTTTCGTTTTCTTGAGTTGGCTTGTTACTTTCACTGCCCGTTCCACTTTCCAGTTTCAAAGCACCATTGTTTTCAATAGACACTCCCGGAATATCAATTTTTCCCTTATTACGGTCTACTACCCGAATAACTATGGCCGAAACCAGTAGCACCATGGCTAGTCCTAAAATCATACTAATTGTTTCTTCGCTCCATTTTCTTTTTGGGGTATTTTCTTCAGCCATAATCAAAAATACATGATCTCTGTCCTATAGTCAAAGGCTATTGGGCTATTTTCTCCGAAGAATTATTTCATCTGGAATTCTGGTGTCTGTACTCGTAGTGAATTTTTGTAAATGTTTGATAAGTTCGTTCCACACCTCCATATTCATTGAGTAAATTCTGTTTTTTCCTTTTGCTTCAAAATTAACCAACTTTGCTTTAAGTAGAATTGACAAATGAGTTGACACTGTTGCCTGCCCCACTGGTAGTTTTTTAACAATTTCTCCGACAGTCAACTGGCTTTCTTTTAGTAGGGTCAAAATCAGTCGGCGGTTTTTGTCAGCCAGGGCTCGGAATATTTTATCCATAATTCTATTATATCGTCTTATATCAATATAATAAAGTAGTTTACCTATTGTCTTTTTAGATATTTATGTCACCATACTTCCATGATCAATTACGATAATAAACAGGAACAAACTTTAGTCATTATTAAACCAGACGGTGTCCAGAGAGGACTAATCGGCGAAGTGATTAAGCGTTATGAACAATGTGGCCTCAAACTAGTCGCAATTAAAATGGTAATCCCCAACAAAGACATGGCTTTAACCCATTATTCTATTGATCCTGAATGGGCGCTTAAAACTGGTACAAAATCCATTGAAGCTTGGAAGGCTAAAGGTTTAACCCCTCCTACTGAAGACCCAATTGAATTAGCTGAAGCTGTAAGAAAACAATTAGTTCAATTTCTAAGTAGCGGTCCTGTTGTACCCATGGTTTGGCAAGGTATGAACGCAATCGGAGTTGTTAGAAAAGTAAACGGTGGCACAGAACCACTAACCTCAGTCCCCGGAACAATTCGCGGTGACTACACCATTGATTCATATCGCGCCGCCGACACCGATCGCCGCGCCGTTAGAAATATCGTTCATGCTTCAGGTACTTTGGAAGAAGCCCAAAAAGAAATCCCAATTTGGTTTACCCCTGAAGAAATACTCAATTATCGTTTAGTTGCTGAAGCCATTATCTACGACGCTAACCTTGATGGGATTTTGGAGTAAAGTACTTCTCCTCCATTCTCTCCCGTAGGGAATAGACACACCCGCAATAGTTTTGTTTGTAAAACCCAATGTGCTTACATTGTCCGCCACCCTTTTTGGGAACAACCAACTCAATACCAGTGTCTTTTGCTAACTCCTGACCATATTTCTCAATCATTTTGGAGTTCAAATAATTACTGGTTAGCATAGTACTTGTAACTGCTTTTGTTCCCAACTCTTGGGCTTTTTTAAACAATCTAGACATTCTTAATTTTAAACAATTTTCACACCTAGCCGGTTTTCTTGTATTCTCCCCAATCGCCTCAAAGTATTTTTTTGGTTCCCAGTCGGCCACAATTACTTTATTAACTCCTAAATCTAGGGCCACCTTATTAACCGCAATTAATCTTGACAACACTTCCGAGCGGGGATGAATATTGGGATTATCAAAATAAACCACAATTTCTTCTTTATCTGCCTTACCCTCCAAACCCTCCACCAGGTGAAGCAAACAGTCAGCACAACAGGTATGAACCAAAATACTCATCTTGACGCTATTTTACCCTAGTGTTAACATCCCTTGTGACTAATATGTCTTTTGCTCCCATCTTTAGATTCTTTTTTAGTTTCTTTAGGTGAAAATTTGGACTACAAGGACAAATTTTTCCTAAAGACACAATCCGTCCTCTGACGGATTAGTACAATCAGTAACTGACTAATAAACACAATCCGTCCCCTGACGAAACATTCTATGATTGACACTAAACAAATTTACAATCAGTTTGAAAAAGAATTAGACCAGGTTTCAAGCGCCTCAGAACTAGAGACTTTGCGGATTAAGTACTTGGGCCGACAGGGGATTATGGGCAGTTTATTTTTAGAGCTAAAAGACTTACCCCAAGATCAAAAACAACTTCTTGGCCCCGCCGTAAATCAACTTAAAAAACAAATCGAGGAAGCTATTGGCTCCAAAACTTTTACCCCATCAACCAAACCAGATACTACCACTACCAAAATAATTGAGGGCCTTCCTAAGTATGGTCATCTTCATCCAATTACCCAAACCGAACTTCAGTTAAACCAACTTTTCTCCCACCTTGGGTTTTCTATTTACAACGGTCCGATTATTGAAACCGACGAGTTTAACTTCCAGCGTTTAAACGTCCCCCTCGATCATCCGGCCCGGGACATGCAAGACAGTATTTACATTCAGGAACCAAAATATTTGCTCCGCACCCAAACCAGCGCCATTGAAGCCCGACTGTTGGCTCAGGAAAAGCCGCCCTTCAAAGTAGCCTTCCCAGGAACCGTCTACCGCAACGAAAAGGTCAATCGGAGCAATCATTTCGTTTTCCATCAATATCAAGCAGTCGTGGTAGATAAAGGCATTACCATGAAAGATTTAATTGGCACCATTGATTTAATGTTTAAAACACTCTACGGTCCAGACGTAGTCGTGCGCTACCGCTGTAAATACTACCCGGAAGTTGAGCCGGGGCTGGGACCAGACATGCAGTGTTTCCAATGTAAAGGAAAGGGCTGCCCGCTATGTAAAGGAGCCGGGTGGATTGAAATGGGTGGAGCCGGACTAATCAACCCCCTAGTTTTAAAGGCTGCCGGTATAGACCCCAAAATCTGGCGGGGATTTGCTTTTGGCATGGGTTTGGACCGTTGGGCCATGGCTAACTTCAAAATTACTGACATCCGTACCTTACTTGGAGGCAATTTAGCCTACAAACCTTATTTAAAATGAAACTAATTTACTCCCACCTTAAAAAATTCCTTCCAGGGTTAAATGTAGAACCCCATCAACTCCGCGACGACCTAACTTCTATTGGTCACTTCACCAACTATTTTGAACCGCTTGATACTGACTTTGTGTTTGACTTGGACGTTAAGGTCAATCGGGGCGACTGTTTAGGTTATTACGGCCTCTCACGCGACCTCTCGGTTCTCTACCAAGTTCCACTTCAGCAACCACCACTTAATCTAGCTCCACCTTCAACCGAACCACTTCCCATAGAAGTAACAGCTCCCGCCCAGGTTAAGCGGGTAATGGCTCTCAGAATTTCCAATTTAAAAAATTCTCCCTCACCTGACTGGCTTCGGTCCTTTGTTGAAGCCCACCAATTAAATTCCGTCAACACCATTGTTGATCTGACCAATTTTGCCATGCTTTATTGGGGCATCCCCAACCACGCCTTTGACACTGCCAAATCAGGTTCTGCTTTAATTTGGGAACTAAACACCCATTACCCTGAATTTACCACCTTAGACGGCACTACCCTCAAACTTAAACCGGGAATTCTAATGGTTAACAGCCCCACCATCCCCTTATCCCTCAGCTTTCTTGGCGGTCAGGCTTGTGCTATTGATCTTAATACCACCGAAATTATTATTGAAATGGCCGTTTATGACCGGACCCAGGTCAAATCCGACTCCCGCTTTTTAAAAACTATTACTGAAGCCGGAATTCGCCTCGACAAAGATCTTGATCCAAATCTTATCACTCAAGCCTTCAGCCATCTGGCGACAAATATTATTTCTCTTTGCGGGGGACAAGCCTCTTCAGCCCTCTTTGATTATTACCCCACACCCGCCACTTCCCCCTCAATTTCCTTTGACCCAACTCTCCCCTCCACCTATGCCGGAATTGAAATTCCTACATCTTTTGCTACCCAATCTCTTCTGGATTTGGGCTGTCAAATCACCGACAATTTGGTTACCCCACCCACCATCCGCCCCGACTTAAATCTCGAGGAAGATTTAATTGAAGAAGTTATGCGTTTTTGGGGTTATAACAAAATTCCTACCTCAGAGCCTATTAGTAACCTGCCTCTTCCCTCAATTACTCCACCCATTATCACCCTCTCCAATTTTCTTAAGTTAAAAATGGTGGAGATGGGTTACGATGAAGTACTCTCCTGGCCCTTGGTTAAAACCCCCGCCGACCCCCCCACCGTGGTTTCTACTCAAAACTCCTTAAACAGCGATTACCCCCATCTTCGCCAAAACTTAACCACCTCCATCTTGTCGCAACTGGACAGTTACTTGCGCTACAAGCTCCCCAACCCCCAGTTTTTCGAAATCGGAACGGTGTTTAACAAAATTGATAATAAATTCATTGAATCTGTTCGCCTGGCCTTCTACCACCATGACCGAAATCAGATCAACAACACCCTACTTGAGCTCCAAAAAACTCTCGGGCTTAACACAAACATTCCCCAGTTATCTTCAACTCCAAACATTTTTGAAATTGACCTGACTGCTCTGCTGCCAACTCTCGACTTGTCTCTTGTTTCCGCACCTCCTTCAACGTTGCCGCTCAGTCAGGCTGTAGTCGAACTCAGCGGTCAAATTATCACCCTGGACGCCAATATAACCCTAACCGAACCCCAAGACACCCAAATGTTATTGAATAAATACGTACATATCGTTGACCCTCAATATTTGTGGTCCCTCTCTATAATTGACCAATATTCCGACCCTACTCACAATGTCTACCGCTACACCTTCCGCGCCAGCTACTACAACTGTACCGACAAAGTCGCCAAAAAGCTCCACCTCCAGTCCTTTGGTTTACTTTAATCCCATTTTTTCAAGTTTAGGTTTAATTACAATCTGACAATAAGGTTGGTCTTGGTGATTATCATAGTAGTTTTTATGCTCACTTTCTGCCGGATAAAACACATCTAACTTTTTAACCTGGGTAACAATTGGCTCCTCCCAATCTTCTGATTCCTTTTCCAAATATTTTTTAATCACTTCTTCTTGTTCTTCGGTGGTGTACAAAATAATTGACCGGTATTGAGGACCAATGTCTGCCCCTTGCCCCTCCTCATTGGTCGGATCATGAATTTTAAAAAATACTTCCAAGATTTTTTTAAGACTAATAATGCTAGGGTCATACTCCACTTCTACCACTTCAGCATGCCCGGTAGTTCCCGCCGATACCGCCTCATAAGTTGGATTTAGTGTCTCCCCTCCAGCATACCCACTTTCCACTCTTACTACTCCCTCCATCCGGCTAAATACTGCCTCCACGCACCAAAAACAACCCCCACCCAATACAATTTTTTCAGTCATTGGTAAATTTAAGTGAAATTGAATTAACGCAGTGGCGGGTATTTTTTGGGGTTAAGCTCTCCCCTTCAAACACATGTCCCAAGTGGGCCCCGCAATTGGTACATCTAATTTCCGTTCTTCTTCCATCCTTGTCCACCAGTCTGGTTACCGCCCCTTTAATTTCATCATCAAAACTAGGCCAACCACATTCAGCGTCAAACTTATCGGTACTCCTAAATAGGGGAGTGTCACACCGCCGACAAACATATACCCCCTTTTCCCAAAAATCATCATATTCTCCCTTAAATGGCGCCTCAGTTCCACCCGCCTCAATAACTCTTTTTTCTTCCTCAGTTAACTCGTTTAGCTTGGTTACCATGTCTCATTTTAACTAACCTCAAATCCTACTGGGTAATAATTAAGTTAAAACTCAAAAAGTACTTGCTACTTACTACTTCGTCTTATTGCTCTCCAATAATTTCACTATCTTATCCAACTTTTCAATTTCAATTCGGGATAGCATTTTTTGCAAATCCTCAATCTCCTTTTTGGCCTTAATGTTAGTGTCATAATCATTTTGTGCCTGTTCCCGGTCCCGCTCGCTTTGCCGATTTTGGCTCATCATAATAATCGGTGCCGCATAGGCGGCTTGGGTTGAAAAAAGCAAATTAAGTAAAATAAACGGGTACGGATCCCAGTGATTTATATAAGCGGTTATGTTTAGAGTTATCCAGATAACAATCAGCACTGATTGGCCAATAATAAACTTCCAGCTGCCCATGGTGGCCGCTACCTGGTCGGCAATCTTTTGCCCGGCGCTCAATGTTTCCTGATGCCTCTGGTGCCACGTCTTTATTTCATTTTCCATACCCCACTATACCATCAACAAACCATCCTTAATAATTCGTAATAACGGACTTATCTGCTTGCTCTTTTATGGACGCCAATACCTGCCTATTTAAAAAACTCACTGCCTTAAAAAGTAAAGGTATTTTAATCTGCACTTTGCTCTTCCTTACATCTACCGCATGATTAATTACCTCTTTGTATTCATCATCAACCAATACCTGAGTTAATTCAATTATTTTGTTATATGAAAAATATAACTTTTCAGTTTTCAACAACAATAACACTTGTAACCCATAGAAAACTGCTTTTGTAAATCCATCTCGAGTTGCCTCCCAGTCCTCCTGACGTGACGACACTACCGCCGAATAAGCTCTCCCCAAACAAAAACCCACGGATTCATACAAATCGGTTGTTTGAATATTTCCGACTTTGACAATTTCTTTAATATCTTTTCCTAAAATTGTTTTGCTTTCCAATAGTGAATGCAAATAAATCGCTTTAGGGAATGGTGTATCAATTATTCCCAAGTTCAATTCTTCCTCCATAAAAGGATATAGTTTTACATTTTTTAAATCATGCAAATCTTTTAGTTGTTGTCTTGTCCACCGGTTATCTTTTTTGTATACAATTCCAATTTCATAATCACTGTCCGCTACAAAATCATCTCTTGACATTGAACCATAAAGAAAAATCGAAACCGGATTCGATTCATGCCAAATTTTCTTAATAATAAAATCCAGATAGTCGGGTAAATTAATTTCACTCATATCCAATTTTACCAATAAATAAATCCGTCAAAACGGATTTATAACGTGATTGAATATATCAGTAACAATTATCGTCGAAACTCACGCTACCACTGTCTACTAAGCAATATCTTTCTGGTACTTCACTTTATCTTTTCCCCTAATTTCATGTTTATCCAGTATACGTGGTAAGGCTCTGATCATTCCTGGCGCTACGCCACAATTCCACAACAAATCTTTGGCCAAAATATGACCCGTTACTTTTTCTTTTAAATACCATTTAATACGGTCAAAGTGCTCATCAGGGATTTGTTCATGTTTATTTTTTTGTACCCAACTCAATTTATCACCTATACAAAAATTACCATCATTTAGAAAAACACCCAAGACCCCACGCTTTTTCTTCAGTTTACCGGCACTCGCAATATGCGCTACTTTTCCGCAAGGTTCACAATTAAATGTAATTCGAATCCGCACTTCTCCAATTTTAATTTCGTCACCTGACTGTAATTCAGAAATATCAATATCATCAATAACCACATTTTCTCTAAATACCCCTGGTTTAATTTTCCAATAGTCCAAAAGTGATTTAGAAGTTATTAAGACAGAACGCAACGGCTGAGATACTTTTTGACCAACAATTTGTAAATCCACTACAGTTAACGATTCAACTAAATTCATCTCTGAATCTGTTTGCTTCTTGATAAATAAATGAGTTACTTTCATTCTGAAATTGGAATGGCAAATGTTGTTTAGCCGCACTTAATAAGTCAAGCTTACCCTCTTCTAAATACGTTTGTGAGTTTGGACTTATTTCATTGCCACCATACTAATCTCAACCTCAGCGCCTAGTGGCAACTCTTTCACACAAACTGTTTCCCGGGCAGGATACGGATCACTCATACAAGAACCATAAACCTCATTAATTTTTCCATAAACAGACATGTCAGTAACATAGATTGTTGTTTTAACCACGTTAGAAAAATTTAAACCTGCTTCTTCTAAAATTCCCTTTAAATTCTTCATTACCTGATGTGTTTTTTCTTCAATCGTTCCCTCAAGCAACACTCCTTGAGGTGTTAAATATATTTGTCCTCCCAAAAACACCATGTTTCCAGCCACTATGGCTTGAGAAAAAGGACCAGTTGCTTTTGGAGCATTCACCGTCTCTACTTTTGTTTGCATTAGTAAATTATATATCACTAAATCCGTCCTCTGACCAATTTATTGCGAGTCATGGGTACGAATTTAGAACTTAATTTATGACTTCAACTTTGGCAACAATTCCAAATACCTGTTAATTTTTTGATCCTTGGTCATCAACACATACCTAGGTGATGGACTAGGTTAAGTTATTAGTTCAATCTCCGAATGTTTTTTAATTACTTCCTTAAAAATTCGCCGGAACCGATTTTCAACAAACCGACTGGTAAAGAATATCTTCTCAATCGGATTATTCGTAATAATTCCAGTTACATCATCAATGGCATATACAATATTTGTTAAGCTGACATCAAGATTACTACTCTTCTTACGTTCACATTGATAAATTATATCGGCCAAAGCCACCTTAAGAGATGTTAGGAAGTCTTGCATCTCAACCCTAGTTTTTAAATTTACCCCATAAATTACTTCCAAAATGGGCCAGAAATTATTCCGGCCACCATTAGAATAAAACCACACATACTTTTCCTGTTGGCCATTATAGGCCTCTTTGGTAGTAAAACTTCCTAAAATTAAATACTTAGCATTTTGGGGAATAAAACTACCAAAAGGATGCGTCTCTATCATACCTAATTATCCGATACTTTTCATAAAAAACCAGTGCGAATAGGCTGATATGACGGTAGAACTAATTTTTCTAATTGTCTAATTTAAAAGCAAGTATGTTTTTTGCTTTCTCGTTTGGATAAGCCCATGCTTTTTCGAATTGCGACTGGCTAACAATGCGATTCTCAAACGCCGGCAAACCGGGGTCGTTTATAATCAAACCTTCAATTTCGTATCCTTTTACTACTACAAAATGACCAATATAACCGTCCCTGTTATTTAAAGCCTGCGAATTTAAACAACAAACAAGTAAATACCCCTCATCTAGTAAATTTCTTATGTCGTTTATATCTGGAATCCTTTTTTGAATATTAATTTTTTCACAAAATTCCTTCGAATAAGCTAACTCTTTGTCAATATCACTATGTGTTATTTGTTCTTTTCCAACATCTTGGCCAAAGTAAGATAAAAGATAGTGCTCTTTTTTATCTACAAACTCCTGGTAATCAAATATTTCTATATCAAGGACAGTTAATCCTTTACTTTGTAACCAAAGAACGCCTGCCATTGGCCATGTCCAAAGGTCTTTAACCTTATTTGTTACAACTTCCAACTCTTCCCATGAATATTCTTCATTCGGCCAATAGTATTTGGCAATCATTTTTATTGCTGCCTGAAAACAGTGAGTGTTGTCTGGCGTGTTGGAATAAAATGGAATTTTTGTGTCCATATTCAATTGGAATAATTGTATCAATTCAATGTATTAACAAAAATTTTATTGAAAATGGAGTCAAAAAAAATGTCTGCGGGCCGTTTGGCAAAAAGTTGAAACTTGTTTTATAAATTCAAATCTAACTTTTTTAAATCAATTTTGGTCCAACCCTCAATCCATTGTCTAAAAGTATATTCTCGATTCCACCAACATATCTTATTTCTTTGAGCCCATTCCCAAACGACAATTCTATCTAAAATCATTATAGATTGACCATCGTTTTTCAAACCCCGTCCTAACCTTTGTTTTTGATAAATAAGAGTTTAAAAATACATATGCCAGTTCTTCTTTTTCTTCGGCGTAAGCGGCAAACACACGGCTTAAATCCGATTCTCCATCGCCAAAATAATTCTCCATCAAATCAAACAAGCCGGTAACCAGCCATTTACCATCCACCTTATCAACCACCATATTACTAATCTGATAATCATGCATCACAAAAGTCGGAGTGAAAGGTATCTGCAGTGCTTCTCTTCCAGACTCAATTATCCGGTTTATCCACACCACATCTTCTTTGGAAGTTTTATCGCTGTAAGTCACGCTTTTGGCCACTAAGTCGTTTATAAAATCGATTACCCACTCGTCCCACGGTTTTTCTAAAGGCTGTATTGTTCTTGTTTCTAAATCGTATTTTCCGCTAAAATCCCAAGTTAGCTTTTGCATCTTTGCTAAATTTTCTCCCAAAGCTTGTGCTACTTCTAATTTATCTTTATCTAACAAACTCCCATAAATCGCTTTGTCTTTTAGCTGTAAACCATTGAGTCTAGGCATAATACAATAGCTCCAACCAAATATTTCCGTTTTCTCATCCACTAAGTAAGGCCATGGTACAGGTACTTGGGTTTTATCATGAAACAAATTCGCTATAAATTGTTCACTGGGAAACTGCCAAGGGTAATGAGGTCTTCCCCTTAATACAAATTCGCCTTTATTACTGGTTAGGAAAAGATTTTGGCCAAAATTACCAAAAGTAATTGGCTCCGCTTTGACCAGTTTACCTAAATCAAATTTATCTAAAGCTTTTTGAAGTTGTTCGTCTGTTATCTCTCCTAGCCGTTTTGAATATTCCATATTTATTACCCGATTATACGCCAAAATCAATTCTCCAAATAATCAGGGCTTAATTTTAAAGTAACGACTTAACATAGAGAGCAAATTTTTCCTTCCCCAACCAGATTTTAAATAAACCTCTCTTCTTTTTGCGTCTACCCGATTTAAAAACCCTTCAAAATGAATTAACCGATAGGGGATATGGGGCTTTGTAGATAAGTTTTTCCCTAAATTATGGCTAGTAACTCGCTTCTTTAAATCTAGCGTATACCCCACATAAATACTTTTATCCTTCAAACTCTCCAAAACATATGTGTAATAAAACACAATCTAGTATACTGTGATTTTTCTTAGGGAAAAAGGCGGCAACGTACAGTTTTCTTCGAAAAACTTACGTTCCAGCAACGTTTAAATTGCCAAAGCAATTTATTGCGTTGCGGGCCCAATGGGATTCGAACCCACGATCTTCCGCGTGACAGGCGGATGTGCTAGACCGCTGCACCATGGGCCCACTGGGGCTACTATATCAAAATTAGCCTTCAGTCACAATGACTTTAAT
>Ga0172379_10006349_pt1 | contig 15888 bp, 6 predicted proteins | sample GrowelOW334metaG_FD_119756 | JGI IMG/M metagenome (GOLD analysis project Ga0172379, IMG submission 119756) | Groundwater microbial communities from an aquifer near a municipal landfill in Southern Ontario, Canada - Groundwater well OW334 metaG | ecosystem: Environmental > Aquatic > Deep... | reverse complement strand
TGCGATGGTGGGACTTGTCGGACTTCATATCAATCATTACACAGAAACGAGAGGCGGGGACGGCATCTGGACGACATTCGAGCATGTTGACAACGCACCGTCGTCAACCGGTTCCGTCGGCGATACCACCCGCTATTCATTTTACAATCAGCAGTGCGCGGATTGTCCCGTGAATACACCGCCGACATTGCCCGGCACGCAGAAGAATTTTCTTTGGGCTTCACAGCCGCCCTATGCCGCGCAGTATGCAACAAACGGAAAATATGGAACGCAGGTTGTCCGCGCCGATACGATCTTTGGTCCGACGGAACAGATCAACGCGCTCTGGCGTGCAAAACTGAAAGGAACTGTATGGGAACATTATAAACTGATCGGTTCGCAGTGGCTCAATGCGGAGAACAGTCGTCCCGGAAATATTATCGGCATCCCCGAGAAACTTTCCAACACAACGTTGGAAACATATGTGCAGGGGCAGCAGATGGGTTCGTGCATGACGTGCCACGGTTTCGCCACAGGGGCTGTCTCATCGCTTCATGCGGATTTTAGTTTTCTGCTCGGGCATGCAAAGTAACAGTTAAACCACTGAGACAGGGAGAGACAGAAAATAACGTTACAGGTTACGCTGATGTATGTGAACATCCATCTTCGTGCTTAGAAGTTGAAATGCTGCTTTACAGCATTCTGTATAATGGGACAAGTTCAGTATTTCTGTCGGATATGAGGTTTTGATTGTTACTCTGTTTGAATAAGATCAATATTGTTAGAAATAATACATATCGATAAAAATATTCAAGATAAAACAGTCTGCAATGAAATAAATTTCAGCAACTCATCATAAATGCAAGGAATATAAAGTATGAACCTTTAAAAAGATTTTTCATTTGAAAGGAATAAGATCAAAGTAAATAAAAAAGGCGTTATACCAATTGCTCTTTACATGCTTAAAGATTACATTTCCACGAAATGTTAATACAAAGCAACGAGGACTGATCTGGGGGGAGCAAGCCTGTGCACGTTAACCTCTAGGTTCGCAAGAGCGAATATTGAGGTTTTTTAATTTTAAACAAAAAGAAATCTATAATGAATACTTTATTCCGATTTGTTCTATCGTCTCTACTTATGATAATCTGTTGTGTTCCAGTATGTTTTTCGCAAAGCAATGGAGAATATGTTGGTATTGCCCAAGGTAAGGATTTAGAATCTGTAAAAATCTCTGCACTGCAAAATCTTGCCCAACAAATTCATGTGTTCATATCAAATAAAAGTATGCGAGAAATGAGTGAAAATGCTGAGACATTCAAGGACAGTATGTTTTCTAACACTATCGCTCAGTCGTTTGTGAGTTTGACAGACGTAAAAGAGACAATTGAGAAAACTGATGACCAAACTTTTAAAGTTGTGAAGACCGTCTCTAAAGCAAACGTCCAGAAAATGTTTGATATGAGAAGAAAGCGAATTCTTGACTATCTGGATGAAGCTGAAAGATTACGGTCTGAAGCGAACACAAAGCCTTCTGTTTCGTTGCAGCCAATGCTGAATAATTATTATCAAGCATATTTATTAAATACAATTTACCCTGATACACTTACATATTATTTCAATTCACAGGCAACCTCGCTTGCTGTTGGTATTCCTAACATGCTCAATGAAATTGCTCGTTCTATAGAATTTATTCCCACTAAGCTCATTGATGATGAGTATATTGTCTGTAAATTTCTGGCCCGTTACAATGGTAAAGAAGTCTTTAAATTGAATTATTCTATCTATGACGGTATGGGACAAAGTGAAGGAGAAGTACAGAATGGTGAAACCCAAATTACACTGTATTACCCAAAGGAAGAAAAGAAAGACCGTCAGGTTCAAGCCCAATTGGAGTTTTTACCAGCTGATGAATTGGATAATACTTTAAGTATCGCAAAGAAGTTTATGAATACCACACCTCTTCAAAAAACAATTTTGATCAACTTCCCCGGTGATACAGATAAGATTGCCCCAAAAATTGTTCAACAACCGCCACAAACATTAATGGGATTGGTAAACGTAAAAACGAGTTTTGAAGATGTAAAAAAAGAAATAGACCTTCTTATTAAAAAAAGAATAATCGTACAAGGAAGAGCATCGGATTTTGAAACGCTTAATGGTTTGTACTGTATCGTTGTGGATAGACCTGGCCTTATAGCGTTGCTTAAAAACACCAATAACAAATATTATAATTATCTCACTAACAGTGAGGTTGAGTTAAAAGAATTTGCGGGTAAACGAATTTTGTGGTTTGAGTTGTTGAAAATAAAATGAATCAACTAAGCAAGTGTTTTATTCTTGCTCAAAAACATATAGAACGGAATGTTATGAAAAAAATAAAATATATTTTTTTAGTGTTTAGTTTAGTCGTTCTTAATGCACAAATCAAACCTACCGTGAATTGTATTGGTGGCGATAATGTGCCTCAATTAAAACAACAATTTCAAGCAACATTAGAGATGGTGTTGCTTGAAATGAATCGACTTAATAAGGGAACGGGTAGTCTTGAGGCTCTAAAACAAATATTTGCAAACGATGCTTATGAAACATTTAAGCAATTTGTTGTAAATAACAGAGCGTATACCGCTCGGAAGGAATATAAACCCCAAATCATCGAACGGCAGAAAGGTGAATATTTTGATATCCGCAGCATTACTGTAAAAGTAAATTTGGGAGAAACAGAAGCGAGTGACAATCAAAACCTCATTTTTACATTTGATAAGAATGGTAAAATTATTTCTGTCCGTAGTATGCTTCCGAACTATGATTATCAGTCCGTTATCTCTGGTGGATTAAATGAACGGGACTCTCTGATTCGCGGAATTATTCTAGATTTTATGGAACGCTTCCGCATGGCGTATAATTCCAAAGATGAAAGTTTCTTAGAGAAAGTCTATTCGGATGAAGCGTTGATTTTTGTCGGAAGTGTGATTGAGGAAAAAAAAGGAACGGATGACATGCTGAAACGGTCATTTCTATCAGGTTCAAAGGTACGGTTGATTCAGCAATCGAAACGGGAATATCTTGATGGGTTGAAAAGTAAAGCATTCAAAAGAAACTCATTTGTCAATGTAAAATTCGATCAGTTCACAATCCTGCAGCATGAAAAAGTTCCAAATATGTATGGTGTTTCTTGTATACAAGAGTGGAGGTCTTCAAATTATTCCGACAAAGGATATTTATTTTTAATGATTGACTTTAGGAATCAAAAGGAACCGATCATTCATGTTCGTTCATGGCAGCCGGATGCTTTTGCAGAAGATAACACCTATGTAGGCCTATACGATTTTGATATAGTATCATATTAATTTCATGAAAATTTTGATTACTCTTTTTGTTATTCTCCTCTTAATACCTTCATTACTTTCTGCGCAAGAAATATTAGGTCAGATAAAAATTGAACCTATTCATGAACGTGAAGCCACATCATTCAGCATAGACAATGATAACGCAACGGTTATTATATCTACGCCGATACAGAATCTTATTGTTGAGACAAGCCGAAGAAATATCATCCGTTCAAAGAAAGAAGAGGGAAGGAGAATAATTATTCTTCCTGCAGGAACAGAGCGCTTAACGTTCCGCGCAAAAGGATATGAACCTGTAGAAATGGAGCCGTATAATTTTGGCAAGAAAAAAGTGTATGATATTAAAATAATTGAAGTTCGTGCACCGCGTGGAGTTATCTCTATTGTTGGGAAAGGATCTGTCACCATAAACACCGACCCTGAAGGTGCGACAATCACATTAGACGGTTTACCTGGTGAATGGAAATCCCCTGCAGTGATTAAAAATATTATTGCTACAAATTATACTATTACTGCCGCCAAACAGAAATATGACTCTGCAAGTATTACTGTTACTGTTATTCATGATAGCATAGTAACTATACCTACCATCAAACTCGCCCCGCAATTTGGGTTTCTGAAAATTACGTCAGATGAAGCAGCTCTGCTTGCCATTAACAATAAACTGGCAGAGTATGCTCGTGATTCTATTATGGAATTACCTCTTGGGAAATATTTGATTACGTTAGGAAAACGACGCTACCAAACATTTTCAAAAGATGTTGTTATTCTTTCGGGCGATACAATGACTATTCAACATACCCTTGTTCCAACATTTGCGTATTTTGATTTTTCGCCGCTTCCGGTTAATACTAAAATACTGCTTGATGATACTCCTTCTCAACGGGTGCTTGTTGAAACTACCCCCGGCGAGCATATTATTTCGATTGAAAATAATAGGGTTGGGAAATTGCGTAAAAGGTTTATTATTGCTCCCGGTGCAACAAGAATGATTAAGGAAATGGATATACAAGATCCGGGTGATCTGTTGGTTGAAAGTGATGCTATAGCTCAATTATTTATTGACGATAGTGTAGCACTGTTGTCGGTAGTGAAAAACAATATTCCAGCAGGGCTTCATACAATTCGACTGGTCCATAAAGATCTTGGTGAAGAGGTTCGTACGGTACAAATTATACCGAATAAACGGAAAGATGTATTTATTACAATGCTGCCGTCGCGTTCTTCTGCAGTATTGTTGTCAGTACTTCCGGGTGCAAGCCAAATGTATAACGGCATGGTGACCAAAGGATTATTGTATCTTAGCAGTTTTGCTGTATCCGTTGCTGGATCATATTATTTTTACAATGAATATGATCGTAAAAACAAAAAATATAATGGGTTTGTTGAAGAATATAAAACGACAACGAGCAGTTTGCGAGCAGCAGAGCTTAATAATTTAATAACGGCGTCTTATCCAAAACTTATAACCACAAAAGATCAACGCCAACTTGCTTTTGGAATTACCGGCGGTATTTTTTTATGGAGTATCATAGATACATTCATTTTTCCGCCGAAGTATGGTTATAGAAAGCAGGAAGACACTGCGTATGACCTTCGTGTAGATTCTGACAGCAAACATATTACAATGGGTATTAATGTTACATTTTAATTCATATAGTTCTCAGCATGAAGTGAGTAAACGATCAGTGATAATTGTTATTGTTGTTTTGTGCGGTTTGATCTCGTTTCAATGTACTTCCTCACCGCAAAAGCCAATCGATGTTCTTGTAAATCCTATCGATCCAAAAAGCCCGGTATTCATAAAGCCTAAGACAATAATTAGAAATGCGCCGAGAACAGGCGATGTCTTAACAGTACCACAAACAACCATAACTGTAGAGGGAAATATCGATGTGGTCGCATTCTCGTATAAATTGGATGCAAATGAATGGTCGCCCTGGAATGCAGCTACAGCTATCGTATTAACTGATCTGGATGAAGGAAAGCATCACTGGGTTATTCGCTCACTTCATAGAGATAGCATTACGATTGAAGAGAATCCTCCTTCTATTGATTTTAGCGTGAATGCTGTTACCGGACCGGCGCTGATGTTTTCATCGAGAAAAAAAGCAGTGTTGATCGGAACCAATTTTAATTACTACATCGTTGCTGAAGAGGTTCAGAAATTGTACGGAGCCAAAGTTGTTTTTTCCTATGATAATTCTGCAGTGAAGATCAATGCGATAACTTCCGGAACGATTGCTAATACCAGTATTCAATTGCTGGAATTGCAATACGCAAACAAAGCGAGAGTGGAAATGTTCTTTACCGGAAACACTCCAATAAACGGGATTACCGGCTCGGATACGATTGTAGTGATTAATTGCTCACCTTTAAAAATAGGAGAAAGTGCATTTACATTTGTTGCAGATAGTGTTCAATTCAGAAATTCGAGTAATGTTAGCATTGCCATCAAACAAATTGTGAATGGGAAAGTGGTGGTGAAATGATTGCCACTCTATTATATCGCATAATAATTCGACTGGTATTAAACTGTAGAAAGTTATTTGCTCTACTGTTCTTTTTTTCAGTCTCACTTTTTGCACAAGTTGATTCTGTTGTTTCTACTATACCGTTACGTAATACGCGCAATGTTCAAACAAATACTTCTATTAGCGTATCATTTAGTGCTGACGTGGATTCCTCTACATTAACTAACTCGACGATAAAAATAAATGGATCACTCAGTGGTTTACACACAGCAACATATTCTTATGTTAGCGGTACAAAGACCGCAACACTAACACCGATAAAACCATTTACGTTTGGCGAGGTGGTAACGATAACATTAACGCGAGGGATAAAAAGTGTGGCAGGTGATTCACTTCTTAAGAACTATACCTGGAGTTTTACAATAAAAAGTAACGGAGGGAGCGGGACGTTTGTGCAAAGTTCGACACCCTTTGTGGGAAGTTCTCCACGATCAGTTACAACCGGAGATTTTAACGGGGACGGGTACCTTGATCTGGCAGCTGCGAATTTGAATTCTAATACCGTTTCGATATTACTCAATAATGGAAACGGGAGTTTTACACAAAGTTCTACACCAACTGTTGGAAGTGGTCCATATTCAGTCACAACCGGAGATTTTAACGGAGACGGATATCTTGATCTGGCGGCTGCAAATTATTATTCCTATACCGTTTCGATATTACTTAATAATGGGAGTGGAAGTTTTACGCAAAGTTCTACCCCATCTGTCGGAATTTATCCAATGTCAGTTACTGCCGGGGATTTTAATGGCGACGGGTATCTTGATCTAGTAGCGGCGAATAGTAGTTCCAATACGGTTTCGATATTACTTAATAATGGGAGCGGAAGTTTTACACAAAATTCGACACCCTCTGTAGGAAGTAGTCCACGATCAGTTACGACTGGAGATTTTAATGGGGACGGGTATCTTGATCTTGCAGTGGCAAATTTTAATTCTAGTACCGTTTCAATATTACTTAATAATAGAAGCGGAAGTTTTACACAAAGTTCTACACCATCTGTTGGAAGTGGTCCATATTCAGTTACAACCGGGGATTTTAACGGAGACGGATATCTTGATCTGGCGGCTGCAAACTATTATTCCTATACCGTTTCGATATTACTTAATAATGGGAGTGGAAGTTTTACACAGAGTTCGGCGCCATCTATAGGAAGTTATCCAATGTCAGTTACTGCCGGGGATTTTAACGGCGATGGATATCTTGATCTAGTAGCGGCGAATAGTAGTTCCAATACGGTTTCGATATTACTTAATAATGGGAGCGGAAGTTTTACACAAAATTCGACACCCTTTGTGGGAAGTTCTCCACAATCAGTTACAAACGGAGATTTTAATGGGGACGGATATCTTGATCTGGCAGCAGCGAATTATAGCTCCAATACCGTTTCTGTTTTGTTCAATCGGTCTCGTTTGGCAACAATATCGTTACCTGTCAGTTCAATTTCATTTGGTGCGGTAGGCAGCGGGAGCACAAAAAGTGTTTATTTCAAGATTACAAACAATGGAACGGACAGTTCACTTGTAGTCTCTAATATTGTTTCATCCAATTCTATATTCACCGTTAACAAAACCTCATTTACCATTCTTCCGAACGCAACAGATAGCGTGCAGGTAACATTTGCTCCACCGTCATCTGCAGCGTTTAATGATTCGTTGAAAATTTACTCAAACGATCCGAGCACTCCCGGTGCAACAGTTTTTCTTTCTGGCTATTCCGGCAATTATATCTCCGGTGTTATTATCAGCAATACAACTTGGATAAAAACAAACTCACCGTATATCATAAACGGTGTAACTGCGGTAGCGCCGGGTGTAACTTTAGCCATTCAAAGCGGAGTGCAAGTGGTCTTTAACGGAAGATATATTTTTAATGTTGATGGAACATTGCAGGTGAACGGAGCCGTGGGAGATACGGTTGTCTTTACAAGCATTGCACCGGATACGATGAAATTTCTCGGTCTTACAATAAGGAGCGGTGGTAGTGCTACATTTAGCTTTGCAAAGATTCAATATGCTGATAATGGCATCAGTGCCAACGCTGTATCAAATCTTTCATTGGATCATATCCGATTTTTTGGTAACACAGCGGGATTGTCATTATCCTCTGCAACAGCTTCGCTCACGCAATCGGTTTTCACGAACAATATAACAGGCATTTCCGGCTCTTCATCATCTACATTGACGATGTCGAATGTTACATTAAGTTCTAACAGTACGGGTGTATCGTATTCCGGTTCAACGCTTATTGCAGACACATTAACGCTAACATCCAATACAACAGGGATGGATGTGAACAATACCACATTTACACTTCGTTCATCAACACTTACGGGAAATGGAACTGCACTAACTAATCCTTCAGCCGGAAGTTGGGATGTTGATCGCTGTACGATATCTAATAATACAACAGGCATTTCCTGTACTTATGGCTCAGTGCAGTTTACAAATAATATTATCACCTATAATACCGGTGGTGGAATATATTTATATGGATTATACGGATGGGTAAACGGCAATACTATTCGCAATAACGGCAGGGGTATCTACACCCAAAGCGGCATTACAATTTCAAATAACGACATATCAAACAATACAGGTGATGGTATCACCATCTCCTCTTCGGGTGGATCGGTAAGCGGCAATACTATTAAAAATAATGGAAGGGGTATCTATACCCAAAGTTTTACTACTATTTCCAACAACGATATATCGAGTAACAAAGGAAACGGTGTTGAAGCAACAACAAACGTAACGCTTCAGAGGAATAGCATCAATAATAATATTCAGGATGGAATTAATATTGGCGGGGATGCTACAATCAGTAACTGTGATATTCTCAATAGCGGCAGGGATGGTGTACGGACATCTGCCAAACCTACAATAAGTTATTGCAGAGTGTATGGCAGTGGAGTTTATAATCTCCGTGCAACCCTGCAAGCAGGAGATTCAATTATTGCAAAGAATAATTATTGGGGAACTGCTGTTGATGCTAATGTTGCCGCAAAGATCTATGATTATTATGATGATGGTTTAACAGTGCGAGTGGCGTACAAACCATTTAATACAAAGCCAATCTTTTCCCCGCTCAATCTTGCCGCATCATCATCAGTCGGACAAATGCGATTGTCATGGAGTCGAAATGCTGAATCTAATTTTTTACGGTATAGAATTTATGGCGGAACCGCCTCTGGTTCTACAACAAAACTGGATTCAACTGTTAGTGGTATTAACGACACAATAAAAGTATTAACCGGATTATCGCCCGGAACCACATATTATTTCCGAGTGACCGCAATTGATAGTACGGGAATAGAGAGTGATTATTCAAATGAAGCGACTGTTGTGCAATTACCTCTTATTCCTGTAGTGGCATTAATCCCTGCATCTAATGCACTATCGATCTCGCCATCCACCGCGATTAAAGTAACATTTTCTATTGATATGAACAGTGCTACTTTTACAAGCAGCACGATAAAAATAAATGGTTTCATGTCTGGCAAACATGCTTGCACCTTTACATATCAGGGTGCATCAAAGACTGTAACAATAATACCGACAAAACCATTTATGATTGGGGAGGTGGTAACGACAACACTAACACGAGGGATAAAAAGTTCGGCAGGTGATTCACTTATTAAGAATTATTCTTGGAGTTTTACAATAAAAAGTAATGGCGGCAGTGGGAAATTTGTACAGAGTTCGACACCATCTGTAGGAGGTGGTCCATATTCAGTTGCGGCAGGGGATTTTAACGGCGACGGATATCTTGATTTTGCGACAGCAAATAATTATTCATGGACTGTCTCGATATTATTCAATAATGGGAGCGGAAGTTTTATACAGAGTTCAGCACCATCCGTAGGAAGTCCTCCCCGATCAGTAACCACTGGAGATTTTAACGGAGACGGGTATCTTGATCTTGCGTTAGCAAATAATAATTCCAATACTGTTTCGATATTACTCAATAATGGAAGCGGAAATTTTACACAAAGTTCCGCACCATCCGTGGGAACTTATCCACAATCAGTAACCACCGGAGATTTTAATGGCGATAGCTATCTTGATCTGGCGGTAGCAAATGGTAATTCCAATACCGTTTCGATATTATTTAATAATGGAAGCGGAAGTTTTACGCAGAGTTCGGCACCACCTGTGGGAACTTATCCACAATCAGTTACCTCCGGAGATTTTAACGGTGACGGATATCTTGATCTTGTGGTAGCAAATGGTAGCTCCAATAGCGTTTCGATATTGCTAAATAATGGAAGCGGAAGTTTTACACAGGGTTCGGCGTCATCTGTGGGAAGTTCTCCACAATCAGTAACCACCGGAGATTTTAACGGAGACGGATATCTTGATCTTGCTACAGCGAATAGTATGTCCAATACTGTTTCAATATTACTCAATAATGGGAGCGGGAGTTTTACACAGGGTTCGGCGCCATCTGTAGGAAGTTCTCCACTATCAGTTACGACTGGAGATTTTAACGGTGACGGATATCTTGATTTGGCGGCAGCAAATAATAATTCCAGTAGTGTTTCAATATTGCTCAATAATGGAAGCGGGAGTTTTACCCAAAGTTCGACATCGACTGTAGGAAGTTATCCATCTTCAGTTACAACCGGAGATTTTAACGGCGATGGCTATCTTGATCTGGCGGCGGCGAATAGTAATTCCGGCACTGTGTCCATTTTAAGAAACGGTGGTAAACCTGCTCCGCCGAAAAATCTTATTGTCTCAGACTCTTCAGCCCAAAAATTTTCACTAAAGTGGTTGAAAAGCGATACATTTTATTTTTTACGATATCGTATCTATCGCAGTACAAATTCCGGTCAAGAAGTATTAGTGGATTCGACAACAAGCGGAAATGTTAATGATACAAGTCGAACGTATGGTAACCTTTTAAATGTTGTGCGCTATTATTTTAAAGTGACTGCCGTTGATAGTGCCGGCGAAGAGAGTTTTTTAAGTAATGAGGTATCTGCTGTTCCCGGAGATTACATTGCACCGAATACTCCACAAGGGATAACCGCATATGGTAAAATAGGCGCCGTAAGTTTACAATGGAATAAGAATCAGGAAAATGATGTAAAAAGGTACAAAATATATTTTGGAACAATAGCAAACAGTTTAACGCTATTAGATTCTACTTCTTCTGCAAATGATACCGTCTATAATAAGTCAGGATTGAAAAAAGATACTACATACTATGTTCGCATTACAGCGGTTGATACAACTGGTAATGAGAGTGGATACAGCACACTCGTCAGTGCAACACCAAGAGCCGTTGGTCTTTCCAAAATCGTCATTGATACTTCAAGCTTACAAACAAATAAAATACATGTTGTTTGGGCAAAAGCTGATAGTGCAGTAAGCTATAAATTACTGCGGCGTGAAATAAATACCGGCTACACAATTCAAATAACAACAGCCGACACTAGTTATAATGACACAGGTATTATTACGGGTGCCCAATATTGGTACTGTGTTATTGCAGTGAACAAAACAGGTGAAGGAGGCGACTCGAGCAATATTGCAACTGCTGCCACAATTCCAATGAAAACCAAAAACCTCTTTGTTGTAAATCGTAGTGACCGTACCATTACATTAACATGGCAGAGTGGAGGGGGAGTTCAAAAAAGATATAAAGTATACAAAAGTATAAACGGAGTAACATTTTCAGGCATTGCTTGGGATACAACTGTATATACCGATACAGGATTAACGGCCGGAACATCATATTGGTATCGCGTTACAGCTTTAAATGCAATGGGAGGTGAAAGTCCTTATGATAGTTCAATCCGTATTACAACAAAACCTGCCCGTCCCCAGTTTGTTTCCGGCAGGACAAATGCAATATCGCAGACGATTCACGATTCCGTACGGATACCATATACTATCGCAGTGACAACAGGCGATACTATTCGATTGGCAGTCTCTCTTTCAACAGACGGCGGTAGCTTGTTTACTCCAACATCGGTTGGATTCTCAGGCGTTATAAATGGAATCACATCTTCACGATCCGATACGATTCTTTGGAGAACTGCTGTTCAATATAATAATCAAGAAAACACCACTCTTGTTGTGAAGATAGTTGCAATTGGAAGCAGCGGGTTCGGTGATTCTGCGATGTACTCATATGCTCTTGTTGATAATAAGCCACCGCAATTTGCGGGAGCGGCATCAACTGGTGCCGATACAAACAGAATTACTGTGAACTGGAATAATGCCACCGATGTATCAATTCCGATTACGTATAAAATATTTAAACGAATGGAAGCGGATGTGTTTAATTTCAATAGTCCAGACACAGTGCTAATTGACTCAAGCATTACATTTCGAAATCTTGAAAATTTCAAGAAATATTATTTTATCGTTCGTGCAATTGACGGTATCGGAAACACTGATACAAATATTGTTGAAGTAAGCGCGATTCCAAGCATAAAAGCAAATATTGCAAGTATAACAACCCCAATCGGAACACAATCGGGGAGTGTGAAAATTCCTTATTCCATACAAGTTGGATTACAAGACACAGTGAATTTGTTCGTACTGTATTCCGCAGATAACGGAACAAATTTTGACACATTACATTTTCTAACGGATTCAAATTTTAATATTACAAAACCAAAGGCTGATACAATACGTTGGCAAAGTACAAAAGAATACAAAGGAGAAACATCAGGTGTTCTAATAAAAATTATACCTAATGGAAAAGGAGGTATTGGAATATCTAAACAGACATCATCATTTTCTCTTGATAATAAGTCCCCTCTATTCAAAGGATTATCAGGTATTATTAGTAATCCAACAAGGTTTGGAAGTCAAATGTTAAATTGGGGCAGCGCAAGTGATCTTACAAAACCAATAACCTATCAGATTTATAAAAGCACAAATAGCGGAGCGATAAATTATACTGTTCCAATTGATTCAACTACGGATACAGTGTGGGCTGCAAAATATTTGCAGCAAAACAAATTTTATTACTTTGGCGTTCGGGCAAAGGATAACGTTGGCAATCAAGATACAAATACCGTCATGATTTCCTCAAAACTTCCCATACTGACCGATTACAACGGTGACAACAAAGTTGGTGCAGCAGATTTATTAATATTTAAAAATGCTTGGCAAACAAATGATACTCTTGTGGGGGATATTGGTCCGGCAATCGGTACGCCGCCAAATTGGCAATCTTCGAGAGACCATAAGGTAAATTTTGAGGATGTGATGGTGTTGGCATTAGGATGGAAGTGGTTTGCTGAAAATCCAACAGCGCTGTTTCTTGCGAAAAAAAATAATGCAAATGACAGCAATGTGGCCGTTTTCAATCTAGATAAACAACTAATAATCAAACAAAATGAAAAGAAGCCATTCGCTTTAAAAATAAAGAGTGATAAAAACATTGCCGGAATTGATTTTGCAATAGCATATGATACGTCAAAAATAATTATTGACTCCATTACATTTACCAACGAGAAAGATCTGTTTGTGTTCAAAAATATTAACAATACCATTGGTCACAGTACTGCTTCGCTTGTTGGTATGTCGGATTCTCTCTACAAGTATTTAAGCCATCCGGAATATATCAAAGTATGGATCACAGCGAGACAAAAACTTAACGAAGATAAAATATCTCTCATTGCCAATGTTTACGATTATCAAACCAATTTGATACGGAAAGCTGAGCAGGAAATGATTCTCAGTTGGAGATCGGTTGTGCCAACAGAATTTGCGCTTTCTCAAAACTATCCAAATCCGTTTAATCCTACAACTACAATAGAGTATCAATTGCCTATTGAAACAAAAGTGACGTTGAAGATATATAACATACTCGGACAGGAAGTTGAGACAATTATAAACGATAATCAACAGGCCGGTTATTATTCATTGAAGTGGAATCCATCGCGATTTGCAACCGGCGTTTATATCTATCGACTAGTAACAAAAGATTTTGTGCAGGCAAAAAAAATGATCTTGATGAAATAATAAACAAACATAACCATGAAAATTAAAATCCTTATCTGCTTTATTACAATATTAACAAACACGCTCTTTGCTGAAAAACCTGAGTGGGTGACAAATAATGGAAAGTCAGTTAAATATCCCGACGCTCGATATTTGACTGGATACGGTTTTTCCTCAATAACAAAAAACAACGACAAATCTTCAGCGCAAAATACGGCAAGTGAGTTTGCGCGAAAAAATTTGATCGAAAAAGTTAAAGTGCAGATCCAATCGGTAACCGTGCAGCACAATGAAGAAAATGGCGACCAATTCGCATCAATGTATTCCAGCGCAACGCAGTCAACATCTGCATTAGAGCTGCAAGGACTGGAAACTGAAACATACTATGATGACGATGATGAGATTCAATATGTTTTTGTCCATGCAAATCGTGATGCGATCGTAAAGCTCTATAATGACAAAGTAAAAAAGTTAAAAGAAGAAATCAGTGATAAAAAGAAAGAAGCAGAATCGTTTGAACAGGAGGGGAAAATAACACAGGCGCTTAATGCCTATGTTGCTTGCCTTCCATTATCGCGGCAGCTTGAAGAAGCTCAGACAATAAAATTATCTCTCAGTATAGCCAATGCCTTTGCAGAGCTGCAAACGGAAGCAAATGATAATGAAATAACATTATCAACAATACGGCAATCGATCACAAAACTGGTAAAGCGTCCTTTAAACAGTGTTGACGATGTTGCATGGTATTTGTCATATCTGCTTAAAGAACAAGTGGACCAAAAAAATGAGAATACAACCGTGGCTCTCATGGTTGCTCCGCTGTATTATCAGGATACAAAAATGGGAAGCTCGTTTTCCCGATATTTCAAACAGGTTCTGGAAAATAAATTGATTGAAGTAGGGAAATGGGATGTACTACAGCAAGGTTCAACTGTTCAATCGGTCTCGTCCGATCCTGCCAACGAGTACGCAAAAGCATCGGGAGCAAAGTTCGTATTATCAGGTTCGTATTGGGAACAGGGAAACAGTATTAAACTCATCATCAATATTCGCAGTGTTGCGGATGGAAAAATAATGGCAAGCGCAGAAGCGGTTACCGATGCAAATGTAATTTCGTCGATCGGGAAAAATTTGAAACCGGAAAACTACCAGCAGGCATTAGTTGACCAAAAAATATTTTCTAAGGATGAGATTGCCGGAGGGGGATTAACACTGGAAGCGTGGACAAACCGCGGTGTTGAGAATGTGATGTTTGTTGAACAGGATACAATGAACGTGCTTGTAAGAGTAAACTATCCATGCTACGTGCGATTAATCTACCATATGGCAGATGGAAAACGAATATTGCTGCTCGACAATTATTTTATGGACCAGTCTAAAGTGAATACGGCATACCAAATTCCTGATGAGTTTGTTTGCTCGGAACCGTTTGGCGGAGAGATATTGCAAATCTTTGCACGGTCAGAAAAATTTGACGCACTTGTCACTGAACAACTTAATGGATATAATTTTCTGAAAGAAGATCTGCAAAAAATTGTTATTGGTACACGGGGATTTAAAAAGATTACTCCGAAAACGATGCAGGCAGAACAGCGTATTCAAATCACGACAATGAAAGAATAATGCTCGCCGTGTAAATAAACGTTAGCATGCAAAGCCCAAAATTGAGAAAATAACCTACCGTCGCATCATCCGATGCGGTTCCACTTCGGCACCGTCGTCAAACCGTACATCGGCAATACGCTTGAATGCAGTTTCCTGATAGAGAGGGAGGGAAGAGAGTTTCCATAACTGTTCGGCGGGCAATTCCATGCTGAACATTGCAAAAGGAACATCGTGTCCTTTCTCATCTTCACGCAGCGAGTCACATTCCACGATCAGTGTATCAATAAATTCTTTGAACGGCGAGAGCTGAGGATTTCCGGCGGCAATGTTCAGGAATTCTCCGATGCGATGGTAGAACTGTGTCTGAAAAACCTTCAATTCTCATGCAGCAGGCACGTTCATTGCCGGAAGCTGAATGAGCAGTTCCAACTCTCTCTTTTGAGGATCGATGAC
>Ga0172379_10006348_pt1 | contig 15889 bp, 14 predicted proteins | sample GrowelOW334metaG_FD_119756 | JGI IMG/M metagenome (GOLD analysis project Ga0172379, IMG submission 119756) | Groundwater microbial communities from an aquifer near a municipal landfill in Southern Ontario, Canada - Groundwater well OW334 metaG | ecosystem: Environmental > Aquatic > Deep... | reverse complement strand
TGCATCTTGAGAGCCCAAGGGAAAGAGTGACAAAGCGTCCAGGGGCCTAAACGGCCAAAGGATTCGCCAGTTGCGGAGCGAAGAACCGATGCCGGTCCTCGGCGCGCCAGACACGGGCAAGGTCGAACCGGCCGACATCGGCGTTGAGCCGACCGTCGTCGTACACATACACATCGACCACGAAGAACTCCCCACCCGATTCGGTCAGAAAAAAGTTCCTGTTGGCGCCGAGTTGGTCAGGGTGCGTGACCACATATTTAATGATCTGGTCCTGCGTCCAGCACAGTCGGCGCGGGTCTGCCGACAACGAGCCAAAAATCTCGGCGAATTTGCCGTTGGTCACCAGCTCGTAGGGAGGGCTGATCACCATTTCTTCGGTCTCTTTCGCCGGTCGGTTAACTCCCCAGTTGTTGAAATCGCCGTCAATACCAGCCTTGAACACATCGACCGCATTGGCGATGATTCGGGAACCGCTGGTCGGACCGATGGTGAGCGGCTGGCCTGGGAGGAGACGGAGATACTGCGTGCCGCCCGCGACGAATCCGTCTGGATTGCGCAAGAAGGTTTGCAGATTTTCGCGAGTAACTCGCGGCGGCTTCCCGTCCTTAGACTTTGCCTGGGCGATAAGTTCGCCCAACTGTTCCACAGTGATATCGGACATCTGACTTCCTCCTGCATCTGCTGTCAAACAGTTTTACACTCGACCCCATTGCCGAGCATATTACTGCCAATAACAGACAGACACGACAAATGGCCAAAGGGTTGTCCTTGGCCTTCTTTTGATTAACTTATTGTATAAATATAACCAAAAGAAAGCCAGGACCAATTTGTCTTTGTTGAAAGTACTAACTGGTTATCATAGCGTAAAACTATATTTCTGTCAATGATTTTAGCTATTTTTACTCTAATTTTAGACATTTTATAACAATTTTGATTATTTTACCAAACAAAAAAACGGACCTAGTCCGTCTACCACCTACCACCTACAAGCTACAAGCTACAAGCTACAAGCTACAAGCTACCCCCTACCTCGCCACCGCCACCACCCCGCCCGGCGCTTGCAGATATTCCACCTGACCGGCGTCCACTAAACCGAGCTCCTTGGTTTTCTCTGCCAAATCACCAACTGACTGCAAAGACTGGCTGGTTAACTCCAGTTTCCGGTTCTCGGTCTGGGCCGCTTCCAGTTTCGCGCCTAGGTCAGCAATAATATAGCCTTTGACCGCCGAAGCGTTGACTTGGGTTAAATAAAAAAATCCGGTCAAAATTATCAGGCAGATTAAACCGATATTTAAATGCCGATAACTAAAAACCCGACTTGTCTCGCGCCCGTTGTCTTTTTGTTTTGCTTGCCCGCCGAATCCGCCGATTTGGCGGAGAAGGTGGGTTTTTTTGTTTTGGATGTAGGTGGTCATAGTTAGGCCCAAAGTAACGGGAATTCTCACTAAGTGACAGTTCCCGTTACCCTAGGACTAAATTTTCTCGGCGACTCGGAGTTTGGCGCTCCGCGCCCGCGGATTGGCCTGGATCTCTTCAGCGCTGGCAGTCAATGGTCGTTTGGTTAATATTTTCAGCTCCGGCGTATGGTGGCATTGGCAGACCGGCGCTTCCACCGGACATATACAGTCGCGCGCCGCGGTCCGAAAGAAGTTTTTCACGATCCGGTCTTCCAACGAATGAAAACTGACAACTGCCAGCCGTCCGCCCGGAGTTAACAGCTCCAGCGCGGCCGGCAACACCGCCATTAAATTGTCCAGTTCGCCGTTGACCGCAATCCGCAAGGCTTGGAAAACCTTGGTGGCGGGATGCAGGCGGCTCGGTTTTTTAAAGTGCCGGTGGTAAACACCGCTGACAATCTCGGCTAGCTCTTTTGGCGTTGAAATCTTGGCCGATTGCCTCATCTCGTCGATTTTCTGGGAGATAGGTCGGGCCAAGGTTTCCTCGCCAAATTCCGCAAAAATCTGCTGTAACTCTTCGGTTTTATAACTGTTGATTATCTCAAACGCGGTTAAAGGGCTCGCCGCCGGATTAAACCTTAAGTCCAGAGATCCTTCACTTTGGAAAGAAAATCCCCGCTCTGGATCTGCCAGTTGATTAGATGATAGGCCCAGGTCAAGAACCAACCCGTTGATTGGATTAAATCCGTTTTCATGGCAAAGGCTTTTTAAATCGGCAAAATTGCCGCTTGCTAGTGTGATTTGTTTTTTAAACTTTTGATATTCTTTATTGATTTTAAATTCTTCAATCGCGCTCTGGTCCAGGTCAATCGCTAGCACCTTGGCGCCGGCCGCCGCTATGGCAAGAGTGTAACCGCCGCCGCCCAAAGTGCCGTCAACGATTAACTGGCCAGCCTGGGGCCCTAACCCTGCCATTACCTCCTGCAAAAGCACCGGCACATGCACATTAGGCATAAAAACTTGTTTAAAAGATCTTAAACCCCTAGTTCGCCCAGTTTCTCGGCAATCTCGCCGCTCTGGCCTTCCACGCCCTGGCGATATTTCTCCCATTTGGCTTGATCCCAGATTTCCACCCGATTATATAGGCCGGTAATAATCACTTTTTTGTTTAAGCCGGCAAATTCGCGCAGATAATCCGGCAGGCCGACTCTCCCCTGGCCGTCAACTGCCACATCCATGGCGCCGGCGAGCATTAGCCGCGAGAACGCCCGGGTATTGGCTTGGGAAATTGGCAAGGAAGCAAGTTTATCGGCGAGCTTCTTCCACTCCGCCGCCGGATAAATCACCAAGCAGTCGTCCAGGCCTTTGGTCACCACCGCTTTAGCCAGTTCGCGGCGAAACTTAACCGGTATGGCTAAACGGCCCTTTTCATCCAAACTGTGCTGATATTCCCCAATAAACATAAGCCTTATTTTTATTATCCCCCTTTGTCTAAGTTCTCCCCACCTTTATCCACATTCCTCCACTACATACCATTATACACCACCAAACTATAAAAAGCAACCACTCGGATTTATCCACAATTAAATTAGGCTAAAGCTAACAAAAAAACAGCCGGTTAGGCTGTAAGGTGACTTTTATTAGAGCACTCCTCTACAGTGTCTTTCCTTCAAAAGTACAAAACCAACCAGAATCGGGGTCCGGGGTGGCAAAGCCCCGAGACGAACCGACCCTTTCGGCTAACTAGTAAATATATGTTGCCGCAAAGCGATATATAGGGGTAATAGAACCAAAGGTAGCGACTGCGAGGCTCGTCCCGCCAGTCGCGACTGGCGGGATGAAGCGGGGCGAGCAGTAGAAAGGTGCCACGAAGATCGGGCTTTTTGCCTGCCCCTGCGCATGCGGGGCCACCCCCGCCTGCTTTGCTATGCGAAGCATTGCGGGCAGGCCGGGACTTTTGGTTACTTTTGGTCACAAAAGTAACGCCTGCCCGGCGAGGGCTAAAGAAAATTTATCCTACCAAACTAAAAAACACAGCCAGAGGCTGTGTCATTCCGAAAAGCACAACGGGGCAGATGCCCCGTTACTCCGCTATTTAATTTCCTTAATCTTAGTAAATCTCTTCTTTCTTCTCCCTGATAAACGAAAACCACCGTTCAATCACCTCCAAAATTATCTTCAACGGCGCCTCGACGATGAAATCCAGAAAATAAACAAAAATATTGATCTTGGAAATTTTAATCGACAGCCACTGGCCGATGCGGACAATCGGCAAGGAAAACAGGTCGAAAAGAAAGTTAATCAAACCCTCTTTCCGGTCCAAGACAATCAGCTCACGGGCTTTGTAACGAATATTGACGGCAAAAAAGCTGACCACGCAGAGGAAAAAAATGAAAATCGCGCCGGAAAGGTAATTAAAATTAATTAACCGCAAGAACCAAACCACGGCGCCAAAAGTCAGGCCGTAAACCAAAAAGTAAAAAAGGTGGAAAAAAAGATTGAGTACCGAGCCCCGGCCTTCTTTCGGCTTCAGCTGATATTTTTGCTCGCCGCTACCCGATTGGTAAACGATTTCATTGATTTTTTGGGCAATTTTTTCGGTGTTTTTCTTTTTAGGCAAAACGATAAACAAACTGATCGCCAGCATCAAAAACGGCGGAAAAGTGATGTTCACCAGCAAGGCCGTATAATTTAGGCTCTGCTCCAAAAAGTAATCGACCGGGACCTCCAAGACTAAAGCTAAAGCCATTTTGGTGATAAAAATATAAACGATACTGCGAAACACCGAGCGCACCACTTTGGCGCGGATCTCTTTGTACCGGCGCTGGCAAATCTCGGCGACTTTAGCTTCCAGCACTTTGGGGTGGGTTAAAATCTGGTCAATCTGCTTGGGATCATCCTGCAGGACATCCCGCAAAATTAAAAAGTACACGGCGTATTTTCTGGCAATCCGGCCCAGCTTGTTACGGAAAGGGTGATTGAGGTAATAGTCCATTTTCCCCTTCACCGCCTGCCAGCTACAAACCATTTTAGTCAATTCTTCGCGATTGGGCTCGACCGACAAAAAATTAGGGTAAAGCTCGGACAAAAGATAATAATACAAAATCACTTCGTCGGACTTCAAAAGGCTCCGCAGAACCGCCAAATTAAACAGCAATTGCTGGTCTTTTTCATTGATCGTCTCCGGCAGGCCGACATCTTGGCGCAAGACTTTGACCATCGCCAGGGTCAACGCCTGGCGCTGATGGAAGTCAAACAGCAGGTCTTCAATCTCGCAAGCGGCAATGTGCAAAAACCAAACATTCAGTTTGTAAGCGGCCTGCGACTTGTAGGCCCGGTGGCCAATCTCGTCCAGAACCAGATATTTCTTGATAATCGTGTCGACTTCTTTGGTCCGCGATTCAGGAATGGTGTTATTGGGCAGATAATTAATCCGGATCAGCTCTTGCAAAAGAATCAGGCCGATTTTATCGGTCCGGCGTTCGAGGAGCATTAACCGCTTAAGGATCCGAAAAATGGCGTTTTTCCGCAGTAAATGCTCGTCATTATAGTCCACCACATTCCGTAATTTCTCGTAAATCAACGAAACCTTGCCGACCACCCGGCTGACTTTAATTTTGGTGTCGTCGTCCAATGACTCTTTCTCTTCCTTTTCTGCCACCTTAAAAGTCGCCGCCATTTTGACGATAAAATTAGGAATGTATAGTTTGTCTTGCGCCATAATAACTATCTCTTAATTGGCTTAGTAATCCGTGGTGGAGCGCCGTAAAATGGCTGAACAAAGGCGAACGATTTCTTGCCAATTAGCTTTTTGATCCCCGCTTGAAATAAACTTTCTAAATCGGGAAACTGGCTGCTTTTTAAACCTATCACCGGAATTTTTAAGCTATAACCCAAGGTATTAGCGAGCGCCAGACCCAGTCGCACCGAGCTAAAGCCGCCCGGACCGGCGACCACGATTATGCCTTTTAGATTTTTTAGCTTTAACTTTTGCGCGCGGAGCAACTGGTCAAGGAACGGCAACAACTTTTCCGCTTGTTCACGGCCGACCTCTTTGCCTTGCCAGCTGACGACGCGACCTTTGGCGTCCGCTAAACCGAGCAGCAAATGGTCATTAACCGTGGTATTAATCAGTAAATACATAACTAGCGGCTGAATAAATTACCCTGGGGGATTAGCTCGCCTTGTTTATTCCAACATAATTTGACATAAGCCCCGCCGGTCACTTCAAAATATTCCAGCTTAATATCATGCGAGCCGCTGGTCAAATAAACACTGCCCTGATGCCAACCGTTGACTTTCGGCTGATAATTCTGCCAACTGTCAATCACCAAACTGCCATCCAGATAAAGCCGGGCGCCGTCATCGGACTGGACAAAAAATGTCACCGTGCTGTCGCTATTAACATTTACTTGGCCTTCCCAGCGGACAGAGAAATTATCACTACCGAGTCCACTGCCCGGCGAACCGCTAGCCCAGTCAAAATTAACTTGCCCATCCAGCCGTTCAAAGGCCCGATTAGTTAAATCTTTGCCGCTATAATAGGTACCCCACAACCCATCGCCGCCACTGCCACCCTTGGCATAATTAATTAGGGTTTTCGCTTCCGCGCCGATTAGAGTCTGGGCTGTGTCGCCTAAAGCCACTTGATATTGAGTAATACTGTCGCCACCGCGGTAATGAAAATTCTGATAAGCTAAATCCTTAATAAATCGCGGATTAAAATGGTAACTGTGCCAATAAGCCGAAGAAACAAACTTGCGGGCATAGCCATTAACCAAATAATAATAATTGTCCGGCTCGCCTTGCCAGCGAAAAACCGTGCCGGTCGGGTGGCGGTTCAGCTCCAAAGCCCCGCCGTCCTGATAATCACCGTAAAACGAATCAGGTAAATCAACAATCAAACTTTCCCAAGACCCGCCATAAAGCTGGCTGGCTTGAGACGGCGACGAGATATATCTTAATTTACCCTCTGGTTCCACTGCGTAAACCTTAGGGTCAGTCACTAGTTTAAGTAAATAAGTGCCCGGTTTCATTAAAATACTTTTACCAAGAGGCAAAGCAGCTAGATCATTGGCGCTAATCGTCCTGACGCTGTCAAAACCGGCATACCAGGAATAAAAGACTTTTTCCAGGGGAAAAGCGTGGCGGTTGCCGTCATAGCCGTAATAATAAACCGTGGAATTGCCAGCCGTTTTGACCAAATCGCCCGGCGTTAAATCCACGGCCGCCAAACTAGAATTGATTGGCGCTAAACAGGAAAATAAGGTAAAAACCAGCAAGCCAATTAAGGTCTTTTTCATAATTTTTCATTTATCCCGCCAGACAGGCGGATTTAAGCTTAGTTTAACATAAAACCTTTGTAAAATCTAGCCAGTTGCTGTTTAATAAAATCAGCTTTATTTATAATTTTATTACTATTAACCTATTGGAATGTGGAATATGGCATGTGGTATATAGTATATAGCGGCATACGACATACCATATACCATATTCCACATTCTACGGCTTCTCCCAGAGAAAAACCTCTAACCCGTCCATAAACAAAAAATTCTTGCGCGATAATTGCCGCCAGCCGTTTTGCCGAAACCACTCCTCTACCAGCTTTTCTGTGCTAATTTCTTTTTGCGCCAGCACCACTCGCCGACTGTCACCAACAATCGCGGTTAGTTCATTGATATTATCTTGGTTTAAATAATGGAGCCAGTTGTATTTGATTAAATTCAGATCGTCGTCGGCTGATTTGCCTTTCAGCGGTAAAAATTCAATCACCGGCAAATCGCCGTGATAGTAATAATCCAGCATCAAACCATAATGAAACCGGCTGACAATTACCTTTTCCGCGCCGACCGCTTGTTCTTCGGCTAAATAGTCGCCGACGGCCGACCAGTCATGATGGACAAAAGTCGCCATACTATAACCAAAGTTGAAAAACAGTAGCCAGAGAAAAACACCGGCAATTAGCTGTCGTCGCCAAGATAATTTCAGATTAACCGCGCCCAAGGCTAAAAGCAGATATAAGCCGAGAAAACAGCCAATATAATATTTAGCCGGCAAAAAACCAAGAGTCAGGGGGAAAATCAAGGGAATCAGACAATACCAAATCGCGGCGGTAAATAAAGGCGGGCGCTGATTTTTAGGCGGCAAATGAAATAGCGCCAAAATCAGGAGCCCGGCAATCAACCCGCCAAAAATCAGATTATACCACCAGCCGTCGCCGATAAATACCAACGCCTGCTGAATCCTTTTTAAGCCAAAATACCAACAATTATCGGTGCTAAAAAACCAACCCTGACTAATAGGCATCTGTATTTTTAAGCTAAAGGCCGGCCAATACCAAATCAGAAAACCCCCGAGCACCGCGGCCACGGCCGGCAAAAATTTCCGCCAATCCGAACGGCGCCAATTAATCATTAAAACTAAAATCTGCGTGCCGACAATCAACCAGCCGAAAAGATGGGTGTAAACTAAGGCGAGGGTAAAAAATAGATACAGCCACCAAGACTTCGATTTTATCTTCCCACCGAGAAAATCCCAATAGAAGTAAGTGGACAGGAGTGAGAGCAGAAATAGTAAAGAATAAGGCCTCGCCTCCACGCTAAAAAGCAGCTGTAAAACCGAAATTGAGACAAAACCGGCTGCCCAATAGCCCACCTCGCGGCTGGCGAACATCTTTTTGCCCAGCGCGTAAATCACCGGGATTGAAATCAAGCTAAAGATTATTGACAGCAGCCGCGTCGCCACCTCGGATAAAGGAAAAATAAAACTGAATAAATGCAAAATAAAAATATGCAGGGGCGGGTTGTTTTCATTGAGCATGTAATACCAAATCCGACCCCAGTCCAGGGCGGCAAAATGGATACTAAACGCCTCGTCAAACCAAAACGAACCGCGGTGCAGGAGGAGATAGAGCCGCAGCGGCAAAGCGGCCAAAACTAAAACCGCCAAGATTATGCCAGTGTGATGTTTTTGATAAAACTGCTTAATCATGGCGGCTAAACTTTAATCTTAAAATTGTCAGAAAAAAACTGAAGATTTCGCGCCCGGATAGCTTGGACTGGCCTTGCCGCCGGTCATGGAAGACAATCGGGATTTCCTTAATCCGCCAACCGGCTTCGGCGACGCGATAGAGCACTTCCTCCAAAAAAGCGTAACCGTTACTTTGAATGCCGTTTAAATCAATTTTTTCCAAGACGACTCGGCGGTAACAGCGGTAACCGCTGGTGACATCGCGAGTTTTTAGGTTTAGCATCGTCCGAGCGAACCACATAGCGCCGGCGCTGCAAAAATGCCGCCAACCGTTCCAGCCGATAATCCGCCCGCCGGCCACCCGCCGCGAACCAATCACCAAATCAGCGCTTTCGGCGGCCGAGAGAAATTCCGGGATGGCTGCCGGATCGTGCGACAAATCGGCGTCCAGTCCAAAAATCAGCTCGGCGCCGAGCGCCAAGGCTTTCTGAAAGCCGACAATGTAAGCCGTGCCGAGACCCAATTTACCTGGCCGGGAAATTAAAAAAATCGGCCACTCCATCATCAACTGGCTAACCAGCTGACCGGTGCCGTCGGGTGAACCGTCATCCACAATAATCACCGATAACTCATTAATCTTTAAAGCAAAAATCCGCGCTAGCAAGGTTTTAATATTGGCGGCCTCGTTATAAGTCGGAATAACTAAGCAAATCCGGTTGGGCATATCGTTTTAATGCTAAAATTATAGCCTTTCCCCTTCCTCGCCGCAAGTCAGGCATAAAACAAAACGACCGCCCGCGAGCGACCGTTTTATCTGCTTTTAAGCTAAACTGGCTTTTTTGGTTTCTTTCTTGATAATTGACCAATGGATCAAGTAAAGCGGCAAACCGATGATGATCATGGCGATGTCATTAGCCGCGTCGCGCTGGCGTTGGGCTTTGGCATAGTCAACTTTACTATCCGTCTCTTGCCAATTTTTATAGTCCACCAGCCAGTATTCCAACTGCTGCTGCTCCGCCGCCGTCACCTCCACTTTTTTGCCCGAAGTTTGGCTATCAAGAACGGCTTTCTCGGTAACCGCCGGCATTGGCACGGTCCGACCATAATACTGGTCGCTATAGGCGGCCGTAAAAATATAGGTTTTTAGCCCCAGATTAACGAGGCCGACTCCCCCAATCACCAACAAGACTAACCCGACCAAAGAAAACAAATACAAATAAATTGTGCGAATTAAGTGGTTTTTCTCCATAAAATGATTTTTTAGTTAAATTATAAATAATACCCTAATTATAGCAGAAAATAGCCTGAACTGGATAGCCTAGGCTCGCCTTGACTAAAACCGCGGCTTTATCTAAGATAAACCCAGCAACAGTAGGCCGCAAATTGACAACTGAAAACACTACGAAAATGGAGAAAACGATGGAATACGAAAAAGGACAGCTATTATCTGAAGGAAAAACGAAAAAGGTCTGGGGGGTCGTCGGTCAGCCCGACCTGGTGATTGTTGAAAATAAAAATGACATCACCGCCAACGACAATTCCAAACTGACCAGACAATTCGCCAGTAAAGCAACCAGCGCGACCGCCACCACTTGCCGGGTATTCGAATTACTCCAGCAAGCCGGCATCCCCGTGGCCTATATCGAGCAAATTTCGCCGACCGAATTCGTGGCGAACAATTGCGTTATGATTCCACTGGAAGTCGTGGCGCGCCGCCATGCCGTCGGTAGCTATACCAAACGGCGACCTGAACTCACTCTGCCGACCGACTCACCGCCCCACCGCTTTCATCGGCTCGTAACCGAATTTTTCCTCAAAACCACTAAAGGTCGCCTAACTGCTGGCGGCCAAATCGTAATTGAAGGGCTGGATCCGGAAAAAGGTGAGGAAGATCCCCTCATCCTAAATCCATATGCGCCGAAGTGGACGCTGTTGCACTCCAAAAAACCGCACTGGGATGGCGCGTCAATACTGAGCGTCGGCATCAACCCGGCCAATACTGTCCTCCGCGGAATCAATCTCAATCAACTGGAACAATACCTGCGCCAGACCTTCTTGGTGCTGGAGGGCGTCTGGGCAATACTCGGTTGCCGCCTGATCGACTTCAAAATCGAATTCGGATTGGACGCCGATGGCAAATTACGGCTCGCTGATGTCATTGACAACGACAGCTGGCGCCTGCGCAATTTCCCCTGGAAAGAGCTGAGCAAAGAAGTCTTTCGGCAAAACGGCCTGACGGCCGAAGTGGAAAAAAATTACCAGCTCGTGGCGGATCTCATCAGCCGCTTCCGCCTGCCCCAGCAAGCGCTGATTTTCTGGCGCGGTTCGGATAAAGACAAGTGGGGCGAATTGCCGAAGATAAACGGGATCTCGGTCAACGACATCGTCGCCTCAGGTCACAAATCACCCGCCCATTGCCTGGAAACTCTGGAAAAACTGCTCGGCCAATACCCGGACGGTGGCGTCATTATCGCCCAAGTCGGCATGAGCAACGGCCTCGGGCCCATGCTCGCTGCCCGCACCTCCTGGCCGGTGATCAGCGTGCCGGCAACTTTGGACAGCCACCCCGAAGACATTTGGAGCAGCCTCCGCCTGCCTTCAGATGTGCCCATGGCCACCATCTGTTCGGAAAAAAATGCCATTCAATTCGCGCTGAACATTCTGGCGCAAAAAAATCCGATTGCTTATGCACTGATACAACAAGCGATTGAAAAACTGGACGGATGACATCATTTCAATCCTCACATTTAACCCCCGACCGCCGCGCCCACACTCTGGGCACCGCGGTCTTTTTTATCTTAAAAAAGAAAAAGACCAGGCTTAAACCTGGCTTTTTTCAAGGCTCGGGGGATTCACCGCGGCGGGCGACAAGGTGGCTAATCCAGTACAGTTCACTAACTCTCCCTAGCGGGGTACGACCACCAACAAACTAGGTTGATAAAAAATAAAAAATCGCCTTTTGAACGATTTTTTATTTAAACTAATACTCAAGGCTCGAAATTATTTTTGTAAGTAAATTTGAGCGGTGTTATATTGTTGGTCGCAATCCACTTTGATGGTATGGGGTAGAGTTCTAGCAGACAAAGGCAAGATAATAAATCCATACGACCCGATGGTATAGCCTTTACCATCAAGAGCAATGGTTTTTTGTTCTGCTGTTCGATTGTCAAACATCACCCGCGTTCCATTTTTAAAAGTCTGAGTGCTAGGAATGGTGGCGCACTGGTCGTTAAATTGGAAGCGGTAACCTTTATATTTATCAACTACTTGTTGATAGCTCAAACCCGCCTCTGTCTTTGGCGCTAGTACCACACCGGTTTTTTCAGTACCAACCAAAATCTCCACTTGATTATCAGCCATGTTAATTGGCGACGGTGGCAATTGTTCTTTGTTTAGCTCATAGTAAACAACCCCGACAATTACCGCGATAACCAGAATAGCCACTACCAGCCAAACAATTTCTTTGTTTTTCATAGTGATTTATAGTTATGAATTATATAAACAGTATAACACTTTTAAGTTATTAATGTAACTCTCATCATAAAATACCAGTTTTGCTGATGTTTTTCATTAAAACTCAGAAGGTTCCGTAGGAGATAACCAGATGGTTAATCCCGCCTCAGCTCGCTGGCGCTCGCTGAAGCGGGACAAGCAGCCACCGGCTATATTTTTCAAAACAAAAAATCCGCGATAGAACTCGGGGGATCCGCCGAATCGGCGGACGACAAGGTGGTTAATCCGCCGCGGCGGACTCTACCACTGAGCAAAAAAAATAATTCTGAGAACTCGGGGGACAGGGATCGAACCTGCGACAAGGTGGTTAACAGCCACCTGCTCTACCACTGAGCTACCCCCGAATACTCAAAATTATTTTTAGAAAATTACTGCCTTTACTATAACACAGCCAGAGGCTGTGTCACTCCGCTACTTTCAATCCTTGAGGGCAATTCATGAATTGCCCCTACAACACGGTCTTTCAATTCTTAATTATTAATTTTTAATTCTTAATTCTTTCTAATAGTCCATCAACTTCTCTATCCCCTGGCTATGGCGCATTTTTTCCAGGGCCTTAGCTTCAATCTGCCGGATCCGTTCGCGCGTGACATCAAATTCCTTGCCCACCTCTTCCAAAGTGTGGGAGACGCCGTCGCCCAGACCAAAACGCATTTCCAGGATTTTCTGTTCGCGAGGCGACAAATCGCGAATAATATCTTTGACATAGTCGCGGAGGAGCTGGAGGGCGGCCGAGCGGTCAGGCGTGACCGAACGGACATCCTCAATAAAGTCTTCGAGCGTACTGTCCTCGTCATCCTCGCCCACCGAAGTCTCAAGCGAGATGGTATCTTGGGATATTTTAATGATATGGCGGACTTTGTCAAGGTCTTCCCCCATTTCCGCCGAAATTTCCTCAGGCAGAGGCTCGCGACCGAGGTCCTGAATCAACTGCCGTTCAATCTGCTGGAACTTGTTAATCGTCTCCACCATATGCACCGGAATGCGGATTGTCCGCGACTGGTCGGCGAGCGCGCGGGTAATCGCCTGGCGCACCCACCAAGTGGCGTAAGTGGAAAATTTATAGCCTTTGCGGTATTCAAACTTTTCGACCGCGCGGAAAAGGCCGATATTGCCTTCTTGGATCAAGTCGGCAAGCGATAAGCTTTTGCCTACGAATTTTTTGGCAATCGAAACCACCAACCGCAAATTCGCTTCAATCAGCCGCATCGAGGCTTCTTTGTCGTTTTTTTCTTTTCGTTTAGCGAGTGACACCTCTTCTTCGGCGGTCAGGAGCGGCACCTTGCCGATCTCCCGCAAATACATCTGAATCGAGTCAGCGGAAATCTCGCTGAGATCAATATGGAGCGATTCTTCCAGCGAAGTTTTGCCGTCTTTATTGTTTTTTTCTTTAACCGCCGGCCCGCGGTTGCCTAAAAGGCCGCCCTTGACTTCAATCATTTGAATGCCGTTTTTGTCGAGCCAATCCAAAAACATTTCGTATTTATCCAAATAATACTCCACCCGGGGAAAATAGTGCAAAACTTCCGCCTCGGTGATAAAACCGCGCGCCCGGCCTTTTTTCAAAAAACCCTGCATCTCCGCCTCGCTCGGCTCAATGATTTTTTCTTCCCCAGCCGGCTTTTTGGCTACGACTTTCTTCCCCCGCCGAGCCGCCAGACTAAACAACCTTCGTTGTTTACTGGCCGGGCGGCGGAAGCCTTTCTTTTTAAAATTTTTGGCTTTCTTTGGCATAAATTGCCTTGTTGGCAAAATTAAATAAATAAAAACCAATTATACTAATTAAACGCTTGATTATTCGTAGATTCGCATGTAATTTGTAGCATTCGCATTGCTTCCAGCCAGATGGTTAGACCAAATTCCGTGAATAATTGACAGACAATAAATAATTAGCGCAATTGATTGAACAAAAAATTAACCCAAATTATAAAGCTGGCCGGCCACTTGGGAAAATTTTCCCGCCAAGGCTTTCACTGCCTCAGCCTGCCCGGCGCTTTCCGCTTGTTTGAGTTCTGTGCCTATTTTTCTTAGTTGAGAGGTGTAATAATCTTTCTTCAAGTCTCTCACGATAGTAATAATTTCTTCTTTGACCTTGTCAGCCGGTAGTTCGTCTTCTTCCTGTTCAATCAATAAAGCCAGCTGGTTAGCGTAATCGATCAGTTCTTTGTCCAGTGTGGCGCTGAAATCCTGCCACCACAGGCGGTTGTCAGACTGCCAATTGGCTTTGGCCCTATTATAATAAATAATCAAATCTGTGTAAAGCCTGACCACTTTCTCGCCCCAAAGCATTTCCGGCAAGAGTTGCTCGATGGCGTAAGGCAGATTTTCCGGATATTTAAATAAAATCGCCAAAAACCGCTCGCTTTCCGCCGCCGGCCGGTTTAAAGAAGCGTGCAAAGCCGGCTTTTCCGCTTCGCGCGCGCCCGGTTTTTTAAAGAGCTTGATGATCGTTTCCCGCAAGATGTTCTCCGGCACCGAGAGGCTTTCGGCTAATTTTTGCAGCCAATGGGTTTGCTCCACCGAGTCGGTCAGCCGGGCAATCGCCGGCAGGAGTTTCTGGGCGGCCGCTTTTTTGACCTGCGGGTCGCGGAGATCGGCGTTGTCCAGCTGTTCCGAAAAATAATACTCCATCACCGGCCGCGCTGCTTTAATTTTTTCTTGCCAAACCGCGGCCGAATGATTTTTAATAAACTTATCAGGATCTTCGCCCGCCGGCAGTTTAATCACTTTAACATTCATCCCGGCCGAAAGCGCCACCTCAATCCCCCGGTCCGCCGCGAGCCGGCCGGCCGCATCCGGGTCAAAACAAAGCGCCAAATTATCCGAGTAACGCTTAAGGAGTTTTACCTGGTCAATGGTCATCGCCGTGCCGCAACTGGCGACCACATTTTTGACGCCATACTGGTGGGAAGTGATCACATCCAGATTGCCTTCAACTAAAACGGCCATCTTGGCTATACGAATTTCCTGCTTGGCGCGGTCCAGGCCAAAAAGTATTTGGCCTTTGTTAAAAATCGCGGTCTGTGGCGAATTGATATATTTAGCGGTTTTGGCGTCCGCCTCCAGGCAGCGAGCGGAGAATCCCACCACTTGACCATGCTGGTCGCGGATCGGAAACGACAGTCGGCCGCGAAAACGGTCATAAAAACCACTGCCGCGGCTCGCCCCGCCTGAAGAGGCGGGGTCTTTTTTAACAGTTAAACCGGCGAGGAAAATTTCTTGCTCGCCGTAGCCTTTTTTCTTGAGGAAATTAGCGGTCTCGTCCCAGCTGTCCGGCGCGTAACCCAGTTGCCAGTTATCGATCGTCAGCTGGTCCACGCCGCGGCCCGCCAGATAATCCCGCGCGGCTTTGGCAACCGACGAATCATGAAGCACCCGCTGATAGTATTTGGCGGCCAGTTCATTAAGATCAATCAGCCGCGCCCGCTGGCTCAACATCTGGGGATCTTGCTTTTGCACCACCACGCCGGCCTTGTCAGCCAGGAGCCGCAGAGCTTCGGGAAAATCCAAGCCCTCTATTTTCTGCACAAAAGTAAAAATGTCACCGCCCTCGCCACAACCAAAACAATGCCAAATTTGCTTTTCCCGCGAAATCATAAACGACGGCGTTTTTTCATTATGAAAAGGGCACCGCGCTTTCCAATTGGCGCCGGCCTGCGCGACCTTGATGTATTCCTGGAGTAGGTCAACGATGTCGAGGCGGGATTTGATTTCTTCAACGGGAGTTAACATAACAGGGAGAATTGCAATTTTTAATTTAAAATTCTTAATTTTTAATGAATTTATAATTTTTAATTTTAAATAACCACGAACTCTATTGTAGCCTTTAAAATTAGAAATTAGTCCTTAAAAATTGATTAAAAATTAGAAATTTTAAATTAAAAATTCTTTTATTTATGGTTGTAAAATGTCTTCGGTCCGGCCATCAATGGAAATTATTACATTTTTAACCGTGGGAAATTGCTTCAGCGTTTCCGTGATCTGGGCGCGGATGGCGCCGACGCGGCAGG
>Ga0172379_10006347_pt1 | contig 15890 bp, 11 predicted proteins | sample GrowelOW334metaG_FD_119756 | JGI IMG/M metagenome (GOLD analysis project Ga0172379, IMG submission 119756) | Groundwater microbial communities from an aquifer near a municipal landfill in Southern Ontario, Canada - Groundwater well OW334 metaG | ecosystem: Environmental > Aquatic > Deep... | reverse complement strand
GGAATACATATGTACTTGTTGATATGATGGGACATTCAACATAACTGACTGTTGTCGTGTGGTAAAGGCAGACGAGTATCCCTGAACGGAATCTAGGCCAGAGATGGTTTTTACGCCGGTGGCAATACTGACTGTGTATTTCGTATAGTATGCAAAGCCACCATGACTGTACGTCATAGTATTCCCCGACCAACTAAGCGATCCAGCTACGCTAGGTGAGATGGCAAATTTGCTTTCGGCCGAGGCGTGATCGACCGGCTGATTGAAGGTCACCGAAACTGCTGTACCGAGAGCTAGACCAGAAGCATTGTTGCCAGGATAAAATGAACTAACTGTGACGGGTCCAATAGTTGTGAAAGAGAAGCTAAAGGTGTCCTCAAAGGGACTGCCGTCGATTGCTTTTGCTTTGGTTGAGATAGAAATAGTGTAAGTAGTGTTTTTTGTCAGCGCTGAATGCGGATTGTAGACAAGCTTACGGGTAGATTCCCAACTCTTTGTCCCTGGAGCTTCTGGGCTGATAGTAAATGCTTCCTCGATACTCGCCTGATCCATGTCTTGTTTAAAATCAATCCAGACGTTGTCGTCTACTGCGATACCGGAGCCTTTTGGGCTATAATCCGACACCCCAGGGGCTTCCATGATACGAAATGTGCTCTGAGATATAAGTGATGTCTCGGCGATATCCTTGTATGTTTCATCTGTAAAATTGTGCGAGATAGGGGTTCTCGAGATATCTAGATTGTAAGTAGTGCTCTTCTTGAATCCGTTTTTTGCCTTTATGGCGTATTTTGTATCACTATCCTTTCTAACGTCGACGTCTATATCGGGTGTAAATTTGAAACTCAGTCTTGCGAGGTCAGAGTGGGCATAATCAGTTTCGACAACGATTTCTTGATTTGGTAGTACGTTCTCGGTCCCGTTTTCTGGGCTTATCGACTTGATACTAGGTAGTGGCGGCGCGACAAAGCTGAGCAAATAATCAGTTTTCTTTACTCCTGCGATATTTTGTATGTTCTTTAGTGACACAGTATGTCTGGATTCGGCAGCCGGACTAACCTGCGGAATAAATGTTAGGGTGTCAGTGATAAATCCATAATTGGTGCTAGAGAAAACCCAATCTCCCGCGAGCTCTGGACTGATGCTTTTTGCTAGTGTGCCTGCGTCAATCGGGCGGTCAAAGACTATCTTGAAGGGCTTTTGTTTTGTTATCTGTACTGCTTCAAGTGCTGGAGAGTTTGGCACTATCACCTTTGGCCCTGGTAGTATGATACCGAGCAGAAAACCTAGTACGACTGCTAGCAAGAAACCATCTATGGTGGCAATTGTCCAGGCTTTGGCCAGGAACGAAGGAAGGGGCAAATGCCACTTTTTATTCTTTGTGCAGAAGCTTGCGCCCAAATAGGCGTTGAACAGAATGCAAATAATGAGCACTACTACAAGGCCATACCTCAAAAAAACAACGCTTTGCAAAAACGCTATCGTTTCATTCATCTTCTGGCCCAAATATCATAGATTTCCTCGAGTGTGACGTATATGGCAGGTCCGTTGTCTTTGTCATATTTGTAATCGTCTATATAGTCAAATACACTCTCGATCTTTGCTTGCTCTGTCTTGTTAAACCAATGAGGATGCGAAAGATAGGTAATTTGTTTTGGTTCGTCTAGCACACCGCCCGAATAGTTAGCGCTAAATCTTTTTTTCATTTCTTCACTAGAAAACCAATATGAGTCGGCACCATTATTGGGTATTTCCAATATACTAAGAGCAGGTGACCCTGTCTTGTTCTGGTCAACTTTTGAAGGATAATATGGTTGGGTGGTTTCAGTGAGGTTCCATGGGCCAGTCTGTTCATAAAACTTATATGCAGTACGTCCCGAGGAGTCGGCAAGTAATCCGCTATTTTCTACAGCCGCTAATGTTTCCTCGTTGGCAAACCATCCACCCGCTCGGAAGACAGTCGGTGCTCCCAGTCCGCTTGATTTCATGGTATCAATGGCTTTTGAAATCATTTTTGTTATTTCTTCGGTGCTGTAGTTTGTCGCCAGAGATCCATAACCATCACCGCTATCTCCCCAGTTTGGGTAATACTTTGGCTCAATGCCACATGAAGTAACGTAATCCTTGAACATATGCAGATGTAGCTGAATACTTTCGCCAAAAACAGACTGCCTGGTTTTGATCCAATCTAGCAGTGTATCTTTACGATTTTGGGCTATCGTATCGGTTGTTGTTACACGAGGATTCCAAAAATGTGTCATGACGATACCATGATCTCTGGCGACTTGGGTGATAGCGCTCAAGTATACATCAGGGACGTCATAACCTTCCCAGTCTTGTGTCCAGGCGATATAGAGGGGATAGGAAACGAAAAAACCTGTCTTAGATGCGTTAATCGTTTTCCCGCTATCATTTATTTGAGCAGTCAAGTGATATTTGCCAGGTGCGAGTCCTTTGGTATTTAAAACGCCTTCCCATTGTTTGTCAGTTGTTTTGGTCAGAGTACCTCTAGTTTTAGTTTCGACTATAGTATAAGTCGCTTCGGTAGCAGAATAATTGTTTGTGGTTTGCAAGGCAACACGCAAACTACTCTGTACCTTGGGATCATTTGATATAATCGACCAACGCCTGTCGACCGACAAAAGTAGTGGGTAGGTTTCCTCGCCTTTTGTCTCTATCGTATATTTTGCAGAAGTATTCATAAGTGTGCCAGGCAAGATCTGTGCATCCGCCATATTGTTGCCATAATACAGATAATATCTACTATTTATATCTCCCGATTTAATCCTTTCCAGTAATTTTATCGACAGGGTAGTCGAAGACTGGTTTGGCTCTGTTGCTAGTAGGTACTCAACTGGTTGAAATATTTTGCCATTCCAATGCTTTACTTGCAGATCTGCACCGTTCGAATATGATTTCTTAGTCCTTACTAGCTCTGCATGGTTGAACTGCCAGTTGACAGCGCTACCCTTGGGAATTTCCGCAAGGGTTTCGTTATTCTTTATCGTCAAATTTTGTCGCCAACTGTATTCTGTACTATCCCAGGGGATTGTAGCTGTCTCCTCTTTTTTGAACTGATATTCCTGGGCAAAAGGCGGGATAACCACTAGCGCTGCGAGTCCGATTATAAGTGAAATTCCGAGTATGTGACGCATGTTGACAAGTTTTTTGGAATAGCCGATGTGATTATTCCCTAGAAAAAAGAAACGTTTAAACCAGGCGACATCTCGTTGGACATCATCGGTTACTTCTTCTTCAAAACGGACTATGGCTTCCTGTTCAAGCTCATGTTCCTTGCATCCGTTGCGTTCCATGTGGAGTGTTAGCTTGAAGTTGAACGGAATGATGGCAGAAAGCGCTAGCGAGAGTAGCAGTAGGATTATTAGACTGACTAGATAGATGAATACGGAGCCCGTGCGAAGGCCACCAGAAAGTGAATATATCTGAAGTAGGAATATATGAGTGAGTGCCAGGCCGAGTGCATTCTGGCCAAGAACCAATAGCCCGTCTCGAAGTAACGACAGTCTTCTTAATAGATTTGTCTTGTAAAAAACAAAAGCGAGAGAGGAAGCAAATATCATACCTACCAGCAAGAAAGGAATGGTGGGAGGCCAACGTCTCATAATTTCTTCTGGTGTAGCACCGGTCCCGAGCAAACTGATCCCAGCAACAGCTAGACCTGTAAGTGCGGTAATCGTGACAGCTTTGGCTATCTCTTTCTGGTGTCTCAAGTCTTTTATACGGAGTAGGCAGTTTCCCCATACCATTCCGAGTAAATAAATTGGAAAATATTGGAAAATAGGGAATCTGTAGTATCCTTCGGCGCCAAAGAATAATGCCTTCCAAGGAATCAGAAAGTCCCATACGGGCATTTGATAATAGAACATTCCGAGGAAATAAACAGCAAGTCCAAATATCACAGATAAGAAAACGGATTTTGTGACTTTGCGAAATACTTGGGGTAAAAAAGCGATTATAAGCGGGAATATGATGAATGGTATATAGAATTCTGCGAACGAAGCCAGCTGGCGCAAAGTAATGATATCAAATATCAGCTTTATCCTGTCGAAGCCGTAGGTAGATGTGATGGTGGCAAGAAATACTGTGAAAGCAAGGATGTAATACCCCGTCAATATTACAAGGACTCTTTTTATTAAACGCTTTCTACGCCTTGGCCATTCATCTTCGTGTGAAAAGTAGGCAACCTGTGCAGTTGCTGCAGAAACGGCCAAAAAAGTGGTGAAGACAACTGTGTTCCCAAATATTTCTAGTATTGGTAGTACTAGACCCGTGTTGTTGTGGAAAAAGTAGACAGCGTGGGTGGCAACCATCAAAAGTACTGTTATCCCACGAATAAGATCCAGCATCCTATAACGGGTGGAAGCATTTTGACTAGAATCTGCCATTTACCCTCACTCAATTATTTAATTATAGAACAAGTTTATTTGATATAATAGGTTTATGAAGAGTTGGCTCCGCTATATCATTACTACCCTTTTAGTAACCACTCTATTTGGGGCGTACTTTTATTATCTTACATTCGCAGGAAAGATAGAGCAAAATCCTGTCTCTAGAGCAATTATAGCGGTCGCTAGACCGTATCCCGCGCTCACAAACCCTAAAGATATTACGCTTAGCTGTGATTTTCATGGCAAAAATCTTGAAGTTAGTGAAACTTTGTACGGTTCTCTGTATGATTATTACAAGTCAGATCCAAGCAAAAAAAGTGCCTATTTGCACAATGTGGAAAAGGATTTTGTCTTTTCATATGAAAAAGATCTAACTGTAAAAGAACTTGCAACAAAGATTTCGTCTATTGGTGCAGAGAACAATTTGTCTGGCGATCAAACCCTAGATCTAGCTGCTTGTTTTATGCAAAACATACCCTATGATAGTGTCAAGGCAGAGCGGATACTAGGACCAGATTTTGCCGAACAATCAATAGAATCTGTGATACCTCGTTATCCTTATGAGACACTTTATGATCAGACGGGTATTTGCACTGACAAGACCTATCTAGGGGCAGCTGTGATAAATCAGCTTGGATACGGCACTGCAATTATGACTTTTGACGCAGAGAGACATATGTCCCTTGGCGTTGCGGTTCCTGCGGGGTATGGTTCATTCGGCTCAAGCTATGGCATTATGGAGTTGACGGGTAGCGGTTTTCTAGTAGGAGATACCCCAGATATTAGTAATACAGCTGGTCTCGCTATCAATCAATTTCAAACGATTCCTAAGTCCAGCGACGTGCCTACTGCCCAAGACCAGTCGCAACTGACAATGCCAAGCGACGTGATAGACTTGGCGGATGGCAAAATATACTCGAGGATAATAGATAGGACAGCAACCAGGCTCGAGCTCGAGAGATTGAAGCCACTGCTCACGGCTGCTCAAGAGAGTTACAAAGTGGCACAAAGTAATTTGAGCACAATAGAGATCAAACTCGCCGATGCTGAAGAAGCGTACAGAATTAAGCCAACAAATGCTACCTATAAGGCATATACTACTGTCTACAATGAATATCTGGTGGAATATAATGATGCACAGAGGCTCATAAATGAGTATAATAGGCTGGTGAACCTTTATAATAGCTACGTGGCAAAGTATCAAGAGTTTTAGTTGGAAAAAGGCGCAAGTTGTGCTAAGATTAGCCCTGTTTTAGCTATTCGCGGGTATGGTTAAGTGGCATAACGCGACCTTCCCAAGGTTGAATCGCGGGTCCGATTCCCGCTACCCGCTCCACGCCAACGTAGCTTAGTCGGTAGAGCAATGCTTTCGTAAAGCAGAGGTCGTGGGTTCGATTCCCACCGTTGGCTCCAAAAGATAGGAATTATGAAACCACAAGAAATTTACAACAAGTATAAAGATAAATATGTCCAGATGTTCGGACGAACTTTTTATCATGACATGTTTATGATAACAATGTTCACTATCTATCTCCTTATTCTCTCTGCGATACTTCTTATTCTCATATTCCGTGTAAAGACAGGTACGGGTGTGATCCCTCTTAGTTACAACGTAATTTACGGCGTTACATCACTTGGTTCTTGGACCAACCTGTACCTCTACCTAGGCGCCTACGCACTGTTGGGATTTTTGAACCTGTTTATCGCCTGGGCTTTTTTTGAGAAGGAACGATTAATCAGTTACCTCCTGGGTTTCGTAAATGTCATTGTTGGTGTATTGTTCGTTATTATAACTTATAACCTAACGGCGCTAGTAAGCTAATGAAACAAACAGATTGGACAGATAACAGATTTTTCACAAGGGTACTTGAAATATTTCCAGGCCTGACGGCGTGGTCGATACTTCTCTTGCCTTTTGCATTTGCACAAACCTATCCTGTTGCCGTGGCTTATTTTATTCTCACTTTCAATTTGTATTGGTTTACAAAGGCGTTCAATATCATGAGACATATGCTAGGAGGTTTTAACCGAATGTGGCGCAGTATGAAGATAGATTGGCTGGAGCGGTGCAAGATGGTTTCTAGTGATGTTCCTACCTACAAAGAATCTTTGTGGCACGAGTATGAGAAAACTAAGACGTCTTTTAGTCGGAAAAACTGGCAGGAGATAGATAACATTGGTGATAACTATGAGGTTATTAAAAACTGGAAGGAAATCTATCACGCTGTTTTTGTAACAAATTGTTTTGAGGGCTTTGAGATAACAGACCCTGCATATCAGGCCCTTGTGGATAGCAATTACCCAAATGAGAAAATAATTATTGTTTCTTGTGGTGAGGGTAGGGACGCCGAGGCCTATGCAGAAGTGAGTCGAAAATTGAAAGAAAAGTATGGAAAAGCTTTTTTCGACATTATGTTTTTTGTTCATGAAGATATGCCAGGAGATGTTATTGGCAAAGGCCCAAATCTTAGCTCTGCAGGACACAAATTTGTTGCCTATATGGCAAAAGAGCATCCACAGATTAAGCCTGAAGATATTTTGGTAACAACTTTGGACGCAGACCATATAGTGCATAAGGATTATCTTGCGGGATTGACGTACAAGTATATAATCGACGCCAATAGACATAGAAAGACCTATCAACCTGTACCTCTACTTCTCAACAATATCTGGGACGCACCGGCCCCAAGTCGTGTGCTTGCGATTGCGTCAAGTTTTTGGTTGATTGTGGAGCTGATGAGACCATATAGATTACGTACTTTCGCCGCTCATTCGCAAAATTTGCAAACCCTGCTTGTAACCGATTTTTGGTCTAGTAAGACCATAGTGGAGGACGGGCACCAGTATTGGCGCACATATTTTGCGTATAACGGTGATCATGAGATGGTATCGATCTTTTTGCCGGTCTACCAAGACTGTGTTCTCGCAACTAGCTTTTGGCTTACACTGAAAAATCAATACCTGCAACGTCGTCGTTGGGCATGGGGAATATCTGACTTTCCCTTTGTCGTCAAAAATTACATAAAACACGACGAGATTCCTTTTGGAGAAAAATTTTTGTTAACTTATAGACTTTTTGCAGGTCATATTTCTTGGTCAACTTCGTCATTTTTGATTGCGTTTGCTTGGTTGCCGATGATGTTTAACCAAGCATTCCAAGATACGGTTTTGGCCCACAATGTAGCTATTTTTAGTTCCAATCTACTTCGCTTAGCTTGGGTGGGTGTCTTTGCAAACGTTTGGATTTATCTTTTGATTTTGCCACCACTACCTAAGGACCGTCGTAAGTCAGATTATGTAGGTATGATATTACAGTGGGTTATAGCACCATTAGTTGCCATCTTTTTCTCCTCGCTACCTGCCCTAGAATCACAAACACGACTGCTACTCGGGCAATCATTGGACGTTTTTCGGGTAACACCCAAGGTTAGGGTAAAGCGCTAGCATTGACCATAAGGCGATTTTCTGGTAATATAAATCAGTTCAATAAACTCTGGAGAAAAAATGACTGAAAAAGCAAAATTAGTGGCAAGAGAACGAAATGTCATTGGCAAAGGAGTGGGAGCACTTCGTCGTGATGGTGAAACCCCTGTAGTTATCTATGGTGGTGGACGCACACCACTGGCACTTACTGTAAATACTCATGATTTTGAGCTTTTGTATCGCAAAGCTGGTGGTAACACCATAGTAGCTATTGATATTGAAAAGGCCGATGAAACCAAAGAAAAAAAGAATGTACTTGTACATCGCATCGACTTAGATCCTGTTTCTGGCAAGATTATACACGCTGATCTCTTGCAGATTCGTATGGACGAGAAAATTACAACTGTTATTCCTGTTAAATTCATTGGTGATTCGATCGCAGTGATGGACCTCCAAGGTTCCTTGCTTACTCCTACTACTGAGATTGAAGTAGAATGTCTGCCAGCTGATCTGCCACATGAGTTTGAGGTTGATCTAGCTCCACTCGTAGACTTTGATACTGTTATACATGTCTCCGATATTAAGCCAGGGGAAGGTGTGACCATACTTACCGACGAAGAGGCTGTTGTAGCCCATGTAGAGGCACCGCGTAGCGACGAAGAGCTCGAAGAGCTTGACGAGGCTGTTGTCGAAGCCGAAGCCCCAGAGAGTGAGCACGGCGAGGATGAAGTACCTGCCGAAGGCGAAGCTCCTGCAGAAGAAACAAAAGAATAATACAAGAGAGGCCTACGGGCCTCTTTTTTTGTGGCGCTCCTCTCCGTCATTCCCGCGAAGGCGGGAATCTCTTACGTCTTTGCTAGAAATGAAGCAATTTCCTACGTTTTTCTTGGTACTTTCTCTTGAAAGAAAGTACCCAAAGTTCAAGAAAATCAAATTCTCCTTCGTCTCTGTACAGAATTCGACCTTCGTCGAAATTCTTAGCATTCGTCGATAGTCGTGCCTCACGCCGGCAGGTTGATTTTCAAAGAGAGGAAACGAAGCCGAGTTCGGACCATTTGTCTAGTATCACTAAAACATTTTTGTTATCATTGGTACAATGAAGTTACCAAAATTTAATTTTCGCAAAATAAAGGGGTTTTTGAATAGGCATCGTATCAGTGCGATAATTATTTTGGTCTCAATACTCACGGCCATAGGGATTACTTGGTTTATGCTCGCACGTAACATGTCTTTTGTCGCACCAGAGCTAAAATTAAACCCACCGAAAGAGACTAGGGTGGAAGCCCCTCTTACTGGTGAACTCGTTGAGCCCGCTGTTGCTGAAAAGCGAGTTTTGGCAGTAGTCATAGAAAACCACCCAGATGCTAGACCGCAAAGCGGTTACAATGATGCCGACATAGTCTATGAAACGCTCGCGGAAGGTGGGATTACCCGTACCTTGGCTCTTTTCCAATCGAAAGAATCTAAGGAGATCGGGCCTGTCCGCTCTGCTCGTGACTATTTTATCGAATGGTTAAGTGAATTTAATGGAGTTTTTGCTCACGTTGGTGGTAGCTTCACTGCTCTTGCCACGATATCTAGAGACAAGATACCTGACCTCAATCAATTTGCTAACGGAAGTTACTATTGGCGCTCAAATGATCGTTATGCTCCGCATAACGTCTATACAACCACAGAGAAGCTATATGCTGCCGCCAAATCACAGAATCTCGCTACTACTGGCGCTCCAGCGCCATTTAATTTTAAAGACGGAGCGTCAGAAGCTGATAGACCACAGGCCCAGGTTGTGACGGTAGATTTTTCGGGTCCCTTGTTTCAGGTAGTTTATACTTATGATCCCAAAACAAACACCTATTTGAGGGCTGTATCTGGTGTGGCGGCAAAAGACAAAGTGACGGGTGTACAGATAGCACCTAAAAATGTGATTGTAATGAATACTAGCATTATTCCTTACAAGAACGCTGCGGGCGAGCAAGCCGTACGGATAGATACGGCATCTGGCGAGGGGGTTCTGTTTCAGGATGGTAAGGCAACAGTGATTAGCTGGAGTAAGGCAAGTAGGAGCGCAAGAACAGTTTACAGGGATGCAAACGGTGTTGAAATAAAACTAAATCGTGGCCAAACTTGGATAGAGGTTGCGCCATCGGATATGCCACCGACATACTAAGATGAAGAATTATACACTCAAAGAAATACAAAAGCAGTTTGGTATACCAGTTCGTAAATTAGCTTTCTTAATTCGTAAAGAAGTCATCAAATCAATTGTTGAGGGCGAAAGACTTCTTGTATCCGAAGACGAAATTAAAAAGTTTCTAGGTCTTCCCACCGATAAAAAGAAGAAATTTCACATTTCTTACCTAAAAACACTTGGACCTGGCATAATCACTGGGGCTTCTGACGATGACCCTTCTGGTGTAATCACATATTCGTATGTTGGCTCTACTTTTGGGCTCTCTCTTTCTTGGCTAGCAGTTTATCTCTTACCAATGATGACGGCGATACAAGAAACAGTAGCCCGCATCGGTATAGTTACTGAAAAAGGACTAGCCGGAGCTATAGGCAAACATTATGGACGCAAGATTCTCTATCCGCTCATATTATTGTTAGTAATAGCCAATACAATAAATATTGGTGCAGACATTGGTGCTATGGTCTCTGCTTTTCAACTCCTTGTGCCTATCAATTTTTACATCGGGGCCATAATCCTGACAATTGTAATGATCCTGCTCGAAGTCATCATGCCATATCACAAATATGCAAAGGTTCTAAAATGGCTAACCATCTCCTTGCTTGCGTATATAATCACTGGTTTTATCATCAGACCTGATTGGCTCGAGGTTATTCGTAGTATATCTCTGCCAAATATCCAGCTTAACACCGCGTTTATAGCTGCTATGGTGGCTGTCATGGGTACGACCATCACTCCATATCTATTTTTTTGGCAAGCGTCTGAAGAGGTGGAAGAAGAGCGCGACAAAGGAGTGCTTTCTGATCATAGGGTATATGCAATCAAGCGCGAGATAAGAGAAATGAGAAAAGACACCTTTGCTGGCATGGCTCTCGCCAATATAGTTTTTCTATTTATAGTGATTACTACAGCTTTTGTTTTGTATAAAAACGGTATTACGAACATTGATTCTGCTGCCAAGGCAGCATTGGCCCTAAAACCGCTAGCAGGAAACATGGCTTCACTCCTCTTTGCAACGGGTATCTTTGGTGTCGGTTTGCTAGCCGTACCAGTACTCGCAGGCGCTTCGGCTTATGCCATCGCGGAACTTTTCAAGTGGAACGAAGGGCTTAATCGTAAATATTCGAAAGCCAAGGGGTTTTATGGTGTCATCATCGCATCAATGTTGGTAGGACTCGCGATGAATTTTATCGGCATCAATCCAATAAAGGCACTCTACTATGCTGCTATCGTAAACGGAACTATAGCGCCGATACTTATGTTTTTTATTTTCAGAATTGGTAGAGACAATAAAATCATGGGGCAGTTCACAAGTCCTAGGTGGGTGAACTTCTGGGGCTATATAGCAACATTGCTTATGGGTGTAGCTGCCATAATGTTAATCGTATTTTCAATTTTAGGATTATAGATGCAAAATATAGACAAATATAAGGGCAAAAAAATAGCAATTCTCGGCTATGGTGTTGAGGGTCAGACTACACACGAGTATTTGCAGAAACATGGGTTGAAAGCGGACGTTCTGGATGAAAAGAATGTGTCAGATTATTTACAGAAGGTGGCTGGTTATGATGTCGTCTTCAAGACACCCGGTATCTCACCGTTACGACCGGAACTAGTCGCGGCAAAGCGTGCCGGCACGCTCTTTACAAGCCAAATAGAAGAATTTTTTGATTTATGTCCGTGCAAGGTAGTCGGTGTCACCGGTACAAAAGGCAAGGGGACTACGAGCACACTTATTTACGATATTATGAAGGCGTCAGGTGAAGATGTTTATCTCGGTGGAAATATTGGGGTTCCGGCCATTTCATTTTTAGATGAGGTGAAGCCAGACTCTTGGGTGGTCCTTGAACTTTCATCATTTCAGCTTCAGACTTTAAATATGAGTCCTCATATTGCTGTTGTTCTGAACATTACAAGCGAACATCTCGATTACCACAAAGATACAGAAGAATATCGTCAGGCAAAATCAAGCATTGTGAGACACCAAACAAACGATGATTATGCGGTTATAAATGATGACTATGACGTTCCGAGGGCATTTGCGAAGTTTTCCCCTGCTACAAAATATTTTTTTAGTCGTAATCACAAGGTGGAAGGTTGTTATGTGGATGAAAGCGACCAAATTATTCTCAACGTTGAAGGAGAGAAGACTGTTGTCGCGAAAGCTGACGAGCTAAAACTTCGAGGAAGACACAATCTCGAGAATGTTACAGCGGCTACGCTAGCTGGTTATCTGGCTGGTGCTAGTATCGATGCCACCTCTAAGACTGTAAAGGCTTTTCGGGGGCTTGAGCATCGTTTGGAGCTTGTCCGAGAGATAAGTGGGGTGAAGTATTACAATGATTCATTCTCAACTGTGCCAGAAACTGCAATTGCGGCGCTGGATTCTTTTACCGAACCAATTATTCTCATCGCCGGCGGTAGTGATAAAAAGTCGGACTACACAGAGCTGGGTAAAAGGATTGCTACTGCCAATGTAAAGGCGGTAATCTTGATTGGAGATATGGCGGAGAAGATCCGTGCTAGTATTCCGGGAAGCTTCAAAGGTGAAATAATAACAGAAATAACAAAAATGGAAGATATGGTGGCAAAAGCCTCTTCTTTGGCCACTTCTGGTGATGTAGTTCTTCTCTCTCCTGCCTGCGCTTCATTTGGTCTTTTCGAAAATTACAAGGACCGGGGTAACCAGTTCAAGGTAGCTGTTAAAAAGCTCTAGCGTTCAAATAAGTTGTTCAAAACAAGCATAAAGTAGTGGACATTTTGGGTCTACTATTTTATAATGCGATTAGATAAACCTACGGAAAGGAGAACTAATGTACGATACACTATTTGGCAGTAAAACTCGCGTAAAACTACTCGCACTCTTTTTATCAAATCCAGGGCACGCGTTCTTTGTCCGAGAACTCACACGTAAAATCGAAGAGCAGATAAACTCTGTTCGCAGAGAACTTCTCAATCTAAAATCAATAGGGCTAGTCACTTCTGTTGAGAAAAAAGGCAAAACTTATTATGAAGTAAATACGAAGTTTGAGTTTTACGCGGAGCTAAAAAAGATTTTCAGTAAAACTGACAAAAATTTGAGTGAAGAGGATAAGCTGGCATCCGCACTAAGGCGCTCTGGGAACGTTCAATACGCAGCCCTTATGGGTAGCTTTGTTGGTGACGCGACAGGTCAGGTAGATCTGTTTATTGTAGGTGAAATCGATAAACGAAAGTTGAAACCAGCACTTTCAGAACTCGAGAAAGAGATCGGCCGTGAGGCAAACTATTGCATAATGACCGAACAAGAATACGAAGATCGATCGATGCTGTTTGACAGATTTCTCACAGAAATAATGGCGAGTCCGAAGAAAGTAGTTGTAGATAATTTCAAAATTGAAAAGGAGGTAGAGAATGGATGAGCGTAAAGTCATTATAGAGTTTTCCTCGAAAACAATAATCTGGGTTTTGAGTGCTGTATTGGCTCTGTGGCTTGTAGTGACCCTAAAAGACGTTTTAGTCGCTCTCATTCTGTCATTCATTTTAGCTATGGCCATAGCCCCTCTGGTTGATTTTTTACAAAAAAAGAAAATACCTAGGACATTGAGTGTTGCGGGTGTAATTATAGCAGTTGTAGGTGTTTTTTTTCTGGTCATACGCCTTATTGTACCTCCGGTGGCAAGCGAAATATCCAACATTTTGGGCAACAAAACGGAATATGTGCTCAAGATAACAAGCTATTTCCAAAATCTTAGTCCCGTAGTCCGCGATAATTTAACTCTTTTTTTGAATAATTTTCTTGATTCTTTCGGTAGTCTAAACCTAACGGGTGTGATAAACGGAGCAAAGGGAGTATTCAACGGTTTAATCGAAGGGATACTAGTCCTGGTTCTTTCATTTTATCTCTTACAGAACAAGGGAGGCGTAGAGGGCGCCGTAGTGGCCTATATTCCTAGGCAACATCAGAAACGTGTCCTATCAATTTATCGAAAGATATCTAACAAAATGAGCCTGTGGATGCGTGGCCAGATTGTTTTATGTATCATTATCTTCGCCATTAATTTAGTCGGTCTTAGTATTTTGAAGGTCAATTATGCGCTTACGCTCGCTATTATCGCTGGTATTCTAGAAATATTGCCGATTATAGGGCCGACAGTTGCAGGAGCCTTTGCTATTACGATTGCACTTACTCAATCACCTCTGCTTGCGCTAATTGTGCTAGCGTGGTTTGTATTAGTCCAGCAGGCTGAAAACCATATACTCGTTCCACAAGTAATGAAAAAATCACTAGGGCTCAATCCAATGGCTGTCATATTGGCCATAGTAATTGGTGGTAAACTGCTAGGTGTTATTGGTATACTAGTAGCTGTGCCTATTTCAGCCGTGATTGGTGTGTTGCTGGAAGAGTTTGTCAAAAAACAAGAGGAGGAAGCTAAATAATGGAAATCACTTATCTCGGTCACTCGTGCTTCAAAATAAGCGGAAAGAAAATCAATATTCTTATGGATCCATTTGATCCAAATGAGGTTGGGCTAAAGATTGGCAAACAAGACGCAGACGTTGTTACGGTTAGCCACGCTCACAAAGATCATAACAACGTTTCTGTCATGAAAAGCGAATACTTACTTTTGGATTCCCCAGGTGAATATGAAGTCAAGGAATCAGAATTTGTGGGTGTTGAGGCTTTTCACGATGATAAACAGGGTACAGAACGTGGTAAAGTGACTATGTTTGCTGTAGAAGTAGACGGTGTCAAGATAGCCCATCTCGGAGATCTAGGCACAGAGCTTACTAGTGCCCAACTAGAGCAGTTAGATGGCGTAGACGTTCTCATGGTACCAGTCGGTGGCCATAAGCATATAGATGCAGAAACAGCTGTTAAAGTCGTTAACCAAATAGACCCCAAGATTGTTTTACCTATGCATTACAAGATTGTATCTACATCAATTTTTGACGGGGTTGAAAAGTTTTTTCAGGAAATGGCGGTGAAACCGGAGCTTCAAGATAAGCTGAAAGTGACCGTGAAAGATTTACCACTCGAGCTACAGGTCGTATATCTAAAGTCGAACTAATCAAAACTCTTGCTTTGTCATTCCTGGTCGCAAGCCAGGAATCCAGCTCCCACCCCGTTGTCATCTCGACCGTAGCGGAGAGATCTCTTAGTAATATTTACGTTTTTCTCGGCACTTTCTCTTGAAAGAAAGTACCACAAAGTTCAAGAAAATCATGACTCGTCGTCTCTGTACAGAATTCGACCTTCGTCGAAATTCTTAGCATTCGACGATCTTCGGCCTTGGGCTTTGATGATTTTCGGAGGGAAGGAGGGAACTCGAAACTCAGAATTCGAAACTAAAAAACTCCCCTAGGGGAGTTTTTATTATACTTTGCTAGCTGTCTTTATGCATTTTGTGCAGGCTTTGACGCGCTTCTTGGCGCCCATAGGCTTGAACCATTGCAAATTTGGCAACCATCTACGTCTAGTCTTCCTGTGTGAATGACTGACATTGTTACCTACCATTGGTTTCTTACCGCAGATTGTACATTCGATACTCATGATTTGTGCTCCAAATAATTGATTGTTAGCGGAGTAAATGTTATCATTTTATGAGCAGAAAGTCAAGAAAAGGAAATATATGGGGTTATTAGAATTTATGCCGAATCTTTCAGAATTACTATTTTTTTTAGTCGCAATTTTACTTGCCATAACAGTACACGAATTTTCACACGCCTGGGTTGCAAATTACCTTGGTGATTCAACGGCGAAGAAAGCAGGCAGAGTTACATTAAATCCTTTAGCTCACCTAGATCCACTAGGGACCATCGCACTAATACTCGTTCGATTTGGTTGGGGCAAGCCAGTACCAATAAACCCAAATAATTTTAAGAATCCACGT
>Ga0172379_10006346_pt1 | contig 15892 bp, 11 predicted proteins | sample GrowelOW334metaG_FD_119756 | JGI IMG/M metagenome (GOLD analysis project Ga0172379, IMG submission 119756) | Groundwater microbial communities from an aquifer near a municipal landfill in Southern Ontario, Canada - Groundwater well OW334 metaG | ecosystem: Environmental > Aquatic > Deep... | reverse complement strand
CACAAAGCTTTCTTGTATTCGCCGACCAAACAGATTTTGTCATTGCCTATTCGCTTGGCCGAGCTCTCGCCTGAGATCAAGAGCCAATCCGAATACGCAGGCAGTGCTTATGGCGATTACACTTTCCAGGGCGCGTATGTCTATCGTCTGACCTTGGACAAGGGCTTTGAATTCTTGGGGCGCGTCACGCATCATACGGACGATCAAGCGTTCTTGAAATCAGGCTATTATTACGGCTCATATGATCAGGATGTCAGCCGCGTGCTTTACACTGGTGATTCACTTCTGACTTTTTCAAACTCAGGCATCTACTTGAATCACTTGAATGATCTGAAATTGCAAAGCAAAGTCGCTTATCCTGAAATAGTCCAACCTGAACCCATCTACTATGAAGGCGGCGGTTCAAGCGGCAGTGGAGGAGGTGTACGCACCTTACCCGCACCAGCGCGTTAACTCTACCGTTGTCATTGCGAACGAGCAGTGAAGCAATCTCATACTGAGATACAGATGTACTTCAGTTAATGAGTAAGAGATTGCCACGCCGTTGGCTCGCAATGACAAAAGGGGTGGTCATGCCCTGAGCTTCAAGCTACACTGTAATCATGCAAGGACAAAAGCGGACCATCTTCGCACGAATAATCAGCATGATCGGCAGCTGGTGGGGCATGACACTGGTTACGCTTTTGATTTTATTGTTGCACCCTTTGTCCACGGTCAAATGGTTCCAATTCGTGCTTTGGGTTTTAGTCCCGGTCCTAGCTTCGGAATTCTTCAAATTCATTGTCAAAAGAAAACGCCCAGCCATGCGCGGCGAAACAGCTATCGTAAAGACGTATAACTATTCGTTCCCTAGCTCGCACGTAGTCGCCGCAGTCATGATCGTGTTTTGGGTCTTTTTAGTGCCCGAAGTCCGCTGGTGGTCGTGGCTGCTGTTGCTTTGGCCCATTGCCGTGGGCTGGTCGCGCGTGCGCCTCAAAGCGCATGACTTGATTGATGTGATAGGCGGAGTGATTTTTGGACTTGTGTGCGGAATTCTGTTTAAATATTTCGGTTGATTATGATATCACTTAAACCACGCGCCATTTTGGTGGATGTCATTCCATCTTTAATGGAAAAGACAGTCGCAGAGCGGCGCATCCATGAGCTTGAATCTTTGACGCATACTTATGGCGGCATGGTAGTGGTCAAAATAATCCAGCGCCGCGCCACGCCTGATTACAAAACGTTTATCGGTTCAGGCAAGCTTGAAGAAATCGTGGAGCTGGCCAAGAAGGAGAAAGTTGAACTCATCGTGGTCAACAATATTCTGAAGCCGCATCAGATTTACAATATTGAAAAGCGCGTGGAGCGCGATCATATCGCTGTTTGGGACCGCATAGACATGATCTTAAAGATTTTTCACAAGCATGCGACCACGGCCGAGGCTAAATTGCAGATCAGTTTGGCTGGCATCCGCCACATGGGCCCGCGCATCTTCCGCATGGGCATGGAATTGTCCCAGCAAGCCGGCGGCATTGGCACGCGCGGCTTAGGCGAAACAAATATCGAGATAATGAAGCGCCATTTGGCTGAGCAAGAGCGCTTTATCAAAAAACAATTGGAAAAAATATCCAATACGCGCGGCGTGCATCGTGCCAGGCGCGACCGTTTGGGCTTAAAGACCGCGTCCATCGTCGGTTACACGAACGCAGGCAAATCCTCGCTCTTGAATGCCCTCACGCACAAAGGCGCTTATGTGGCAGACGAGCTTTTCGCGACCCTGGATACGCGCGTGGCTAAACTCTGGTTCCCTCCGTCTGACGTGGGACGTGGGACGAGCGACGTAGGACGTGAAGTGTTGTTATCAGATACAATCGGTTTCATCCAAGACCTTCCGCCGCAACTGATTGACGCGTTTGAGTCCACGCTCGAAGAGACAGTTGACGCGGAACTGATTTTGCATGTGATTGATATCAATGATCCATTCATGCACGAGAAGATCGAAGAAGTGGAACAGATTTTAAAGCAGCTCGGCGTGGGGGAGACTCCAAAGATTTATGTTTTCAATAAAATTGACCAGGCTAAGAAAATCCCCAAAGCAGCTTTGACTAAAAAATATAAAGCTTTTAGCCCGGTTTTTGTCTCAGCTCTACCTGCCCGCCGAAGTCTCGACGAAGGCGGGAAAGGAGAAGGACTCGAGGAGTTGAAAGCTCAAATAGCGAAGAAATTATTAGGCAAATAAAAAACCGGCAGAGATGCCGGGGAGCTATTGGCTGTTCTTGAGGAACTCGTTGAACTTGGCTAGAGCAGGGTTGGTTTCCGCTGTCATGCCGAGCGAGAACCCTAGGCCTTCGATGTTTTTCTTGAGTTCTCTTGTGTACTTTCGACCGAAGTACTTGGTCTTCATGTAAGCAGCCTCTGACTGTTGCACGACCTGGCCGATGTACTCCAACTTGTGTCCCACGAGAAGGTTCGTGGCCCGGACTGAAAGCCTCAGGTCCTCGGTTTTTTCTTTGAGCAACTCCAGAACATCCGTCTCGGTCGCCGAGAACAGGCGTATCGCGTCCTCTTTTGCTTGTCTGCGACTTGTGAGTATGCGCTGAAGTGCGTCTCCGACCGGTTGAATCAGGATAGCGAGGCGTTGACGAAACACTTCTTTGCGGAGTTTTCTCATCGCCTTTACTTCAAGCTGTCGTGGTCCAGGGGTCGGGTAGCTCATGACTTCGGCGATTTGGTTGAAAGTCAGGGGCTTTTCGTTACCAAGACCAAATCTCAGTTGGATGACCCTGTATTCGTGCGGATGGAGCGTGCTCAGGATCCCATCGATCAGCGAGAACACCTCGTCGTCCCAGATGGGCATGATCTGCGCTCGACGCTCAGCGAGTGCATACTTGGCGAGCATCTGACACAACTGTCCCCGCCCTTTTGGCGTGGGCAATACGTCGTCAGCGATTTCACAAAAGAAGTTTACCCAAAAGTCAGCGACTCCACCCTGGTGGTCGTAGAGATGGTCGTTCCATTGCACGTTGAAGATTTCGCGGATCAGTCTTACGTGCCCGCGCTTTTCGGTTGGATACGACGGCATGCTCAACTGTTTTGTCATGAGGGCGATTCCGCAGAGCATTGCCTGGAACTCGCTTTCAGGTAGCCACTTGGCAATTGCATCGCGTACTGGGTGTGGTCCAGTAGGCGAGTCCCTGACGATTTCGGCATAGCACCGAATCACTGCCGGAAAGATTTCGGATTTTGTGGGCCTGTTTGGAAAAGCCTTTAGCCCGCCGAGCCGGCGGATGTCCGAGACAACGGTCGCCTCGCTCCAATCGACCATTGTTGTGATTTCCCTGGCCGTGAGACCGAGTCCATACAACTCCTTAACCAACGGCTCGCGTTCGTGACGCTTTGTGTGGTTGTTTTGCATCACCCTTCTCCTGTGGTTTATAGAGTCAAAACAGCGAAAATCAGGCTGGAGTTTATATACGCTATATCTTTGGCTCTGTCAAGGCCGAGAGCTGTTATTTATTGACGGTTTAGCCCTATTTTGTTATTCTGCGGGCATTATAAACCGCTAATTTTTAACTGCTAATCGCTAATTTAGTATGAATGCATCGTTAATTTTTGCGCTAGTAGCCGCATTGTTGTCATTGGCTTGGGGAGGATACCTGGTCAGCTGGATCCTTAAGCGCCCAGCCGGCGAAGGCAAGATGCTTGAGATCGCCAAAGCCATCCAGGAAGGCGCACAAGCTTACTTGGCCCGCGAATATAAAGTCGTGGCCATGATCGGCGTAGTTATTTTATTTATTTTGTGGTTCACCTTAGGCTGGAAAATGGCTTTAGGCTTTTTGATCGGCGCAATCTTGTCTGGTTTGGCTGGTTACATTGGCATGAGCGTTTCGGTCCGCGCCAATGTGCGCACGACCGAGGCTGCCAAGTCTGGCTTAAAGCAGGCTTTGGACGTTGCGGTTAAAGGCGGAACAGTGACCGGCCTTTTTGTGGTCGGTCTTGCTCTCTTGGGCGTCAGCGGATTTTATTGGCTTACAGGCGACCTCAAAGCCTTGATCGGTCTTGGCTTCGGCGGATCACTCATCTCGCTTTTTGCCCGCTTGGGCGGCGGTATCTTTACCAAAGCAGCTGATGTGGGCGCTGACCTTGTCGGCAAAGTAGAAGCTGGCATTCCAGAAGACGACCCGCGCAACCCGGCTGTGATCGCTGATAATGTCGGCGACAACGTGGGCGATTGCGCTGGCATGGCTGCTGATTTGTTCGAAACATATGTGGTGACTGCAGTGGCTGCCATGTTGCTCGGCTCCCTGGCTTTCCCTGGCAACTCAAGCGTCATCCTTTATCCTTTGGTTATCGGCGGCGTATCAATCATCACATCCATCGTGGGCACGTTCTTCATCCGTCTTGGCGCAAAACAAGATATCATGGGCGCCTTGTACAAGGGTTTGATTGCAGCCGGCGTGTTGGCTGCCATCATTTTCTGGTTCGTGGCCGTCAGATTCTTCCCGGCAAATTCAGTCGTCGGCTCTTGGGAAATTTTCAAGTGCTCGTTGATTGGTTTGCTCGTCACGGCCGGCATGGTCTGGATCACTGAGTACTACACATCAACAAAATATAAGCCTGTACAAAAAATCGCAGAAGCTTCGCAGACTGGACACGGCACAAATGTGATCGCTGGCTTGGCCATGAGCATGAAATCAACAGCTCTTCCGGTCATCTTGATTGCTTTGGCTATTTTGTGGGCCTTCTCATTGGCTGGCTTGTACGGAGTCGCGATAGCGGCCATGGCCATGCTGTCTTTAGCTGGCATCATCGTTGCAATCGATGCTTATGGCCCGATTACAGACAATGCTGGCGGCATTGCTGAGATGGCTGGCTTGCCCGAAGAAGTGCGCAATGTCACGGATCCTTTGGATGCTGTCGGAAACACGACCAAGGCAGTGACCAAGGGCTATGCGATCGCTTCTGCTGGTTTAGCTTCGCTCGTGTTGTTCGCATCCTATACCCAGGAGTTTGCTGATCGCGGCAGGGCGCTTACATTCTCGTTGGAAGATCCGCATGTGATCGTTGGTTTATTCATCGGCGGACTGTTGCCATACTTATTCGGCGCGTTTGCCATGGAAGCAGTCGGCAAAACAGCTGGCTTGGTCGTCGAAGAAGTTCGCAGGCAATTCAAAACGATCGCCGGTATCATGGAAGGCACTGCCAAGCCAGAATACGGCAAGGCCGTGGACATTGTGACCAAGGGTGCTTTGAGGAACATGATCGTGCCGGCTCTCTTGCCAGTGCTCACTCCGATCGTGGTCGGCTTGCTTCTCGGCCCTGTGGCCTTGGGCGGCGTGCTTGTGGGTTCAATCGTCACTGGTTTATTTGTGGCCATCTCAATGACCTCTGGCGGCGGCGCTTGGGACAATGCCAAGAAATACATTGAGTCCGGCCATTTCGGCGGCAAAAAGTCTTTTGCTCACCAAGCAGCCGTAACTGGCGACACGGTCGGCGATCCATACAAGGATACTGCTGGCCCGGCCATCAACCCAATGATCAAGATCCTGAACATCGTTGCCTTGTTGATTGTGGGGATGCTGTTGTAGATAAATTGATTGGTATTTTCGGTAGAGACGCCCTGGCAGGGCGTCTCTACTTTTATATGCTCCGGATTGACAGAAACCATTGTTTTTGTTAAATATGCTGGCAGGATTTGCACCTTGAAGGAGGGTTGCACCATGGAGAGCAATGAATTCGTGAGGAAAGATAGTGATGGAATCGTGAGCCTCAGGTACTCAAGCCGCCCACCCCCGGACTTGTCGAGCGTTGACCGCGAGTTCCGCGTCCATGTGGCCATGGGGACGCCTCTGCCGCCCATCGCGGATCTTCGGCGGCAGTTTCCGGGTTTGGACAACGTGTCCGGAATCTTCGACGGCCGGCCATTCCATGAACACGCCTCGCGTGCGAACGCGAACAAGAAGCCAGGGCTCAGGGTCATGATCCCCAAGTGCTTCAATCGTGAGATCGAGAGCGAAGCGGCCATCGAGGAGATGTATCCGCTGGGCCTGATTCCGGTCGGCGTGCGCGGAGCATATGATTTTCTCTGCAGCAACTCAGAGTTCGTGCGCTTGTATTGGTTCCTGGCAGTGGGCGAGCACGCAAGGGGCGCTTGCTACGATCGCCTTGTCCCTGCCTTGAGCGGCGGGCCTGAGTGTCTCACGCTGGGCAGTCGGGCTTTCGAAAACCTGTGGGACGCCCAGAAACTGTTCCTGTTCGAGCGCAAGTAGGCCTCTTGGCCCATGCAAAGACTTTTAGTCAGAGCACGGGTCTTTTTTTATTCATGTAACATGTATCACGAACCATATAACAAAAAGAGCCATCCAGATGATGCATGTTACATGCTACATGAGAAGCCTTGACACAGCGTTGAACAACCGCGTAGTCCGCGATAACATGTGTGCATCTTAAATCTTTAGTGAAAAGAACTATGTCAATGGAAAATCCAATGGCCGCGCCAGAAATGTCTCCTCAGGAGATGGCTGCCCAGCAGGCTGCTAATGCGCCCGAAGGTCTTGAACTCACAGCGCATGAAAAAGCATTCATGGAGCGTGCGAACATGACGGCTGAACAGCTCGCCCAGTATAATCGCTGGAAGAAGTTGGATCAGGAATTGGGCGGAGAGCAGGCTTTGTAAACAAAAAAAACCCACCTTCGCTTAAAGCTACGGCGGGTTATTCGCCAAGGGCGAATAAAAAAGGCGTCTAGGCTAGTTCCTAGGCGCTTTTGTAAACCGAGAGGTTCTTGAGTTCGTTGACGCTGCCATCAGCATACTCCAGCTTCACGTCGAGCGTGCGCTGGGCGCCGTGGATCAGGTCTTGCCGAAGCTTGGCATGATACCTGCAGCCGAGAGCGTCGCTCTCAGGCACGTACAGGCTCAGTATGTCCATGCACTCGTCGTTGGCCCGAAAGCTCTTCATGCTGTATCGGATGCCATTCGGTCGTCGGCGAGTGATCACGATCGCGTTGACTACGCCTTTGAGTGTTGAACACGGCGCGTGCGCCATGAGCACCAGCGAATGCAGCGCAGCACTGGTATCACCTGCGGGCACGAAGTAATTGATCTCGCCAGGCTTGCTGTCTGCCGGGGGCATAGCAGTCGGGAAATCCATCGGACCGTCTTGTACGTGCACTCCCTCGCGTTGACTACGCCGGTCTTTCCCAAAGGCGAGAATCAGGGCGACGCTAGCCACTGTTGCGGCCGCGAGGATTACAAGTGCTTTGGGCAAAAACCATCCTGCAAGCAAGACGAGTAAGAGTGTGTTCATCATCTTGCAGACCATGATGAGCGTGGGCCAGCGTTTTACCCACGAGTTCGTGGGCGGGGGTTGCTTGAATGAAGGACCGAAATTGTTTTCGTATGCTACTTGCTCGTTGATACGTTGCAAAACGGGTTTCATCACGCTTTCCTTTCTGGAAAGTCAAAGAGCTGTTTGTTGGCTCTATCCAACCACATTTTTGGGTTTTTGTCAAGCCTAGGCCCAGCCCTTTGCTCTTTCTAGAGCTCGTTCGTATTGGGCTAGATAAGCTTGGCCGCGTTTAGTGTCTTTTGGCGAAAATGTGGCTTGGCATTTTAATTGGGAATAAGCGGCTTTCCAGGCTGGCCAAACGCCAGCGCCTAAGCCGGCCATCATGGCTGCACCAGCGGCCGTGGACTCAATGAGCGGCGCGCGGCAGATTTTTACAGCGCTGATATCAGCCTGGCTTTGGAGCAAGGGAGCTGAATTGGTTATGCCGCCGCTTACCATCCATTGCAAGGATTTTATTTTTGTCTGTTCGTCGATTAGCTTGGCCAAGCGCGCTGTTTGGCAGGCAATGGCCTCCAACGAAGCCCTGCAAAGATGCGCGCGTTTTGTGCCGCGGTTCAACCCGATCATCAGGCCGCGGGCTGTCGGGTCCCAATCTGGCGCGGCAAGGCCAGCGAAAGCCGGGACCATGGTTACGCCGCCCGTGGTTTTGACTGATGCGGCCATCTCGTCCAATTCTTTCATGTCAGCCACCAAATGCATTTCGTCTTTTAACCATTCAAGCATCGTCCCGCCAGCCAAAGCACTGGTTTCAAACGCATATTCAACCTGATTGTCGCGCATTCTCCAGGCCACGGTCGTGAGCAAGCCACGCGCGCCGATCTTGGGGCTGGACCCGAGCGTCTTGAGCGCGAAAATTCCAGTGCCATATGTCACGGCCAAGTTATTTTCGCTGAGTTTGCCTTGGGCAAAGAGCGCTGCTTGCTGGTCGCCTAAGATTCCAGTGATAGGAATGGCGACTCCGAATAATTTCATGTCTGTTTTTCCGAAATCAGCATTTGAATCCATTATTATCGGGAGTTGTTCGCGCCTTACATGGAATTCTTTGAGCAATCCCGGATCCCATTCGCAGGTTTTTAAGTCCATGAGCATTGTGCGGCTCGCGTTAGACGGTTCAGTCGCAAAGGTCTGCCCGTTTGTCAGCTTCCACAGCATCCAAGTATCAATCGTACCCAAAATAAGATTGGGATTTTTTGATAGCCTTTGGCTCAGCCATTCCATTTTGCTGGCGGAAAACACTGGGTCAACAATCAAACCAGTCGTGGCCTGGATTTGATGCGCAAAATCACGCTTGTCTGCCAGCTGTTTGCATCTCAAAGCCGTCCTCTTGTCTTGCCAGATGATCGCGTTGCTCAAACACTTGCCAGTCTTGGAGTCCCAGGCCAAAACGCTTTCGCGCTGGTTTGTTATTCCGATGCAAGCCAGGTTTGAGACTTTTATGCGCGAAACTTTGATGGCTTCTTTAGCGCAAAGAAGGGTCTTGTCCCATAGTTCCATTGGATCCTGCTCCACCTGGCCATTTTCATCAGCCATGGTCACGGTCTTAAGCGAATGCTTGCCCAAGATCCTGAACTTATCGTCAAATACGATTGCTCGCGTTGATGTCGTGCCGATATCCAGGGCAAGAATGTATTTCATACAGCGATATTGTAGCACTCAATACAGCTTTGAATAAATCATGGACTAAAAGCCTTAAAACCTGTAAGCTTTGGGCCATGAATGTAATCATCCAGTTTTTCCAAAACCTGAATAATATCGAAGGTTTGATCCGTTGGGGAGGCTATGCGGTCTTGGCCGTGATCATATTTTCAGAAACCGGTTTATTGGTCGGTTTTTTTCTGCCTGGAGACTCTCTGCTCGTCACTGCCGGCTTGCTGGCCTCGCGCGGTTATCTGAATATCTTTGAATTGCTCGGCCTGCTTTCCTTGATGGCGATTATTGGCGACGCAGTCGGCTACAATATCGGCAAAGTCACTGGCCCCAGGATTTTCACCAAAGACAAATCATTGTTGTTTGCCAAAGACCATCTTTTGAAAGCTCAGGCTTTTTACGAAAAGCATGGCGGCAAAACGATTTTCTTGGCGCGCTTCATGCCTTTCATCAGGACCTTTGCTCCGGTCGTGGCTGGAGTCGGCAAAATGCCGTACAAACGTTTTGCGGCTTACAATATTGCTGGCGGTATCTCGTGGGTTTGTTCAATGACGCTCTTGGGGTACTTTTTAGGAAGGTCTATACCTAACATTGACCGCTACATTGATTGGATTATCTTGGCTATCATTCTCATTTCAGTCGCACCTCCAGCCTATGGCTGGCTGAAATCACGCCAAAAAACCAACAAAACGTCATCCTGAACCACTCCCACGTCATCCTGAACTTGATTCAGGATCTCGTTACCAAGTTACATAGTATCGGGATGCCGAATCGAGTTCGGCATGACGGAAGTTGCGCTGCTTTGTGTAATTCCTTGATTCATTGTAGAATTTTGTAATGTTAGCTGTAAACAAGCGTTTCATACTATGGCTCCAGAAAAATTGACCATAGAGCAAGAGCGAGAGCTTTTTGAACGTTTAAAAGCTGATCCCGAGGCCATTGGCGAGGTTTATGACCGGTTCGCGGGCCAGCTTTATTCGTTTTTGCTCAAGCGCTCCGGCCACAAGCAAATTGCCGAAGATATCGTGGCTCAGGTTTTCATCAAGCTCTTGGAGTCTGCTCCGAATTTGGAGTGGAAAGGGGTTTCTATCGGCGCCTGGCTTTATCGCGTATCAGCCAATGCTTTGGCGGATCATTGGCGCAGTTCGGCTTTCCGCAAGACTCAGGAGATCGATCCTGATGTTTGGGATCCGCCATCGCTGGACGACCCAGAATGGAATACCGAAATAAAACTTGAAGGAGAGAGGCTTAAGGAGGCCATGGATGAATTGTCTGAACGGGATCAGCAAGTGCTGACGCTCAGATTTTTTGCCGGCTATGAGACCGAAGACATTGCCAAAGAATTAGCCATAACGAATAATCATGCCGCAGTTTTGGTATATCGCGCCCTGGGACGCATGCGCAAAGAATTAATTTCAAAGCCATAAAGCTATGAACAAGGACCAAGAACAAGACGCGCTCCGTTTGGACGCCGCGCTCAAAGGTAAGGGGCAGCCTCAGCCGGCTGACGCCCCGTATTTGGACATGGCAAAGGTTTTGGAGAAAGAGATAGGCTCTTCCAAGGATCAAATGGACGAAAGTGTCATGAAAAGCCAGCGCACGCATTTAGAGCTTATGGCTAAAAACTTAAAAGCTCACTCTATGGATACACGTACCACGTACCACGTACCACGTACCACGTCGAAAAAAGTTTGGATTTGGGCCGGTGGATTTGCGACTGTATGCGCTGTTGTATTGCTGTTGTTCGTCACCAATACGGTTCCAGTGCCTTGGAAGCAGTCAGCCCAGAAAACCGCAGGCAACTTAAGTGCCGCGGCTCTGTCCATCATCATTCCGCAGGCAAACGCAGGTGGTGCGTTCAGCTTTTTGGTGGAGAAAAAGAGCGATGCCGGAGCAGCGGTTGATACGTCCTTCAAGATCACATCAAAAGTTCCAGTGACTGAATCTGATTTGAGACAAAGTTTGCGCATTGTCTCGGCCGAAGCCAGCGCATTGCCGGTTGATTATGATTTACAGAGCGCGGGCCAAGGCGAGTATCGTGCCGTGCCCAAGGGCCAGCTTACGCCGGGCACAGTATATAAAGTGGTGATTAGCGCAGGCGTGCAAAGCGACCAAGGCATAAGCCAGCGCGATTTTTCGTGGGCGCTCCAGACGCAGAATGTCTTCAAGGTCCTGGAATCAGTGCCAGGCGACAAGACAACAGGCGTGCCTTTGGATAGCGTGGTTGAATTCACCATGTCCCAAACCAATTGGGAAGATCCGGCAACGCATTTCAGCATTGAACCTAGCGTCAAAGGCAGGTTTGAGGCTCATGGCCGGACTTTGGTTTTCTTGCCTGATAAGCCGCTTGCTCCCTCAACGCTATATAAGGCTGTGTTGAAAAGCGGCCTGGCGGTTAAGGGCAGTGATCTTAAGCTTGAGCAGGATTACATGGTCAGATTCGAGACAGTCGCCCAAGGCCAAAAGCAGATGGATACATATTTCATGCCCAATGCCACGGATCAATCAGTCCCAGGCAAAGACATGAAGATTTTTGTCGATGCCTCGGAGAATCTGAACGGATCAAAAATCAAAGTGACTGGATATTCTGTCTCGGCTGATCAATTCAAGAATCTCTTCACTAAACTGAACAGCATCCCTTTGTGGGCGTCTGAGGCGCGCGACAGGTTTGCCGGATATTCGGAAGTCGCCACTAGCCAAGCCTTTTCCGTTGAAACAGAAATAAAGAGTGCGGAAAACGACTGGCGCAAATTTCTGCTTTTGCCGTCTGATATCGGGTCTGGTTTTTATGTGATCAAATACGAAGTCCAGGGCAAGACAGTCTGGTCTTTGATGCAAAGGTCTGGCGTGGCAGCTTATGCCATGGCTGACCGTTCGCAAGTGGTTGTCTGGTCCGTGAACTCTGTTACAGGCAAGCCAGCGGCTGATGCCAAGGCCAGCGCGAACGGACAAGAGTACTCAGCCGACGGCCAAGGCATTCTGCGCGCGCCTACGCCCGAGGCTTGGGCCAAGGCCGCTGAATCAGGCGATGATTCACAAGTCGATCCGCTTGTTTTTGAGATTACTTCCGGTCCGGAAAAGCTTTTCTTGAACGTGGCTTTTTCTACGCCCTATGGAATGTTCTACTATAGCGCCGGCAAGCAAGCAGATCTGCAGTATTGGAGTTATGTTTTTCCGGACAGGCCGATTTATCGTCCGCAAGACAAGGTTCAGGTCTTTGGTGTGATGAAAGACCGCAAGACCGGAGAACCGGCAGGCAAGATCCGCTTGGAGCTCCAGAGCGCGCTCATGGATTGGGGCACGTTCCAGCAGAAAGTGTATGCCTATGTCGATCTTGAGACCGATAAGGACGGTTTCTACAAAGGCGAACTCAATTGGCCCGGCCAATTGAAGCAAGGCTATTATCAGATCGTGCTCAAGAAGGACGGTTCGATCGCTTCTTCGCGCAGCATCCAAGTGACCAGCGAAGTCAAGCCGGCTTATACCATCAATGTCATGCCTGACAACACGACTGTTTACGCCGGCGATAAAGTCACAGGCAAGGTTTCGGTCAAGTTTTTTGATGGCACTCCATTCGCCAAGACAAAAGTCAATTTGAATGCCTATGGCGCATTTGGTTTGACGCAAAATTTCGATGTCACCACTGACGACGGAGGATATGCGGATTTTTCGATCCAGACCAACAAGCCCAAATGCGATCTGGAAAGCGAGTACCCCAATTGTCAGCCCGTGGACTACATGACGATTGAGGCCAAGCCGGCTTTGGGCGAAGAAGCTGATATTACGGCTTATGCCAATATCAGCGTGTGGCGCGGCCATGAGCAGATCACGTCTGAAATGCAGAAAGAAGACAACGGCAATATCATGATTCCTTTGCGCGTGCGCGAGATCGGGTTGGATAAGGTCAATGGCCGCGAACCGGATTCAGTCGTCGGCAATGGTATTCCAAACGTCAAAGTCTCCAGCCGCGTATTGGAACAGCTTTGGGATCAGATCCAGGTCGGCACTTATTATGATGCGATCCAGAAAAAATCAGTGCCGCGCTATGATTATAAAAAACGCGAAGTCCAGGTCGGAGTTTTTGAGGCCACGACCGATGGCCAGGGCAATGCCCAGATCAAATTCCCGTATAAGGACAACACTTCGTATAAGATCATCTCCTGGACCACTGAAGCAGACGGCACTATGCAGGCTGCTGTCACATATGCCTCGCACGGCTGGTATTCAAGCGTGCCTGACATGAGCATCAACCTCCAGGCCATAAATCCTGATCAGGCCAACAATACCCAAAGCGTGGGAGATACTGTCGCGATCGCATTCATGCAGGCCAATAAAAAATTGAGCAGCGACAATTCCAGTTTTTTGTTCTCCAACGTCTATCGCGGGATACAAAGCATGACCGTGTCATCTGACCCGTCGTATTCAATGACGCTTACCCAGGACGAGGCGCCGAGCATGACAATCTACGGTGTGGCATATACGCCTGATGGTTTCACTGACTCGCGTTATTCCATCTGGTTTGATTCCAAGGATCGCGAATTGAAGATCGAACTCCAGGCAGACCAGCCATCTTATTCGCCAAGAGGAAAAGTAAAGCTAAAGGCCAAAGTCACGACCAAAGGCAACAGCCCCATCTCCAATACGCGCGTGGCTGTCTCGGTTTCTGACGAAGCCTTGCTGAGCTTGGCTCGCTATGACTCTACCGAAGATCCGCTTGCGACCCTGTATCATGCCACGCCCGATGGCATAATCACGACAGCTATGTCGCGTTCGCCCAGCCCGATGTATGGCGGCGGCGGAGCTGAAAGAGGCGGAGGAGGGGAGCAGAACAGCATCAGGAACAAGTTCCAGGATCAGCCTGCGTTCGTTGTTCTGCAGACAGATTGGCAGGGCAATGCCACGACTGAATTTGAAGTGCCGGATAACATCACTTCGTGGAGAGTGACTGGCGTGGCAATCAGCCCGGATTTGCTGGCTGGTTCAGCTGTGCTCAAAGTCCCTGTCACCAAACCTATTTTTGTGGATGCCGTAATCCCTAATAATTTGTTGACCACTGACAAGCCTGTCATGAAACTGCGTGCTTTTGGCACGGGCTTGCCCAAAGAAGGCACAATCAAATATCAAATAGACATCCCGTCTCTCGGTGTCAGCAATCAAGTGATCGAAGGGCAGGTGAATGCGCCAGTCTATTTGGCCATGGACAAACTTATTGCTGGAGATCATAAAGCCACGATCCGTGCGACCATCAATAATCAGACAGATGCAATCGAAAAAACGATTCATATCGTGGATTCGCATGCTTCGCATGAAGAACGGGTATCGACCGAACTTGCTCCAGGCACCACATTGCCTGACATTGGCTTGTCTACTGAGGTTCAGGTCGCGATCGAATCAAAAGCCAGGGCTGCCAAGCGCAGCGCTACGGAAGCATTGGCCCAACCTTGGTCTGCGAGGCTCGAATCTTTGGTTGCCGGCAATGTCGCCAGGAATCTGCTCAAAGATCATTTCCAGGAAGATGGACAATGGGCCGCATTGCCCGCAGCCCAGTCTTATCAGAAGGATTCAGGCGGCTTAAGCATCTTGCCTTACTCTTCGGAGAGCGTATCGCTTTCATCCAAAGCCGCAAGCATTGCCTCAAACCTGTTTGACCCCAAGGATCTGGCCAACTATTTCTGGAAAATCACTGACAACAGCAAATCAGCCCGCGAAGAATCGATCCAAGCGCTTTCCGGCTTAGCTGCTTTGGGCGAACCTGTATTGGATAGGCTGCAAACAGCCAGCAACCAAACGGATCTGACCTGGAGAGAGAAGCTAGCCTTGATCCGCGGTTTAGACGCGGCCGGCGACAGGGAAAATGCGCGCGTCCTGCTGCAATCGATGTTGGACAAGGCTATCTTGAACGACCAGGTCATGCGTTTGAACGTAAGCCAAGACAAGAAAGATGAGATTGAGGCCACGTCCGAGGCAGCTGCTTTGGCCGCGGTCATGGCTTTGCCTCAGGCAGATCAGCTCGCAGCTTATGTGGAATCGAATTGGAGCGACCAGGCCATGGCTGATTTGGATAGAGCCATGTATTTGCAGGCCAAAGTCCCGACTTTGCCAGTGGTGGATGTCCAAGTCTCGTATGCGATTGACCAGGATGTGAAAAATCTCAACTTAAAAGATGAACCATGGCAGAATCTGACGCTGACCGCGGATGAAGCATCAAAGTTCAAAATCTTGAGCGCCAATGGCCCGGCCACAGCCTCATTCCTAAAGCGCGTTGCAGGCCAAGCTCCTCAGAACAGTGCTTTGCTTGGCATTACGCGCACATATTCTTCTGCGACCAGCTTGCATGAGGGCGACAGCGTCAATACAAAATTGATGATGAACTGGGATTCTAAAGCCCAAGACGGTTGCTACATCGTGCGCGACAGATTGCCGGCCACGTTCGTGCCGTTGGTAAGCGTGGGCAATTATTATGACATGCTGTCTCCGGTTGAGGCTGACAACGGCGAAGTCGCGTTCACGGCCTGCAAAGACGCAACACCGCAAAAGATAGAATACAAATCGCGCGTTGTGTCGCTCGGCACTTACACAGCCGAAGGCGCGCTAATCCAATCAATGGACACGCCATCCTTGGCCAACACATCAGCTCCGCAGATTGTAGAGGTCAAGTAAGCATGCATTTTCTCAAATACTTACTGATTCTCTTGCCCTTGTTTGGAATAGGTTGTTTTGGTGGTGATGGTATTGGCAGTAGAGACGCCCTGCCAGGGCGTCTCTACCCAAACACCGAAATCACAACCACAACCCGTTCCAATTCGCTGATGCCGATTCCAAATACATTCCTTGACCCTCAGAAATTCGCCTCCACCAACAGCCTTCCGGGTTTAGCGTTAAGGGTTAAGGGTTCGGCTTTGAGTGTTTCGCCT
>Ga0172379_10006345_pt1 | contig 15893 bp, 14 predicted proteins | sample GrowelOW334metaG_FD_119756 | JGI IMG/M metagenome (GOLD analysis project Ga0172379, IMG submission 119756) | Groundwater microbial communities from an aquifer near a municipal landfill in Southern Ontario, Canada - Groundwater well OW334 metaG | ecosystem: Environmental > Aquatic > Deep... | reverse complement strand
TTACCCGGCTTTTCAGCCTGGCGGTATTCTTTCTGTGGCGCTGTCCTTCCCGCGGCTTATAGTCCGCGGTATCCTTCTTTTCAAAAGGACTCCCTGCTCTGTGTAGTCCGGACTTTCCTCTCCGTGGAAACCACGGAGCGATTACCTACTGCAATCACACAACTAAACAATATAAGTGCACTATAGGAATAATCAAGCAAATCAGGCAAGCAAAATTACTTAAAATCCGGTTTATTTTTTATAACTCCGGAGATGCGTGAAGCTGCAATACGAAACGGGATAAGCAGGCAGAAAAAATGGCATCCCCAGGGGGATTCGAACCCCCGTTGCCGGGATGAAAACCCGGTGTCCTAGGCCTCTAGACGATAGGGACATGTATTCACAATAAACAGACATAATGCCATCCTGAAAGATGGCATCCCCAGGGGGATTCGAACCCCCGTTGCCGGGATGAAAACCCGGTGTCCTAGGCCTCTAGACGATAGGGACAACTACGAAAAACGAGCCATACACTAAGACTAAAATCACAAAAGTCAAGTTGCAATATGAAAAAAAAGTTTCTTTTGATCAACAATTTTGAAAAAAGTCTGTCGCCGGCCGGCGGCTTTTATTCCAGACGGTGACCCGATAACCGAACCAGGCAGGTAATGATTTATTTTATGAGCCTGGCGATCTGGCGGAATGACGGGTGATCCGCACTTTTCATCAGCATGAACAGATACGATTCCACGGTAGTGACAATCGCACCCTGATGCCGCAGCAGACGCAGGGCGGCTGCCATGTCTGACGGATTTCGTGAACTGAGCGCATCTTCAAGCACAAATGGCTGAAAGCCCTGTTCCAGCGCATCGATTACGGTCTGAAGGACGCATACATGGGCTTCAATGCCCATGATCGCGACACTTTTTCTGGATTTCGACTTCAGGCGGCTGCAAAACAATGGTTCGCCGAAGCAGGAAAACGATTTCTTTTCAATGACCGGCCATTCCGGTTTGAACAGTCCGGACAGTTCCGGCACGGTATGGCCGAGCCCTTGAGGATATTGCTCGGTGATGATCGTATCCAGTCCCAGGAGGCCGGCCGCTTCAAGCATGATCTTCTGACGTGTCAGGCATTGTTCCGCTGAACTCATTGCCTTTGCCAGTTTTTCCTGCATGTCAATAAGCAGCAGTACGGCAGTCTCTGTGGCGGGAAAAAGCATCTTCAAATATCCTTGACGATAAGTTTTTTCAGCAGCGCGGTGAATGCCTCAATGTCGAAATCGCCGCCTTTGTGAATGATGGCGCTGCACTGGACGTTGACTTTCTCCAGATCGCCAGGGGAAGGGGAGAGCCCCGTTACCGCAATGATTGGAGTATTTTTTAGATTTTCTTTGTGTTTCATGTATTCGATCACTTCCCAGCCGGAGCGGATGGGCATCAGCAGATCAATTATCGCGAGCGCCACCGGCATTTCGTTCAGGATCTCGACCGCTTCGTCGCCGTTGCTTGCAGTAAGCACATCATAACCGGCATTTTTAATTACCCGCTTATAAAAACTTAACAGTATCTCATCGTCATCGCAGATGAGTACGTTCGAATTTGTCTTTTGATTGCTCATATCACACTGGCTCCGGCGTTGATAAATCAATCAAAATATAGCTCTCTTGTGAAAAGGGTCAAATGTAATTAATCAACTTCTTCTCTTTTTCGTAATTGTTTATCATTTTCCAAGGTTTGCCGGTAAATGTCAGGCTGTTCATACTGTTTGTTATTCAGACGCCAAACTGCCGGCCACATGTTTAAGGCCTTCAACCACTCTTGCCGTTTTATCGTAATCAATCCGGTCATAGTTATCGGAAGCCGTATGATAATATTTATAACGGAACATGGCGGTATCGGTGATCATAAATGCAGGATAGTCCATTTTCCAGAACGACCAGTGGTCGGAAAATCCGATATGGGGTATGCAGCGTGGAATACAAGCGCCTTCACTCGGGAACTTCGCGTTCGCGCGAAATGACTTGACGCACTGCTTAATCAGGACTTCCGAGCCGGAATTGCCTGCGAATGCGATGAAATCGCCTTTTGACGGGTAGAACCAGTTCAGCGGAAACGGATATTTCTGACTGCCCTCTTCGCTGGAATAGAACCCGATGGTTTCAGGCGTCAGCATCGCAATGATTTTTTCATTTTTTGCCTTGCAGCTTCGGGCATAAACATAACTGCCCATTCCTTTAGTCCAGAAGAATGGCGGCTCTTCATTGGCAAAAGCGACAAACCGCAGCGTCCGTTTCTGTGGTTTATCTGCAAAAAATTTTGCCAGCGCAAGCGTTGCAGCCACGCCTGATGCATTGTCATTGGCCCCTTTGCAGCCGGGAATCTGCACTGAATCGTAGTGAGCCCCGATTACAATGATTTCGTCAGGTTTTTCTGAACCTTTGATCTCCGCCAGCACATTTTTATAGACCTGCTGCTCATAATGCGTGTTCCGCCATTTATGTCCGAGGAAGCCGGATGGCACTTTGTATTCCTGAATTTCAGGTTTGTACCCGGCTGCTTTGAATTGCCCTGCAATGTATTCCGCCGACTTGTTCAACCCGTCATAATGGGCCAGATTGCGCTCTCCGACTGTTTCCGCCAGATACCGGACATGGTTCTTCAGTTCGCCGCTCAGGATAGTTTCTTCCTGGCTCAATGCAGGCAATTCGCCCTGGTAACTTTTTCCGGGCATGTTAAATGCCGTGCCGCCTTCGGCTTTAATCTCTGACAACCATGCGATTGCTCCCAGCGCCAGCAGTTTCATCCATAATTTTCCCGACATAAAGTACCTCCTTGGTTTATAAACATTGATCATTAAATGAACATCGTTCATATTTTGATTAAATTTTTTTAACTTATAAACTTAAATTGCGTTTATTAATTCCGCCCTGGCGCATTTAAACTTTGCAGATAATTCAGAAAAATCTTTTTGGCATGCTGCGAGACAGCCTCAAACTTGATTTCGCCGTCCTTGAGGAAGAAGAAGACAACTCCGGCCAGCATGCTCCAGGCTGCTTCCGCGGTCAGCAGCATATCCTGTACTTTAATATCCTTAATACTGTCGCGAATGGCTTCCATTGCCAGTTCCAGGCATTTTTCCTGCTGGAATTTTAATTTATGACATGCCTGGCTGCTGTCTTTCCGCGCCAAGTCCAGCAGGGAATGCCGCTCACGCTGGATGACGATAAATATAAGCTCAAAATGTTCGCGATGTGATTTGGCAAAAGTAAAAAAGGCGTCAACTATTTTCTCTGCTTTTCCGCTGCTGCAATCACTTTCAACCACTTTTCTCAATTCATTGATCAGCAATTCATAACCTTCGTTGATCAATTCCAGATAGATATGGTTTTTGTCTTTGTAGTAAAGATAGATGGTGCCGACGGCCAGTTCGCAAGCTTTGGCAATCTGGCGGATTGTAGTTCCGCTGAAGCCGTTGCTGCGGAAAAGTTCCTGGGCTTTCCCCAGTATCAGTTTCCGCCGTTCATCTTTTTCCCGCTGCCGCCTGGTTTTAGTTTCCATCATGATCATTTCCGTTAAAATCTATTAATGAACAATGTTCAATATATGATTTAATGTTCATAATGTCAATGGCGGAATTGTATGATTCATGAAAAATATTTACGAATAAATTTAAAAATGAGGACATTCTGTCATCCTGATGACGGTTTCTGTCTTAATTGAGAACTATAGAAATCATGAATATTTACAAATATAATAATAAAAAATGCGGATTGTCTTGAATATATCCTTTATCATAGTTATAATCTACTATAGGGGATTAATGTCTGGAGCCGGATTAATCAGTACAAATGATGTTTTCACGGAAACGTGTTACCGGTTAAGAGGATGGTGAGTTTATGATCAAAGCAGCAACACCCGCAGTGCCTTCTCCATTTAAACTGTTCGCGGTTTTTATGCTGCTGCTGGTAATGATCGTATTTGCCGGTATTTGCTATTTCCTTGTTCAGAAGAATTACATTGTTCAAAGTGAGCAGGATAAACTTACGGCCATTGCAGATTTGAGAGTTACTCAGATTGTGTGGTGGCGCAATGAGCGGTTAAATCATATTGAACAAATTTACAATAATCCTTTATTTGCCCGTCAGGTAAAATCCTTTTTAGAAAATCCGGACAACCCGGAGAAAAAACAGGATATTCTAGCGTGGATACAATCTCTCCAGGCGCACAAACTCTTCGCTGAAGTATATTTGCTTGACGCAAAAGGCAGGCAGATACTGGTCAGCAAAAACGCCGGAGAGCTTGGCACGCATGCGAGAGAATTGATTGCTCAGGTGCTGGTTAACCGGCTTCCGGTTTTTTCCGATTTGCATACAGCACCCCATTACCATTTTGCCCATTTCGACATAGTCATTCCGCTGCTTCTGCCGGAAACTCCGGAATCCGTGACCGGAGTTATCTTCATGCGAATGAATCCGCAATCAGGCCTGTCTGAGCGCATTCAGTCATGGCCGACGCCAAGTCTTACCGCGGAAACGCTTTTAATCCGCCGCGACGACAATAGTGTTTTGTTTTTGAATGAGTTACGCCACCGCAAGGACACGGAGCTGAAATTACGGATTCCGCTTAGTGATGACAAGATTGTAGCGGTAAAAGCGGTAAATGGAATGGAGGGCATTATTAACGGCGTGGATTACCGTGGAGTGCAGGTGCTGGCGGTAGCCAGGAAAATCCCGGGTACGCCATGGATCATGATTGCCAAGGTGGATAAGAAAGAAATTTATGCCCCGCTGCATGAACAGGCCTGGATTGCCGGAGTCGGCATTTTTTTGCTGATTATCAGCGCGGCTGCCGCAGTCCGGTTCTGGTGGTGGCGTCAGCGCTCCGAGTTTTACCTTGAGCTTTATGAAGAACGCAAACATTCCGAAGATAGAGTCCGGCAGCTTGCTTCTGTGGTCGAAAATTCCAGTGACGCGATTTTCGCATTGACCCTGGATGGAATTATCACCAGTTGGAACAAAGGGGCGGAGTTGAGCTTCGGGTATAAAGAATCCGAGGTTTTCGGCAAATCGATAGCCTTGCTGTCTCTGCCGGACAAGCAGAAAGAGGCAAGGGATTTTATCGAGAAAATCAAAGAAGGCGAGAAAATTGAGTATTACGAAACTATATACCGGAGAAAAGACGGGAAAAATGTAAATCTTTCGCTGTCGATTGCTCCTGTCATGGATAACGATGGAAAAATCATCGGGGTGTCATTTATCGGCCGGGATGTTACCGCAACCAGGCGGATGGAAGAGAAACTGCATAAGTCGGAGGAGGAATACCGCGCACTTTTTGAGTCTTCGCGGGACGCGATCATGATGCTGGACAGGAACGTTTTTCTTGACTGCAATAAAGCAACGCTGGACCTCTTCGACTTTTCCTCTAAAGAGCAGTTTGTTGCAAAACGTCCGAGCGACCTGTCACCCGCGAGCCAGCTTGATGGCGAGGATTCGTTAACGGCTGCCCGGAAACATATAGAAAAGGCCTACCGTGACGGGGCGGATTTTTTTGAATGGCTTCATGCGCGCCGTGACGGCTCTCCATTTTATACAGAGGTGCTGCTGAGTCGCCTGGAATATCAGGGCAATACGGTGCTGCAGGGGACTATCCGCGATATTACCGGACGTGTCAATATGGAGAATGAATTGCGCCGGCACCGTGAACGACTTGAGGAGCAGGTTCTGGAGCGCACTGCTCAGCTTCGCGAAGCCAATCAGGCGTTGCGGGAAGAGATTGCCGGACACCAGCGGACAGAGGCAGCGGCGGCAAAAGCGGCGCAGGAATGGCAGGCCGTTTTCGACAATATAAGTGACGCCGTGTCGCTTCTGTCCGAGGACGGCAGGATACTGAAGTGCAATACCGCCATGGAAAAGATATTCGGGAAAACATCGGCGGAAATTATTGGCCGCTATTGCTTCGATATTGTGCATGGAACATCGGAGCCGGTTGAAAACTGTCCGTTCATTCGCGCCCGTCAAAGCAGGCGGCGGGAAACCATGGAGCTGTCTCTGGCGGGACGCTGCTTCGCGGTATTGGTGGATCCGCTGTTTGATTCGCAAGGTGAATTCACCGGAGCTGTGCACATTGTCACCGACATCACTGAGCACAATAAAATTACGTAAAATTTGACCGGAAAGCATATAGGCATTCCCCCCGGTCAGATTAGGAGGGATTTATGGTTAAAACAGCAATACCTGCGATGCCTTCTCCGTATAAGTTGTTCGCAGTCTTTATGCTGCTGCTGGTAATAATTGTTTTTGCCGGCATTGGTTATTTTCTTATTCAAAGGAATTATATAATTCGGCACGAGCAGGATAAGCTTGGGGCCATTGCAGATTTGAGAGTTGGCCAGATTGTGCGGTGGCGCAATGAACGGTTAAATCATATCGAGTACATTTACAATAATCCCTTGTTTGCCCGCCAGGTAAAAGCATTTTTCGAAAATCCGGACAATGCGGAGAAAAGACAGGACATTGAAGCCTGGATGAAATCGCTTCAGGTCCGTGACCTTTTTGCTGAAGTATACATACTTAACGCAAAGGGCAAAGTGATACTGACCAGCAAAAATGCCGGAGAGCTTGGCGTTCATGCGAAAGAACTGATTGCACAGGTACTGGTTAACCGTACTCCTGTCTTTTCCGATTTGCACTCGGCTCCCAATGTTAATGTTAATTTATCCCATTTCGACATCGTCATTCCGCTGATTGTGCCGGAAACGCCTGAGTCAGTGACTGGAATTCTTTTCATGCGGATGAATCCGCGTTCAGGTTTGTATGAACGTATTCAGCCATGGCCGACTCCGAGTCTTACGGCGGAAACACTTTTAATCCGCCGCGATGGCGACAGTGTTTTATTCTTGACTGATTTGCGTCACCTTAAAGATGCGGCGCTTAAATTGCGGATTCCGCTTACGGAAAACAATTGTGCAGCAGTAAAAGTAGTAAATGGAGCGCAAGGCATTATTGAAGGCGTGGATTACCGTGGTGTGCCGGTGCTGGCGGTAGCCAGAAAGATTCCGGACACGTCATGGATCATGATAGCCAAGATTGATAAGAACGAGATTTATGCCCCCTTGCGCGAAGAGGCGTGGATTGCAGGAATCGGCATGTTTTTCCTGATCACCGGCGCGGCTGCCGCTGTCCGCCTCTGGTGGTGGCGGCAGCGCACCAGATTCTATCTTGAACTGGATAAAGAACGTAAACTTTCTGAAGAAAAAATCCGGCAGCTTGCCGCGATGGTTGAAAATTCCAATGACGCGATTTTTGCATTGACGCTGGATGGAATTATCTCCAGTTGGAACAGAGGTGCGGAGTCAATCTTCGGGTATAGAGAATTTGAGGTTTTCGGCAAATCAATAGCGCTGCTGATTCCGCCTGCTGACAGGAAAGATGTAACAGCTTTCCTGGAAAAACTCAACCAGAGAAAAAGTATTGAGCACCATGAAGCTGCATACCGGAGAAAAGACGGTAAAAATGTAACTCTGTCGTTGTCAATTTCCCCGGTCATGTACGACGGCGGGAAAATCATCGGCGCTTCGTTCATTGGCCGCGACATTACAGACCGCGTCCGCATGGAGAATGAATTACGCCAGTCCCGTGAACAGCTTGAGGTACAGGTCAGCGAGCGCACCGCCCAGCTTCACGAAGCCAATCATGCGTTGTCTTTGGCGGCGCAGGAGTGGCAGGCCACTTTCGACAATATCAGTGACGCCATATCGCTTCTGGCGGAAGACGGCAGAATACTTAAATGCAATGCGGCCATGGGCAGGATGTTCGGCAGAACATCCGCAGAGATTATCGGGCGTCATTGTTTCGAAATTGTGCATGGAACCTCCGCGCCGGTTGCAGACTGTCCGTTCGTGCGCGCCAGTCAAAGCCGGCGGCGGGAAACCATTGAACTTGTCCTGGACGGACGTTATTTCGCTGTATCGGTGGATCCGCTGTTTGATCAGCAGGGTAAATTTACCGGTGCCGTGCATATCATTTCCGACATCACTGAGCGCAAGCGGATTGAAGAAGAGCTGCAGAAGTCAGAGATTAAATTTAAAACCGTGATTGAAAATGCCGGAAGCGCAATTTTTCTGGTCGATGCAGAGACCGGGATGATTACGGACTGCAATTCCACTGCTGAAATCTTGACCGGTCGTGCCCGGCAGGAGATAATCGGCATGCCTCAATATGAATTTCATCCCGGAGACCCGGAGAAAGTTAAAGCGTTTTTTGGCAATATGGTCAAAAAAGGCAGTTATGCAGGAATTGAAACCGAAATTCTGCATAAGAACGGCAAAATTATTCCGGTATTGATCAGCGGACAGATTGTTACAATTGACCACAGAAGGCTGGCTGTCAAATTTCTCTCCGACATCACGGAGCGCAAACGGATTGAAGAGGAACTGCAGAAGTCCGAGATTAAATTCAAAACCGTGTTTGAACATACCGGAAGCGCAATTTTTATAGTTGACGCGGCGACCGGGATGGTTATTGATTGCAATTCCATAGCGGAAAGATTGACTGGCCGTACCCGGCAGGAGATACTTAGCATGCCTCAATTCGTACTTCATCCCGACCCCGAGAAGATTAAGGCATTGTTTTATGATGTCAGCAGTCCCAGTTATTTAGAATTTGAAACGGAACTTCAGCATAAGAGCGGCAGACATATACCGGTGCTGGTTGGTGGACAATTTGTTACAATTAATAACAGAAAGGTGGCCATCGGTTTTTGCTTTGATATAACCGAGCGCAAGAAAATTACGGAAAAATTGCAGGAACTGAACGATGCGAAAGACAGATTTTTCTCTATTATCGGGCATGACCTGAAGAATATGTTCAACAATATTCTCGGATTCAGCGACCTGCTGAAAGAAGATGTCCAGAAAGGCGATATCAAACGGATTGAAGAGGAAGTCGGCGTGATCAATAGTTCATCCAGGAAAGCATACAATATGCTCTTGAATCTGCTGGAATGGGCTAATTCGCAAAAAGGCAATGTGCAGTTCGCGCCTTCGCCGCTGGCTTTGGATGAACTGGTAAAGGAGACGCTGGATGAATTAGATGAAACTGTTTTAAAGAAAAACATAAAATTTAAAATTGACATTCCTGATAATTTCAAAGTGACTGCTGATAAAAATATGCTTATAACCGCGTTGCGCAATTTGATAACCAATGCGATTAAATTTTCCCACAGGGACGGGCAGATTGAACTGCGGGCGGTTGCGGACGGCGGACAGGTTGAAATATCTGTTTCCGACAACGGTGTGGGGATGGACGAAGAAATCATTCAGAAACTGTTTAAAACAAGCACCAATATTTCAATGCCCGGCACCGAAAACGAACATGGCACCGGACTGGGATTGCTGCTGTGCGCTGAGTTTGTAAAAAAACATGGCGGTAAAATATGGGCGGAAAGCGAACCCGGTAAAGGCAGTTCCTTCAAATTCACCCTGCCGGCGATATATGATGAGTCTGCGGCGAAAAAATAGCTACGAAGTTTTCGGGCCGTAGAAAATATCTTTCAGCGATATTTCCGGGCGGGGCAGGGGGCGTCCGGCGAGAAAATCTTCAACCAGCGTGAACGGGTCCGGGCCTTTTTGCTGATCAATCCAGAAGATAGTTTGTCCTTCGCGTTCCAGTTTGCGGAACCAGATATCCTGGCGCTTGGCGAACTGGCGTATGCCGAATAGAAGCTGATTGCGCATTCCGTCATAATTCAATTTGCCTTGCAGGTATAAGGCTATGAAACGGTATTCGAGACCGAAAAATTCCAGCCTTTCCCAGGACACGCCGCGCTGATGAAGTTGTTCCACTTCCTCGACCATGCCGTTTTTCAGGCGGCGGTCCAGCCGCTCTTCGATACGGCGGTGTACTTCCGCGCGCGGAAAATAGACGCCGATGACCAGCGGGTCCAGTTTGCAGAAGCAGCCTTCACTGAGCGCATTAGCCGGAACCGCGGTCTTTTCAATGGCGCGCAGCAGGCGATACCGGTTGTCCCGGTCTTTGAATCCGCTGTATGTTTCTTCATCGTTGCTTTTCAATATCTCCAGCAATTCTTCCAGCGTTTTTCCGGCCAGGCTTTTGCGGAGGTCTGAATCGGGCGGGCCGCCGGGCAGTTCGTATTCCGCAAGTATGGCATTCAGGTACATCGGAGTGCCGCCGCACAGCACCGGCAGATTGCTTCTGGCGGCGACGGCTTTGATCGCCTGCCATGCATCGCGGCAGAATTCCATCAGATTATATTCCGTTTCCGGATCGACCATATCAATAAGATGATAAGGCACCGGTTTATTGTCATGCGAATATTCTTCAAGGTCTTTGCCGGTGCCGATGTCCATGCCCCGGTAAACCTGCCTGGAATCGACACTGATGATTTCGCCGCCGAAGCGTGACGCCAGCTTTACCGCCAGCGCGGTTTTGCCGGTTGCGGTCGGTCCGGTGATCACAACTGTTTTCAATCCTTTTTCCATATTTTTCGGCTCAAATTTCAATAATAATTTTAATTTCAGTTTTTTTGCGTTATATTAGGCTTTTTGAATTTTATAACACTATACATCAGCATAGGCATATGGAAAAACAAAGAACATTAAAAGATACAGCTTTTCTTTCGGGGATTGCGCTGCATACCGGAGCCAGGGCCACTTTGCGGATACTGCCGGCCGCTCCGGATCATGGCATAACTTTCCGGCGTGTCGATCTGCCGGAACGCCCTGAAGTGAAAGCGCTGGCGTCAAATGTTGTTGATGTCCGCCGCGGCACGACGATTGCCTCCGGCAAGGCGGTGGTGTATACCATCGAGCACATCATGTCCGCGCTTCATGTCTGCATGATTGACAATGCCGTGGTCGAAATGGACGGACAGGAGCCGCCGATTGCCGACGGCAGCGCGCTGCCGTATCTGGAAATGATCCTTAAAGCGGGAAGCGTCGAACAGGATGCCCCTGCTCAATACTGGACCGCCAGACAAACTATTTTTCTGGAAGAAGGCGACACTAAGATGGTGCTTGCCCCGTCGGATACGCTGAAGATAAGCTGTCTGGCGTCATTTAAAGGCTGCCCGGTTGACCCGCAGTATTTTTCATTGCAGATTGATCAGGAATCGTATGCAACTCAGATTGCTTCCGCCAGGACTTTCGTCCAGTTCCGCGATTTGGAGCAATTGCTGGCGATGGGGCTGGTCAAGGGCGGCAGCCTGGACAACGCCGCCATCCTGCATGACGGCGCCATCATCTGCAAAGAAGCGTTACGCTTTCGCGACGAGATCGTCCGGCATAAGATACTGGATATTGTCGGCGACATTTTTCTTTGCGGCCGCCGGGTGAAGGCCAATATCATTGCGATTAAGCCGGGTCATCCGATGAATGTCAGGCTTGCGCTTGAAATGCTTAAACAGACAGTTGCGTGATTATTCTATAAATATATTGATAACATAATTCAAGAGAGGGGAAAAAGATGATCGGCAAAATTTTAGGACTGAAGGAAATAAAGGAAATTCTGCCCTACCGCTATCCGATGTTGATGCTTGACCGGGCCACCGCCGAAAGCGCAACTAAATATGTCGGAGTAAAAAATATCAGCATGAGCGAGTTGTATTTTCAGGGGCATTTCCCGAATCATCCGATCATGCCTGGCGTGCTTCAGGTTGAAGCCATGAAACAACTGGCCCAGATCGCGGTACAGAAAAAACTCGATCCCTCCGGCAAAAATGATGTTTATATGAAGGTGGTGGAACGGGTTAAATTCCGCAAACCCAATTTCCCGGGCGACCGTCTGAAAATTGATGTCGAAGTCGAATCCGTAACTGATACCGAAGCCGTGATCAGCGCCAGCACCAGCAATAATTCCGGTCTGACCTGCCAGGCGAAAATCACGTTAGGCGTACGTCCCAGACAATATCCTGACTCGATGCCTGAGCTTTTCAACGAATATGATAAATCCGCGAGTACCGCCAAAGATATCAATGCAATAATGTCTATCGTTCCGCACCGCTATCCGTTTCTGCTGATTGACAATATCGTTAAAATTGAAGGCGATCATATCGTCGCGATTAAGAATACCACGGCCAATGAGGAAATCTACTGCGGCTATGCCCCCGATTACGCGGTAATGCCGGAATCTCTGCAATGCGAGATCATCGCCCAGGCCGGTTGCGCCTGTGTGCTTTCCCGTCCGGAAAATAAAGGTAAACTGGGATATTTCATGTCCATTGACCGGGCTGAAGCGTTCCATCCGATTTTCCCGGGAGACCAGATGGTCTGCGAACTTGATATTCCGCCCGGCCAGTCCCGTTTCGGCAAGGGCACCGGTAACATCAAGGTCGGCAATAAAATAGTTTTTGCCATTACGTTGATGTTCGCCATCGTGGATCCTGCCTGATTGTCAGTTTTGTCTGACTTGTCCGCCCGTCCAGGATCAGCCGTACTCGGCATTACGCCGGTGCGGCTTTTGCTTTTATTGAATACAGGCAAAAAAAAAGAGACTTGCGTCTCTTTTTTAACTGCACCCTCGTGAAAAGGGGCATATAACTTATCTTATTTCTTTTTAGCCTTCTTGGCTTCTCTTTTTTCTTTCAGTGTCTTGGTCGGGGCCTTTTTCACGTCTTTCTTTACGCCTTCGCCTTTCATTTCTTTCTCCTTGTTGGTTGGATTTGTTACATAAATGCCGCTGAATTCCCATTCAGCGCACTTTTAACTAACTCCAAAAAATGAATTAGATAATTGAACATAAACTGATTTCAAATAATTTCAAATAATTTTCCCGACTAAGCTGAATAATTCATGGAAAAATTGAGGCAGCCCGCTATTAAAAGCCCAGTTTGAACATGAAGCGGGCCAGTTTCTGCCGGAGACAGGACTTGCGGCGGTTCATCATCCAGGCTTCGGCGGTGCGTTTGGAGAGTATGCCCATTGTCGGGAATGAATGCTGCGTCATCAGAATGTCCTGCATGCGGAGATTATTCTGAATGGCCAGCGCCCATTCGTTGATCATTTCGCCGGAGCCTTCGCCGGCAATCACCGCGCCGTAAATTCTGCCTTTGGCTGACGCGAACACTTTAACGAATCCGGCTTTGGTTTCCTCGGCGATCGCGGCTCCGTAGTCGTCGTAGTGCGCGACATAAGTTTCATAAGGGGTTTGCAGATCATTGAGCTCATGGGCTGACAGCCCGACTGCGGATATCTGCGGCTCGGTGAAAATCGTGTATGGAACCGCGTACTTGCGGAAATCTTTTTTGAACGGATACGGACGCATGGCATTGAGCAGCGCGATCATGCCCTGATGCATGGCGGAATGAGAATACTGATGCTGTCCGTTGCAGTCGCCGACCGCATAAATCCATGGGACCGAGGTCCGCAGATATTTATCTGCCGCAATGCCGAATGGTCCGTATTTGATTCCGGCGTTTTCCAGCTTCAGACTGGAAAAGTCCATGGAGCGTCCGGTTACCGCAAGAATTTTACTGACTTCGATATTCCAGTCGCTGTCAGTGGTGAGGACATAGCCGTTATCTGTTGCGCTGACGTTCTTCAGGCTGATTCCGGAGAGCAGGGTGACCCCTTCTTTGCGCAACTGGTCCTCCAGCAGGATTGCGGCTTCATAATCACATTTTGACAACACATGCTGCGAACGCTGGAACATGGTTACTTTGCAGCCCAGGCGGCTGAACGCCTGGGCCATTTCGCAGGCAATGGCGCCGCCGCCGATTACCGCCATGCTTTCCGGGATCGCGGTAAGCGTAAATACATCTTCATTGGTCAGCGGGGAACATTCCCGCAGGCCGGGGACGGGGAGAATCGCCGGCTTGCTGCCGGTTGCGATAAAAATTCTGGCGGCGGAAAGCTTTTTCCCTTCAACTTGAACGGTATGTTTATCTACAAAAACAGCCGGGCCCTGCTCCAGTAGCATTTCCACATGCCCGAACATTTTTAAGATTTTCTTGTCCCTGATGAAATTGATGTCCGCCTGAAGTTTATTAAACGGATTTTTCACCTGCGGCGGCGGACCCTGCTCCAGATGCATTTTGGACAGCCCGGAGCAGTCGTGCCTCAGTTTGGCAATTTTAATTAAAGCTTTACTGGGGATGCAGCCGCGGTTCATGGACTCGCCGCCCAGCTTGTTATTTTCGATTGCGCAAACGTTCAAACCCATTTCGGCGGCCGTCAGTGATACTGTCATGCCGGCGGGGCCAAGCCCGATGCAAATCAGATCATAATCGTATTTCATCAAATGCTCCGCGATTGATTCATTGGTCTTTCCCGACAACTGGATGCCGGCAGCATGTGCGTTTTCATTATCAGATAAAGCTGCCGGGTGAAGCTGAAAATTATATCATTTTAATATGGATATTCAACCGGGCACGGCATTTTTTTGACTAATATCTTTGATATTATATGCTTTAAGTATTATTTTACTGGATGTTCCCATAGATTTTCAGGTTATAATCAGATATTGAGACAGTTTTCGGAGGCAAACAGGATGTCATTGACTGCGTATATAATTATTTTCGCTTTTTCGGCGGTAACGCTGTTTATACTGCTGATCAGCCTGGTTAATTATCTGGTTCTTTCCAGGATGAAGCAGTTTTACCAGGCGCTGATTGTTTTTGCCGTGACCGCGGCGCTCATGCTTGGTTCCGGGATTATGATCGGGGTGAAAACCTGCAATTTCGTTTTCAGCCAGTTCTCGAAAACTAAAACACAGGTGGAAAACAAGGTTAAAGAGCGGACGGAACAGCGGATGAAGAAAATTAATTACCTCCTTGCCGGCGTTCCGGATAACGTCAAAAGCAGGATTCCTGCCGATTTTTATGAATTCTGCGGTCAGAAAGACTGGTGGCGGATTCCGCTGGCATATCCGTATCAGATGATAATGATTGATGATTTTTATCTGGGCAGTCTGGAAAAATATAAAGGCGGTCCGCTGGCGGAACCGCGGAATTCTTCGACGGCGGCGATTACTTTCATTAATAAAATTGTCTTTGACCGGAAAATGCTGTTGTTTCAGCGTAACGTTGAACAAAACAATTCGGACAAGCAGGAATGGGGTATTTTTGAGTTTAAAACCGGGCAATGCGTAATTTTTTCATCCGAGAACGCCATGTTCAAAGCTGCGCTGGACAAGGATTATGAAGGTGAATTAAAACTGCATTCCCTGCTGTATCAGTATCGTGATTTTTTCAAATGAGCCAAAGATTAAAATATAATTAAAACGATATAAACGATATGATTATTGAAAAAAATTCGCTGCGCGTTTTTTATTTTTAATAAATGTGGTATAATATAGCTTTGAAATGTTGTATTCTGTTTTTTAATGGAGATGCTGATTATGATGAAAAAACTGTTTGTCCCGGTTAAAACCGGTATTCCTGCAATTGACACCCAGCATGAACATTATTTTAAACTGATTAATGATTTTGTGTTTCTCAGCAAAAACCGGCATATCGAAAAGTCGGAAGCCATTAAATTTTTCTCGGAAGTCGTTGAGTATACCGTGCTGCATTTTGACACCGAAGAATTCTTCATGCGTTCGATTGATTATCCGGGGTACGATAATCACGTTAAAATTCATGACAGATTCCGTGCCAGCATTGAAAAACAGTCTGAAGAGCTTGAGCAAGTTACTAATATCTGTAAATTTTCGGAAGCCTTTGCCGAATGGGTCAGTTCATGGTTTGCCGGACACGAAGCTACGGCAGACTTGAAGCTGGCGGAATATTGTAAAGAGCATAATATTCACGGATAGGCACTTGGCAATAGCCGGCGGCTTGTTTTGTCCTCCTTCAGGGCAAAACTACCACCGGCTGAGCCGGTGAGAGTCAAAAATCTTCAGATGCAAGTGATCTCCAACGTCCATTGCTATAGTAACGCATGGTTCGCCAACCACGTTA
>Ga0172379_10006344_pt1 | contig 15894 bp, 15 predicted proteins | sample GrowelOW334metaG_FD_119756 | JGI IMG/M metagenome (GOLD analysis project Ga0172379, IMG submission 119756) | Groundwater microbial communities from an aquifer near a municipal landfill in Southern Ontario, Canada - Groundwater well OW334 metaG | ecosystem: Environmental > Aquatic > Deep... | reverse complement strand
GGGCGGCCGCGATCGTCACCGAAAGCGGCGGTCGCACCTGCCACGCGGCCATCGTCTCGCGTGAGCTCGGCACGCCGTCCGTCGTCGGCACCGGCGACGCCATCAAGGTCCTTCGCAATGGGATGGAAGTCACGGTTTCGTGCGCCGAGGGCGAGAAAGGTTTCGTCTATCGCGGGATCCTGCCCTACGAGATCAAGCGCACCAAACTCGCGAAGATCGGCAAGCCGAAGACGCAGATCATGATGAACCTGGCCGAGCCCGGACAGGCGTTCGAATATTCCTTCCTGCCGAACTCGGGCGTCGGTCTCGCGCGCATCGAGTTCATCTTCTCGGACTTTGTGAAGATCCATCCGCTCGCGCTCGTCAACTGGAAAAAACTCAAGGACGAACGCCTCAAGAAAAAGATCGATGCGATGACCGTGGGCTACAAGGACAAACGCCAGTATTTCGTCGACCGCATGGCCGACGGCATCGCCATGCTCGCCGCCGCCTTCTACCCGAAGGACGTTATCGTCCGCGCTTCGGATTTCAAGACGAACGAGTACGCGACGCTCGTCGGCGGCAAGGCCTACGAACCCGCGGAATCGAATCCGATGATCGGCTGGCGCGGCGCCTCGCGCTACTACGACCCGGCCTACAAGGAAGCTTTTTTGCTCGAGTGCGCCGCTTTCCGCAAGGTGCGCGAAGAGATGGGTCTCAAAAACGTCGTCCTCATGATCCCGTTCTGCCGCACGCCGGAAGAGGGGAAAGCGGTTCTCAAGACGATGGCCGAAGCGGGTTTGAAACGCGGCAAAGAGGGACTCCGCGTCTTCGTCATGGTCGAGATCCCCTCGAACGTCATCCTGGCCGAAAAGTTCGCCGACATCTTCGACGGCTTTTCGATCGGCTCGAACGACCTCACTCAACTCACGCTCGGCGTCGACCGCGACTCGTCGCTAGTCGCGAGACTCTACGACGAGATGAGCCCCGCGGTGCTCTCCTCGATCCGCCACGTCATCAAAGTCGCCAAAGCCAAACACATCAAAGTCGGCATCTGCGGCCAAGCCCCGTCCGACATCCCCGAGTTCGCGGAGTTTCTCGTCAGGGAGGGGATAGACTCGATCTCGCTCAATCCGGACACGGTGTTGAAGACGACGCTGGCGGTCATCAAGCTGGAGAAGAGGTTGAAGGGGAAGAGATGATTGTGGAGCTCCCGAAGATTATCGACATCAGTGGCGTCAACGAACTCGGCCTCCCCCCACAAGCACGACGATGAGGGAACAGGCTGGTGTATCAGAACAAAATCGTGAGACTAGTAGAACAAACGTCGTTGTGGCGTAGGATTATCGGATATGAAAAATAACGCCAACCTCGGCGAATCTAGAGATCATAGGCTGAAGCGGCTTCAGGGTGGAGAACCAGACGAAGCGATATCCACTCTGCTTAATTCAATCTCTAACTTCTTCAACAACGAGATTCGCATTACACCGGATAACACCCAGGCGTCGCTATTATTTTTAGGAATCCACGCCTCGGCTCTTACAATCTCCGAGGCCTTGTTTGGCAAGACCGGTAAGGATGGCTACAAGAAATTTCTTGAGGTATATATTGATGGCGAGACTGAGAACACGAAGTTCTCCCTGATCGCAAAGGATATTCACAACTGGCGCAATGTCCTCGCGCATCAGTGGATTGGGTCAATCGGGCACGTAATCGGTTATGATTACGTGATGACGAATGGCTGGGAACGGCGTGACGGCGAACTTTTCATTAATCCGAAAATCTACTGCGAAAAGTACATCGGAGCTTTCGACACAGATGGCAGGATTTGGGACTACCGATCAATCCTTACGGAGGCCGAACAGGAACATGCGAAGAATAGGATTGTAAAAAAATATCAGCAAACATAGGGAGCTAACAGATGTGCAAGACGACACAAAATCTGCGGTAGAGGGTGCTGTACAAAATTTAACGCCTGCGCTAGCAACGTCGCTCACGACCGTACTCAGTATTTTTTATGATTCCACGAATCCGATATGGTCAATTCTTTTTTCCTCCGCCTATGGTTTATTTGGGTACTATCTTTTTTATCAGCAGGAAAAAATTAATCGTTTTGCGACGTGGATCAAAGATCACCCCGATGAATTTGTAGATTCAATGGTGGAACAACCCGCCTTTCAAGAGGGTTTCTTTCCGACCCTTGATGCGTATTTACGCGTTCGTTCTGAGGATAAGCGAAAATTGGTGCAACAGGTTTTCCTTGGATTCGCCCAAAACGAAGATAAAGTAACTTTCGAACTTGAAAGACTGTTTAGTGCAATCGAAACAATCTCGCTTAACGGGCTGATCTACTTGAGGTTCCTCAACGAGACGATAATTCCGGACTGGGAAATTTTTCTCAACGCCGAAACGAAGCGCATTGGCTGGACACGTGAATTGACTGAGAAAGTCAATCCTCTATCGAAACATATATACAAATGGATTGACCAAAACTTTGATCCAAATACGCCCTCTGTCAAAAAGCGCTGGGGTTACGACGGTTCCAACCTAGATATCCTCGAAAAGATTTACGCTGAAAAGCAACCACACACCGATCGACTTGATCAAGTGATTCCGGAGTATCTTAGTCTCGGTATCTTTAGGACTATCTTGGATGGCGGCGGATCTGTTGGCAGTAGCGCATCAAACGCATATACGTTTACGGATTTTGGCTGGGAGTTTTTGAGCTACTTGCGAAAGGGCTCATAGGAACGACAAAACCGCCCTTTCGGGCGGTTCTGTCTTGGCGACAAGGCCCTATCGGTCGCCCCTCTTACCTCATGGTACGTGGGTCGCACGATAGGAAATTGTCGTGGCGGGCCGGAAGGGATTCGAACCCTCGGTCTTCTCCGTGACAGGGAGACGTGTTAACCGGGCTACACCACCGGCCCATTCGTTTCGCGCCGATATCTTACCAGGCGTTTCTAATCGTGTCCAGGACGCCCTCCCAACGTCTCCCTCCGTCGACATCCAATGTCGTACAAAATATGGGGCTATTTGTTGGGAAAAACATCTAATATTTCGTCGACATCCAATGTCGACATTGGATGTCGGATTTTGGGCGCGTTTGTATTGAATAAAAAAAGACCGCCTGGCGTGAGCTTGGCGGGGATGTCTGCCGTGTGCGTGCGCTGGGTCAGCCCTTCTTGTCGAAGGGTCGGTCGAGCAGACGCGCGACCTTGTCGCTCCAGGCGATAGGGCCGTGCCCAGTCTCGAGCGGCGGCTCGTCTTTGGCCTTGTTGGCGAGCAGGATTCCAACCACGAAGCAGATCGCAAAGAACCAGGTCGATGACGTCAGGTACGCGAACGCGCATCCCACGAACGACCCCTGACACAACAGGAGAGCCAATCTCTTGCTCACTGCCGCAACCCTCCTAAGACGGACAAGATTGTCGCAGGAAACGCCCGTCTTGTCAATCGTCCGGATAAAAAAATCGTGCAGCCGCGATCCCTGGTCGGGGTCGTACGACTGCACGAGAACTTTCTTCATGACGGCCTCCTGTGTCCGCCACCGCCCTCGCTTAGGCGTCTTTCTTGGCGTCCGGATGGTCCGCCGCCAGGTGCTCCTTGATTTCTGCCTCGAGCATGATCACCGGCGGTCTGCACAGCAGGCACTCGACGTGGACGTGCTCGCCGTCCTTGTCCGGATCGACTTGCTCGAAGCAAAGGTTGCACATGAGGAACTCCGAGTCCGGAATCGAGCCGTGGTCGGGCGGCAACACGCGGTAGTTCGCCGTCGTCACCCCGGGAACCGCAGGCTCCGCGCTCGCCGCGACTTCGTCCGCGATCGCGCGATCCGATCCATGCGTGGCCATGAGCTCCGGGTGCTTGTCCAAGACGTGGATCTTGAGCTCCGTCTCGCTCATGACCTCCTGGTCAGGGCACTCACTGCACGTGAAGTGGCGGTGGTGCTCTTTCTGCGTTCCGATTTCGAGCGCCAGCTCGCAGATGTTGCAGATGAACCGTCCGTCGCCGGGCCGGAAGGTCGGGTCCACCGGTTCGAATATGTCGGTGTGGGTCACCACCCCGTTGCCGCCTTCCGCCGGCGCGATGTCCCACCAGTTCGATGTGGTCGCCGGATCGTCGGCCGCTTCGGCCGCGGACTCATCCGGTACCTCGGCGTCGGGGCCGAAACTTGGCGGATTCGACTGTCTCGGGATCGGCTCGTGGTTGCCAGTGCCGATCGCGGCATCGACTGGCATCGTCGGCCGACGGATGCTGACCGGTCGACCTTCGCCTGACGCCGAGGCGTTCGTCGTCACTGCCGGAAATCGGCTCGTGACCGGTCCGATCGGCGCATTGACGCGGATCGGTTGTGCGGCCGCGGCTTCTCGCTTCGCGAGCTCTTGCTCTTTCGCGTCGAGCTCGGCTTCGCGCGCGGTCAGTTCCGCTTCCTTGTCCATCAATTTCGTTACGGCCGCGAGCTGTTCCGCCTCGGCGGCGGCGACATCGAGCTGGTATACGGCCTGGTCGTCAGCCAGCTTCCTGGCCTCGACCGTCCAGACTCGCCGACCTTCTTCGAAGCCGTCGCGGGTCGCTAGCGTAAAGAGATCGTTCCGACGGCTCTCGAACGCCGCGCGGTCCTTGTCCAGCGTTCCTCGGTCATCGGCCAGCTTGCGCTGGCCTTCGCGGAGCGCGGACGTGCCGCTCGCGACCTGGTCGCTCATCGACTGGATCTGCGCCCTCTCCTTCGCGACCAATGTCTGTTCCTTGACCACCGTGTCCGTGATTTCCTTCAGGATGGGACCGGCGGCCTGTTCGAGGCCGGTATTCATGATGGCCACGAACTTCGGTTCGACGGCTCTCGTGAATTCCGCGCCGATCGCCTTGATGTCGATCGTCGGCGCGCGCTCGTCCAGTCTCTTGAAGAGGCGCCGGAACATCGTTCCGGTGACGATGAAGCCACAGATGAGCGTCGCGAGGATCAGGGCTCCGAAGAAGAGGACCTTCTTCATGAACGCCTGCGACGCGTTTTGCTCGGCTTTGGCGCGGGCATCAGCGGTTTGCGCCGATGCGCGATTGTCATCCGCGCGTTTCGATTCCGCCTCGGCCCGACCGTTCGCGGAGGCGATTTGCGCCTTGAGAGCTTCGTTCACCGCCGAGAGTTCGTCGATTTCCGACTGGAGCTTCGGGGTGCACTGCGGCACCACGAGGGACACTCCCTCTCTGACCTCCACTCGGATGCTCCGACAGGAAACTGCCGCGTTGTAGTGCGATGACCCATTCGCGCCGGTGGTCGGGTCTTCGAGCGGTTCCGAGGTGTCGAGTCCGACGCAGGTGAACCCGATTTTTCCTTTGTTCTCCGGGGCGTTGTAAACTGCCCAGAAGTCGTTGTTCGAACAACCGATGCTCTCGAGCGCGCCCAGCTTGGTCTTCTGCGAGAGCAGTTGCTGGCCGGGCTGGACCACGATCGTCCGTACGGGATCGATCTGGTTCTGCGCCAGCGCATACGACGCCGGCGTCACGATGACTAGCAGTGCCGCGACGATGGCGGCAGTGGCTTTGTTGTGCGTATCCATCTTGAACCTCTGCAGGCCCGTTTCGGGCCGTACGTATTCTGTTCTTGTCTAGAAATTGTCAGTGAGCATGGTCGCTCGACGCTTTCGCGGAGCGGCCGGGTATGACGTATCGGACAAGGTCTTTTCTCTCGCGGCTTATGGGCTTTGCCCACCGCTCGATAGTGACCCGAGTATCGTATCTTGGTGCTGTGACATCATGGGGCTTTGCCCTCCGCCCAGCAGCCAGATTTGTTACCACGCCTTCACTCGAATGTCAAACCGTTCAAGTCAGTCCGGACGGACAAAAACCGCCCTTTCGGAGCGGTTTTTGTGGAGCGAGTAGCCAGTGGCGAGTAGTACGACATCGTGCCGGCGATCTCTACTGGCAACTGGCTACTCGCTACTGGCTTATCGTCGCATCAACGCACGGCCTCGATGATCTTCTTGAACACGGCCGGGTGCTTGGCGGCGATCGTCGAGAGGACTTTGCGGTCCATGACGATGCCCTTTTTCTTGATTTGCGAGATGAAAGCCGAGTAGCTCATGTCCGATTCGCGGACGGCGGCGTTCAGGCGGACGAGCCAGAGCGAGCGCATCGAGCGCTTCTTGGCGCGGCGGTCGCGGTAGGCGTACTTGCCGGCCTTGGCTACGGCGGTCTTTGCGAGCTTCAGCTTGGACTTGCGGCCCCACTTATAACCCTTGGCCTTCTTCAAGATGTTCTTGCGGCGCTTTACGTGATGTACTCCGCGTTTCACTCTAGGCATAGGGGTTTATTTGACGCCGGGGACGAGCACTTTGACGCTCTTCCGGTAGGATTCCGAGAGGTGGGTCGCGCGGCGTTTGCCGCGGGTCGTGCTACCCGGTTCGCGGGCATTGAAGTGATCGCGGCCGGCGGCGATGTGCATGATCTTCATGCGCCTGCCTTTGGTGGCCTTGGTCAACTTGAGACGCTTGGCGGTCGCTTTGTGGGTCTTTGGCTTCATATTTATGGCTCTTGGCCGTAACTAGGGAAACACGGGTGATTCTAGACCCTGGCGATGAGTATCGTCAAGCGTCCGCCTTGTTTCGAGAATGGTTGTTCTATCTTGACGTCGAACGTGGACTTGATGCTCTGGAAGAACTCGAGCATCACTTTTTGGGCCAGATCGGCATGAGCTTTCTCTCGGCCGCGAAGCACGATCTCGAGCTGGACCTTGTGACCGTCCTCTAGGAAGGCGATGGCTTGACCGCGGCGAGTCTCGAGGTCGTGCGCGCCGATACGCACCGAGAGGCGGACGCCTTTGACCTCGACTTTCTTGGCGTGCGCCTTCTGAAGACGCATTTCCTTCTGCTTTTCGTATTTGAACTGGGCGAAATCGATGAATTTGACGACCGGTGGTTCGGCTTTGGGCGAAATCTCGACCAAGTCGAAGCCGCGGTCATGAGCTTCTTTGATGGCGTCTGTCGTGTTCATGACGCCGATGTTCTCGCCATTCTCGCCGATCACCCGCACTTCGGGGTTTGTGATCTGCTCATTGGCGCGGTAGCGCGGCTCTTCGACGCGCACCGTGTAGTTCCGACGGTGCCTGGAAATTCTCATTGCGGTATTACGATTATGTAGGGGCACCCCTTGCGGGCGCCCAGTCGGCGCGGGCAGGCACAAGACCTGCCCCTACGTCGTTTGACGATGCGATCCGTCATTCCCGCCATCGGCCTCATCTTCTGATAAGACCACTGGTGGAGATGGCGGGAGTTGAACCCGCGTCCAGACAACAAGCGATCGGACGATCTCCGTGCGCAGAGACCCTCGGTGTTTCCGCCGGACCTTAGAGGATCCGAGAGGGTACGGCGTAAGCCCCGTAATACGACGCGGCGCTGGGGCGAGCGTCGCAAAGCCCCACTTTTATGACACCCTTATCCGGACGCAGGCGGGAGCTGCGGACGGGGGTGGGCAGGCGCGCTTAGGCGACCGCCGGTTCGAAGGCGTGAACACCGAAGGCGTTAGCCATGGTGTCCTTCACCTTAGAGAATGCGTTTGCACGTATTCAGTCCCTTGCTGGATTTACGAGGAAACAAGGTACCTCGGCACGCACGCCAGACGGCAGTTGCCTGTCGAATCCGAACATCCCCATGTCAACGTACGCTAGCGCCGTTTGAGCTCGCGCGAGATTTCCCGCACGGTCTGGCGCTTACGGATCGCCTCACGTTTTTCAAAAGCGCGCTTGGAGCGCGCGAGGCATACGGCGACCTTGATCCGTCCAGCACGAGTATAGGCCATTTTCGGCACCAATGTCAACTTTTCGCCCTCGAGACGGCCGAGGATGCGCAGGAGCTCCCGTTTGTGGATCAGGAGTTTCCTGGTGCGTTCGGGGTCATAGCCGGGGAGGGGACCGGCGGATTTGTACGGGGCGATGTGCATCCCGATGATCCAAAGGGCGTTGTCACGGACGATCGCGTAGGCGCCACGGAGTCTCATCCCGCCCATTTTGGCCGATTTCGTCTCTTGCCCGGTCAGCACGATACCAGCCTCGAAGTCTTCGAGGAACTCGTAGTCGTGTCTGGCTTTCTTGTTTTCGGTCAGGATGTCCATGTCAGACTTTCGTGTTTTTGAGCCTTTGGGTTGTGATGCGAGGCTTCTGCGGATATACTGGCATCGGTGAGGAGAGTGGTGAGTGGAGAGTAGGCAGTGGGTCGATCGGAATCGGCATACTTTTATAGATCGCCGCATCCTCTTTCCCCACTATCCACTCACCACTCTCTACTCACTCGCAACCTATGGACGAATCTAGACGTATCATACACGACGTAAGCGCGCTGGCAATCTTGAAAGTGGTGCTCGTGCTCGCCGCGGCCTACGCGCTTTTCCTCGTGCGGGACACGTTGATCGTGTTTTTCGTGGCCGTCATCTTGGCGGCCCTGATCGCGCCGCTCGCGGACGCGCTCGAGGCCAAACGGATACCGCGTTCGCTCACCGTGCTGGCGGTCTACGTCGTCATCGTCGCTCTGCTCATGCTCGTGCTCTCGGCTCTGGTGCCGCCGATCCTCGAAGAACTGCGTGACTTCCTCGGCAACTTTTCGAGGTCTTGGGAATTCCTGATCGGCAAGGCCGGGGCGCTTTCGGTGTACGCGAACCAACGCGGTTTCGAGGAGAGCGTCACGCGGAGTCTCGACACCGTCACGTCCGAATTGCCGCAGATGGTGCTCGGCGCGCTCGGTAGCATCTCCGGCGCGCTTCGCGGCATCTTCTCGCTCGTCTTGGTCTTCGTGCTCGCGTTCTACATGGTGGTCGAAGGGGAGAGCGTGAAGCAGGCGGTGCGGCTCGTGACGCCGGAACGGCACAAGCGTTTCGTGATCGCTTCGCTCGTCCGCGTCCAGCGCAAGCTCGGCAGTTGGCTCCGGGCCCAGATCATCCTGTCGCTCACGGTCGCGGTCATGACCTATCTCGGTCTGCTCATCGTGGGCATGCCCTACGCGCTCGTGCTTGCGATCCTGGCCGGATTGCTCGAGACGGTGCCATACGCGGGTCCCGTCATCGCCGCGGTGCCGGCCATCATGCTGGCGCTCTCGATCTCGCCCGTCAAAGCCGGACTGGCGCTCGTCGTCTACATCATCGTCCAGCAGACCGAAAGCCATTTCCTGATCCCGAAGATCACCCAGAAGTTCGTCGGGCTGAACCCGATCGTCTCGATCATGGCGCTTTTGGTCGGCGCGCAACTTGCCGGCATCGCCGGCGCGCTCGTCGCCATCCCGATCGCCGCTTCGGTGACGATGCTCGTCGAAGATCATTTCGAGACCAGACGCAACACCGCCGATGATGTCCAAGCTTGATCCGCACAGACTCAAATCCGTCGCCTTGGCCGCCGCGGCGCTCGCCTTGATCGGCGGGACGGTTTTCGTTTTTGCGACGAGGACGGGATCGGGGACCCGCGCGTCAAAGGTTTCCGGTTCCGGTCAGGCCGTGCCCGACAAGCCGTCGAATCCTCCGACCGAGGACGGCTATCAAGGCGCCGTCAAAGCCGCGCTTGCCGACTTCTTGGCGGTGCGAGCCGAGCTTCCGGCCGATCTCGGGACGGATAGGGGAGAGCGAGAACTCTCGGTCGTGCGCACCGCCAAAGCGGCTCTCGCCGGAGTCGTCGTCACGGCCGATCGCCGCAAGAGCCATCTCGACCTCGTCCTGTCGCTCGTCCGCATCGAACAGGGAATCGGCGACAAGGACGCGAAGCTCTGGAAGTCGGGCGAAGACGGTCTCGATGCGTTCGTTAAGGATAATATGTGGCTTGGGGATTCAGCCAGTAGCCAGTAGCCAGTGGCAAGTAGGTCGACCGATTCGACGCCTACTGGCGACTGGCTACTCACTACTCGCTCCGCTCGCACATGGTCCTCCTTCGTTACATCGCCACGCTCGTTCCCGCACTCGCGGCGCTCGCCGTCTTCGAGCTGATTTTCGCATTCCCGGCTCGGATCCTGTACTTCGGGGCGGCTTGGTACGCGATCCTCATCGTGACGCACGCTTTCCTCGGCGGACGCGAAGCGAGGTCGCCTTCATATTGGCAGTTCGCGATCCCGCCGGCGACGATCTTCCTCGCCAGCGCTTCGTACGCGTTGCTTATCGAGACGCCGTCGGTCCGGCACCTGCTCGCGCTCGCCATGGCGGCGCTCCTCGCCGGCGTCTACTGGAACCTTTACATCTTCATCCACCAGCCGGTCCGCTATCAGCCGCACTCGCTCGAACACCTGTCCATCCTGTGCAACCTGCTGGCGGTGTTCTTCGGTGCCACCAGCCTGTACGGCCTGCGTCTTTATCTCGGGCTCGATCCGTACGCGATGACAGCGCTCGCCTTCTTCGGCAGCGCGATCCTGGTCCAGCAATCGTTCTGGGTGAGCAAGCTGAAGTTCGCGGACACGGCGCCGTTCCTCTTCATCACCCCGTTGCTCCTGACCGAACTTTCAGCGGCGCTCTACGGACTGCCGGTCGTGCACATGGTCTCCGGCGCGGCTTTCACGCTCGCTTATTACGGCCTGCTCGGCACCGTCCGCCGCTCGCTCCGCGGCACTTGGACCAGGAACGCGGGATTGCGTTACGCGATCGTCACCTTCCTCGGCTTGATCGCCGTGCTCGTGACCGCGCGGTGGTCGTGATAAGATCGAGCCAGTAGCGAGTAGCCAGTGGCGAGTAGGCCGGCGATATCGACTACTGGCAACTGGCTACTCGCTACTGGCTAAGCAACTCGATCGCTATGCTGTCCGAACGTTCCGTCTCGCTCGTCGCCGTGTTCGCCGTGACGACGTTGCTCGCCGGCGTCTGCGGCGCTCTTTTGGTCTACGCTTATTTGCCGATGCCGGTTTCCGTGGATGTCACGGAACGGGTGTCGTTGCCGGTCCGTGTGAACGCCCCGAAGGAATCGCCGCATCTTCCCGCCGTGACCTTGGCGGTCGTTCCGCGCAAGGCGCTCAAGGCCGTGCCGGGCGGATTCGCGATCGCCGATCAGGATGTCGCCGGTTTCGCCACCGCGCTCACTTCGGACGGCTGGCTCGCGGCCGATCGCTCGACGCTCGCCGCCGTCGCCGACCCGGTCGTGCTGATTCCGGGCGGTACGGCCGCAAGCGCCAGCGGGACGATCGTCGACGCCGGGACCGGTCTCGTCTTTTTCCGCGTCGATTCGAAGAATCTGGAAGTCATCGCTTTCGGCGACAGTAGCTCGCTCGCTTCAGGGGCGACCTTGTTCCGCGCGTTTCCGGACAAGCATCTCTCGAACGTCAATCTCGTCACCGCTCACGCCCGGATCAAGTCCGATGCGCGAGACGCGATTCGCGCTTCCGATTCGGTGGCGGAGCGCCTGCTCCTCTCGGCTTCTTTCGTCCGGGGCGAAGCCGGGGCCGGACTCGTGACCGATGCCGGCGCGCTCGTCGGGATCACGGTGGCCGGAGCGAAAGGCGACGGGTCGAGTTCGGTCGCGGTCCCGATCGAGATCGTGGCTCGGACTTTGCGGAACATCCTGACGAGCGGGGGAGTGCATCGTCCGACGCTCGGACTCGCCACGGTCGACGTCTCGGAACTGGCCTCCCGCTCGCCTGAACTAGGCAAAGCCTTCGGCGCGACGGTCGCTTCCGTCGATCCGTCGGGACCGGCCGCCGCGGCCGGAATCGTCTCCGGTGACCGTATCACGTCCCTCGGCAACGATGCTCTGGACGGTAGCCGTCTCCTCTCCGACCTCCTTTCCGAATACGCGATCGGCGAGAAAGTCCAAGTCTCGTACGTTCGCGGGACGGAGCAGAAAACTTCGGAACTGACCGTCGGTCAGGCTGCAGCGGTTAAGAAGTGAACTAAAAGCCTAGTGGAGTGGATAGTAGTGAGTAGAGAGTGGTCAGTGGACAAATTTGAAAATTCGATTATTCCATACAATCCACTCTCCACTATCCACTCACCACTCTCCCCGATATGTCCTCCTCCCACTACACCCACGTACTAAGCCGGCACTACCGGACGGTCACGATTTTCGCGGCGGTCGGGTTGCTCGCCGCGGCCATCGCCGTCTTCAGCCAACCGCTCCGCTACGGCGCCTCGGTCCGTATCCTGATCATCCAGCGTTCCACTCTCGGACTCGATCCGTACACGGCCGTGAAATCGGCGGAGCGCATCGCCGACAATCTGGCCCAGATCGTCCTGACCGACAATTTTTATCTCAAGACGGTCAAGCAGGATTCCTCGATCGACCAGGCCAGATTCCCGACCGATCCGACCGCTCGCCGTAAGACCTGGCGAAAGACGGTCCGAACTTCGCTCGTCTCCGGCACCGGCCTCCTCGCCGTGACCGCCCTTTCCGAAGACAAGGACCAGGCCGTACGGATCGCCCAAGCGATCGCTGACGTCCTTTCCGTCTCGGGCAAGGAGTACATCGGCGGCGACATGGACGTGAAAATCGTGGATACGCCGCTCCCGAGCCAGTATCCGATTGCCCCGAATATCCCGTTGGGGCTGGGGTTGGGGCTCGGGATCGGGTTGCTCGCTGGGATGTTTTACGTGATTTGGATCAATGAAACGGGGAGAGTGGAGAGTAGATAGTGGGCAGTGGATTGGGTTAGCGGAGGGAACTATCTAGACGATTCAGAAGCCTGAGGCTTGATCCTAGCAATTCGAACGCTTTCGCGAACTCGCTCTCCGGGGCGAGTTTTAGGTCTCTCGAAAGAAGTAGTTGCGTTTCCAGCTCGGAAGCCGAACCGAAGGAGATTTGCACGAATCTTCGCCAATCAAGACGGTGCTGTCGTCGATATCCTTCGGCCAGGTTCGAGGGGATAGACACCACCGCTCGTCTGATTTGTGAGCACAAACCATGTTTTTCATCGTTCGGAAACATAGAAGTGAGCCTGTAGACTTCTCTCACAAGCTCATAAGAAATCCTCCAAACGATCAGCTTTTTGTAGCCTTCTTCGGTTTCCATGGGTAAAGCATACCCCTCGCCATCCATCCGGTCATTTGTCAAGATTCGACTTCAAATTGTCCACTGCCCACTCTCCACTCTCTACTCTCCACTCCCCATACCCACCTTGACCCCCAGGCCAGCCGTTTGCTAAGGTTGCGGCCCGTTGCCCCTTCAAACACGCACGACCGCCCGTCCGGCGGGGAGCATGCCAGAGACCCTTGACAGAAGAGTCACCGTCTGGTAATGTGACCCGTTCTCTCAAAAGGCCGAATGGCCGAAGAACAGAGCGTTTCCGGGGTATTGAAGCGGTTTGGCAAGGCCCAGGGTGTCTCCTCCTCACCCATGGTGTCCGAGCCGAACCACTTCAGGATCCCGAACGGGTGGGTCAAGACAGGCTCATCCGCAAGGGTGAGCCTGTTTTCGATCCTTCCAATCTACGTACGCGAAACAACGGCGGGGCGTCACAACGTTTCCGCCAAAAAACGTGGCCGGCGTGATCCGGTCTGTTCGGAGGAGTGATGGGGCAGATGATGATGAAAGTCACGGGAGTCATACTGATCGCATTGCTTGCGATCAGTCTGGCACGGACGGCGCAGGCTGATGAGGCCTGCGATACGGCCATCAAGACGCTGGCGGATCTGATCGAGTCGAAGTGTCCGTGCGTCTACCGCATGGCTCTCGACCCGGCCAACTGCCAGAAGCTCTGCGAGCAGGGCGGAGGCAAGTGGGGAGTCCCGGAGGGCTCGGACGGCGAGGCCGTTTGCACACCGCCAGCGGGAAAGGTCCTGACGTCGAACAAGTGCGGCGTTGTCACGTCCTGCGCCGACAGCGACCGCGACGGCGTGTGCAACGCGAGGGACAATTGCCCGAACAAGGCAAATCCCAAGCAGTTGGACGGCGACGGCGACGGCGTCGGTGACACGTGCGACAACTGCGTCAGCCAGCGGAATGGTCCGAACGAGGCGGGTATGCCAGGTCTGGGAAACCAGACGGATACCTACTCCGTGAACGAGACAACGGATCAGATCGAGGGTGACAAGGACAATCCCAAGCCCGATGGCGTGGGGGATGCGTGCCAGTACGTGTCCGAAGTCCGATTCCAGGAGTTCGCGGCTCGGGTCAAGACGATCGCAGACGCTCTCAAGGCGGCTGGCGTCACAGACCCGGCGCAGCTCACCCTCCTCGTCAGCAACGTCAAGTCGGCTGTCGTCGGTGGTGGGGGAATTGTCTCCGTCAGGATGTTGAACAGGCGCATGCAGGCGATCGAGACCGAGGAGATGAGCGCGTGGGCGTGTCTGAACGCCGGTCAGTTGCCTGTCTGGGTGGCTGGACAGGACGGCACGCCGAAGATGTCGGGGTGCAAGGAGAACCCGGACCACACCACGCTACTCGACCACGGTGCGCGCATCGGGACCCTCGAGACCAAGGTCGCGCAAGTCGGCAAGGCTCCCGGTCTGAACGTCATGACCGAGGCGATCATCACGCCCGGGTCCGGAACCGCCGTCGTCGGCGGTATCGACATGACGTTCGTGGTCCCTGGCACCACGGGGACGCGGTACTACTTCGGCCCGCGGGTCGGACCGACCGCTGGGTTCCCCGGTGCACCCAGCTTGGGCGTCGGTGGCGTCGCTGGAATCGAGACCGATGTGGCTCGGGGTTCCGGCGGCAGTCTCGCTGTCGGAGTCCGTGGGGTCGGGTTGACCACCATGAACTTGGCGGACCACGCCAAGAACACGGGCATCGTCGCCGGCGGCCAGGTCACCGGATCTGGCTGTGCCCGGGTCGGGCAGAACGGCTCGGTCTGCCTCGACGTCGGCGTGGGACCGGGTCACACCACCGTGAGGAATCGCGGAGCTGGGTGGGCGCCGCTCATCTCGGTCGGGCCGAGCGTTCACCTCGAGTGGTGAGCGAGTCTCGCGTACGTACATTCAGGCGGGGAGCAGGTGAGCGCAAAGCTCGCTCCCTCTCCCCGCCTGTCCAATTTTTTCCAAGGAACATGCGCGAGCGTCTCGAGTGAGGCGAATGCACACGTTCTTTGAAAGCCTGGTCCCTTGGTGGGACTGGTCCTCAAGAGATGTCGCGTTTACCAAGACGTGGGTAATCCGTTGGATTGTCCTTGACTTGGTAGACGCGACCAAACCCGACTGCAAGGTCGCGCGCCTACTGGCACCGGCCACGGCGGTCGGGTCTGAACTGCGGCATGTCGCCGCGTGAACTCTGTTCCCGCGGCCATCGCCGCAAGCTCGAGGAGACCTCACATGAAGAATAGTCTGAATCTGGTTGTTTTCGCCTCCCTCGCTCTCACCGCGTTTTCGTGCGGTCCCGTCGACGACGGGCTCGCCACGACGACGCCCCCGGCCGCAACGGCCGGAAGCGCTGGCACGGCCGGCGCAGCTGGAACCGGCGGATCTGCCGGAACCGGTGGCACCGACGCAGGTGCCGACGCTGACGCTGGCGCCGCTGGCGTGGCGGGCACCGGCGGCACGGCCGGCGACGACGCCGGAAACGACGCCGCGGGCGGCGCAGCTGGAACCGGCGGATCTGCCGGAACCGGTGGCGAAGCCGGAACCGGTGGCGAAGCCGGAACCGCTGGTGCTGCAGGCACGGGCGGCGAAGGCGACGCCGGGACCGACGCGGAGCCGGAGTGCATGGCGAACGCCACGATGCACTGTGACTACTCCTGCGCCGTCTCGAACCAGACGATTGACGGGCTCAGGACCTGCAAGTCCGACGGTTCCGGTTTCGGTGAGTGTGCAGTGGCACAGGATCACGAGAGCGGCTTCGTTTGTACGGACGGAGTCGACAACGACTGCGACGGACACGTCGACTCGGACGACTCCGACTGCCCTCCTGTCCAAGTCTGCGTGCCGAACTCGACGACGAGCTGCAGCTACTACTGCGCCGTCTCGAACCAGTACCTGGACAACGGCGGCCTGAAGACCTGCAAGTCCGACGGCTCGGGCTACGGGGCGTGCGCG
>Ga0172379_10006343_pt1 | contig 15894 bp, 20 predicted proteins | sample GrowelOW334metaG_FD_119756 | JGI IMG/M metagenome (GOLD analysis project Ga0172379, IMG submission 119756) | Groundwater microbial communities from an aquifer near a municipal landfill in Southern Ontario, Canada - Groundwater well OW334 metaG | ecosystem: Environmental > Aquatic > Deep... | reverse complement strand
TGGATTTGTTCAATTAGAAAAAGTCCAGAACTATGTAAAAAATCAAGATGAACATCACCAGACTATATTTGTTTAGATTTTACTTCGGAAACTCCACACTTTAGTGTGGAGAGGATGTCATATTATCTTTTGTGCAATGGTGATAAAAAAATTTACTATAATAAAGGTATAAAATATACCTTTTATAGGTATAAATTAATCCAATTAAAAAATAATTCGAAAAGCTTATAAGGTATAAAATATACCTTTTATAGGTATAAATTAGTCCAATAAATAGAAAAAGAAAATGACTTCAATAGATGAACATAAGAAAAAAATTAAGGAACATTTAGAAGAAATAGGAGATGCTATCGAAGAAGGAATTGAAAATAAGCCAGTAACTATTGGTTTTCATTGTTCTGCTTGTTCTATCCAATTCTTGGAGCTTTTCCTACATGTTACTAATAGAATTCCAGTTGGAAAGATAGTGAAACATGATTGGTTTAAAAGACCAAGTCCAGAACAAAAAAAAGAGCATCTAATAGAAAGAAAACTGCAGGTTAATTTTGAAAGAAAAAATGAAATTTATGCTCTAATTTATGATTTGGAAGAAGAGAGAAATATTTTAATGTATGGAAAGCCGACAAAAGAACAGATAAAAAAGGTTTTAAGCATCTTCTTAAAATTAAAAGGAATTTTTGAGAATTTATTAAAAAATGAAAACTTTGAATTATAAAGAATTAATAGCGTATGCATCTGCATTTGTGTCCTTTATACTGCCTAAGATAGAAATTAAAGAGATTATTCTATTTGGTAGCATCGCCAGACAAGAATCAGGAAAAGAAAGCGATATTGATTTATTCTTTAATACAGAAGAAGAGGGAGAGGAAAAGAAAGCAATAATTAATAGGGAATTGGAAAGATTTTACAAATCCAAAATAGCAGAAGTTTGGTTTTTAAAAGGCGTAAAAAATATTATCAATGTTCATATTGGGAATTTAGATGAATGGAAATTAAAGAGAAGCATAATAAGCGATGGAGTTCTTTTATATGGGAAGTATAAAGAAACTCCTAAAAATCTGAAGAGTTTTGTTCTTTTTAATATAGAACCAATAAAGAATATAACAAAGAGAAATAAGATAATTAGAAAATTGTTTGGTAGAATGGAAAAAAATTATATTATTCAAGGGCTGGTGCAAAAATTTAACGGGAAAAAATTATCCCCCTCTTCTTTTATTATTAAACAAGAAAATTCAAATGAAATAATAGATTTCCTTGGGAAAGAAAAGATTAGTTATAAATTTTTTGAATTATGGACTGACCAGATAGTTTAACCGAACATAAATTCAGGAAAAAAGAAAATCAAGCAAGGAAAAAATCCTTTTTCAATTTGGAAGTTGAACAGGCAAGAAATTTAAAAAATCAAATTATTTTAACGAGTGTGTGAAGAGGAAGATTTAAATAAATCTTACATTTATTTACTAAATGGGAAATAAAAAGTCAATTAATCAACTAAAATCAAAGATAATTTGTGTATTAAAAAAATATGGGATAGTTAGAGCAGGTATATTTGGTTCTTATGCAAGAGGAGAGCAGAAGAGTGGAAGTGATATTGATATATTAATTGAGCCCCCAAAAGGAATTGGTTTTGGATTTGTTGGGATTCAATTTGAACTTGAAAATAAATTAAAGAAAAAAGTAGATTTGTTAAGTTATAAAGCGATTCATCCTTTATTGAAAGAAAGAATATTAAAAGAAGAAATAAAGATAATATGATTAAAGATTCGTTAATCTTTCTTAAACATATTTTAGAAGCAATTATAGACATAGAAGAGTCTACAAAAAATCTTTCCAAAAGAGAATTTAAAGAAAATAAAGATGTTAAAGATGCAACAGTTAGAAGATTAGAAATAATTGGTGAAGCTGTTAAAAATATTCCTAATTTGTTTAAAGAGAAATATCCACAAATACCTTGGAAAGAGATAATTGGAACAAGAGATAAAATAATCCATCATTATTTTGGAGTTGACTTAGATATTGTTTGGGATATTGTAAAAATAAATCTTCCTGATTTAAAAAATAAAATTGAAAAGATTATAAAAGAAAATTTCCCCTGATTATTTTTTTGTAATTAACTAAATGAAGAAATCTTTTTGTAATTTGGAAGTTGAACAGGTAAGAAATCTAAAAAATCAAATTATTTTAACGAGTGTGTGAAGAGGAAGATTTAAAATAATTTTTATTCCCAGTTATATAACCTTTTTTCAAAGGCATTTTTAACTTCTTTGTGAAAATGTTGAGCATTATAGAAATTTAAGATATGATTTAAATGATTTAAAGAGAGTCCATATCGGGCATTTTGTTTTAATTTTTAAATTGGACAAAAATACTAATTTAATCTCTTTTGAAGATTTTGATCCTCCTGATATAATATCTAAAAGAGGATTTTAAAATGAATAAACTTCCTTAGATTTTTTGAAGGAAATTCAGCAAGATATTGTCAAAAATAGACTCTTAATGCAAAATTGGAAAAGTATATAAATATCATTAGGATGTATATTTTGTATCCTTATGATACAATCCAGTATTAAAAATGACATTAAAATTGATAACTGAAAAATTAGCAAGAGATAATAAAAAATTTATAACTTCTGAAGAGATAAAAGATTATTGCAAAAAACTTTCTCTTGGTTACCTTCAAACAATAAAGTATCTTATTCGTAATAAATATTTAGCAAGAATATTTAAGGGGATATTTTATGTTTATTCCCTTGAAGAGAGAAAATTAGGAAAATCGGATATGAATCACTTCCAAATCTTAAAAGAAGCATTGAAAATTAAAGGAGTTAAAAATTGGTATTTTGGTTTGGAAACTGGCTTAAAATTTAATAATCTTACTCACGAATATTTCACAATAGAGTACATCATTAATGACAAAATTTTTAGAGCAAAACCTATTTCTATCTTGGGATATAAAATAAAATTTTATAAAATTATCCCTCGATTATTATCCTTCGGTATAATTAAAAAAAACGTTAATTATTCTGATCCAGAGAAAACCTTGCTTGATTTATTTTATTTAAAGCATTACACTAAAGAGGAATTTGAGGAAATTGCTGAAACCCTTTCAAAAAAGAAACTTATTGAATATTCTAAAAGATATAATAAGAGAGTGATAAATTTAGTAAAACAATTTAAATGATAAAAAAAGAAATTATCGATTTAGTTGTAAGTAGAACAAAAATAACCAAAAGAGAATTAATTGAAAAAGATTTAATTCTTCATAGACTACTTACTGAATTAGAAGAGAATTTGCAGTTTAAGGAAGATTATGTGTTTAAAGGAGGAACTTGTTTAACAAAATGTTATTTGGGCTATTATCGTTTTTCTGAAGATTTAGATTTTACTTATATTAATCAAAAAAAATTTGATAATAAGAACCAAAGCCAAATTAGAAAATTTTTATCTGTTAAAATAGATGATAATTGTAAGATTATAGAAAGCATTTCTAAAGAGATTGGGTTAGATTTTAAATCAGACAAGAAAAATGTAAGATACATTCAATTTGGGGGGAGCAATAGATTTGTAACATTTCGACTCTGGTACATTTCCGAGGAGGAAAAGAAAGAAAATTTTATAAAAATTCAAATAAATTTCGTCGAAAAACTTTTTTATCCAATAAATAAAGTTTCCGCGAATAATCTCTTTTTTGGAATGTATGATACTTCTCAATTGCTCTTTTTTTTCCCAGAAGAATCTGAATGGCTATTAAAGATTCCTAATCTAAACTGCTATAACCTGGAGGAAATATTAACAGAAAAAATTAGGGCGATATTGACTAGAAAAGGAACAAAAGGAAGAGATTTTTTAGATGTGTTTTTAATTCTCAGCAAAAATAAAGATATTGAACTTAATTCTCTTAAGAAGAAAATTCTAGAAAAGATTAATTTTGCTTTAAAATATGAAGAATATGCTATAAATTTTAAAAATAAAAGTTTAGATTTTATTGAAAATTTTCAATTGGGAGACGAACAGAAATTATTAATCAAAGAGATACCTCCAAAATTTTATAATTTTTTAAAAGAGTTTAAAAGATTCTTAAAATCTATAATAGAAGAATTAAATTCAATTTCAATTTTAAAATGACAGAAACAGAAGTTTCAGCACAAATTCAAAACAGGAGTTTTGTCTAATGAGCAAACAGGAAATTTGCCACAAATTCAAAACAGGAGGTTTTGCCTAATGACAAAAATAATTTTTTACCTATTTGTTTTTATTCTCTTTTCTCAATTTGTTTCTGCAGATGTAATTTCAGTTAATTCTGGAGGAAATGAAGGAATAATCATAAACCCCGATACTTATATTGAAGGATTTTTTTCTTGTGTTCCTACAACATGCACAAAGTTAGGATATAATTGCGAAGATTGGGATGATGGATGTGCTAAGACAATTAATTGCGGAAGTTGTTCAGATGGATATGTTTGTACAAGCGGAGTATGCACTGGGACAGGAACAGGAGATACAGGAGGAGGGGGAGCTGGTGGAGAAACAACTATAACTCCTGGAATTATTATCTCTCCAAAATACATTAATCTCACCTTATCTTTTAATGAGCAAACAAATATGTCCCAAAGAGTAATTCAAAAAATTTACATAACCAATAATGGAAACTCCATAGTAACTTTATATGTGAGCCAGACAGGATTGGATTCTGTTGCAATTTTAAGTGCGAGCTCAATTGCAGTTTCCCCTGGAGAAACTAAAGAATTTTCAGTGGATTTTATTTCCCCTTTAGAAGAAAAAGATATTTCTGGAAATATAATAATTGATGGGAAAACAATTCCTGTTTTTATTCATGTAACTTCAAATCCTCTTTGGTTTGATTCAAATATAATTGTTCTAAATAGAAATTATCAAGTTTCACGAGGAGAAAAATTGAGAACACGTGTTGAATTAATCCCAATGGGAGAACCTTCACGATTGGATGTTACATTAAATTATATTATCCGAGATGCATTGGGAAAAATTTATCTAACTAAAAGTGAAACTCTTCTTATTGAGCAAAAAATGAATATTGACAGAGAATTCTCAACAGGAATGCTTCCAATAGGAAATTATATTATTGATTTGCAATTAATTTATCCAAATGGAGTTGCTCCATCAAGTGCACATTTTGAAGTTGTTAAAATGAATTTAGGAAGTTTCTTTGGGACATTATTGTTCTTTATCATTTTCGGAATATTATTAATTATGATTTTGATTTTAATTATCTTGATAAAGAGAAGAAAAAAGAAAGAAGAATCTGAGAACTAATTATCCATAAAAGGAGAATAAAACCAAGGGCATTCTTCTGCTGATTTTTCTCTTCCTTTAAAATGATATGCATTTGAAGTTAAAGAACTCTTTTTTAATTCTTCAAGTATTCCTTCTATTGACTGTTCTTTATCTTTTAAATATTGATTTATGAAATTCATTAAAAAAGTTTCTCCTGCGGAATCTATTGCGAGTATATTCTTTAATCCTGCTTCTCTTTTTTCTGAATCTGATAAAAGAAGAGATTGGGAAATCGCATTTATTCCCATAGAAGGGAAGAATCCTCTTGCCTCTCCGCCGTTTAGAAACATTATCATTTTTTCATATTCTGAACCTTTTATAACATCAGCAACATCTCTTGAAAAAACAATTTTCTTATCCAATTCTAAAAAAGTATTTCTCTTTCCATACATAATTTCCAAATCTCCTTCCTTAACTTTTTTTGGAGAAGAATCAGAAAGAACAATATAGCACCTATCATTTGAATCTGAATTCAAATCTTTGATTGCAGATAAAAAATTATCCTTTGTTGCTTCTCCGTCTATTTGCAAACAATCTTCTAAGGGGAGAATCTTTTGAAATCTTTTCTCTTTAAGAAGAGATTTATATTCAGGAGTGTCTAAAAAATTTAAATCTAAAGGATTATACATTAACAAGGAAATATTTTCATCACTTGTCCCATTTTTTTTAAGCAGTTCATAAAAAGAAATAATATCAAGAGCAGAATAAACAAGGTTCTTTTTTGAAAATCTTTCTGATTGACTAGGACCGGAACTATTTGCTAAAACTGCGTAAATTTCTCTTGGATTTTCTATTTCTGTTCTTGTTTTATCTAATATTTTTTCCCTTACATTTTTTAATTCTGCGTCAGAAATATGCTTATTATCGAGAATGTCTGATTGAATGCATAGTTCTTGCGATTCTGGAGAATAAGAAGAGATAGCATTTATAAAATTCTCATAATTGTCTTCTAATTCAGGAGATAATCTTTCATCTAATCTTTTTGCTGTCTTTGGATTTATTCTTTTACTTATTGCATATTCATAGAGGGGGGTTCTTTCTGGGTTTAAAACTTTGCAAGCATAGTTTCCTACAGAAAGTGCTGTGTAAACTAATGCAGATAATATCACATTTTTTGGGCTTAATATTCCTTTTAAAGTTTTTTTCATACATCCAATCAAAGAACCGAATTTATAAATCTTTCTCACTCTGGAGTTACACCATTATTAGAAATTGATTCTGAAAAAATTTATAAACTATAGATATCTATAGTAAGATATAGTAAAATGGTTACAACAATACAAATAGATGAGAATATTAAGGAAAAATTAGACCACCTTAAAATTCATCATAGAGAAAGTTATAATGAACTTATTTCTCGACTGATAAGCGTTGCAAATCCGCAAAATTGCAGTAGGGAAAGTTTAGTAGAAACTATGGAAGTCTTATCTGACCCTAAGACTATGAGAAATATAGCCGAAGCATTAGAACGATTTGAAAGGGGAGAAAAAGGAATAAGTTTTGAAAATTTAAAGAAAGAACTTAAATTAAATGTATAACATTGAATTTGATAAAAAAGCAGCGGATTTATTTAGAAAATTGGATAAGCCATTGCAAGAACGAATTGGTAAAAAGATAGAATTATTAAAAAATAATCCTCATTTAGGAATACCTTTGGTTGGAAATTTTTCTGGAATGTGGAAATTAAGAATAGGAGATTATAGGATAATTTATCAAATAAAAAATGAACAATTAATTCTTTTAATCTTAGATATTGGACACAGAAAAAATATTTATAATTAATCTTTTAAACTTCTCTTTTCTATTGAATTAATGCTAATAGGATTAGTAGGCAAACCATCAGTAGGAAAGTGGGAGAGACAATGTTAATTGGATTAGTTGGTAAGCCCTCTGTAGGAAAGAGCACTTTTTTTAAGGCTGCGACTTTAGCAGAAGTTGAAATTGCTTCTTACCCTTTCACGACAATAAAACCTAATCATGGGGTAGGTTATGTTAAAGTAGATTGCATTGATAAAGAGTTTAATACGCAATGCAATCCTAATCATGGATTTTGCATAAACCATCAGAGATTTGTTCCGATTGATTTAATGGATGTTGCAGGACTTGTTCCTGGAGCAAGTGAGGGGAAAGGTTTAGGAAATCAATTTTTGGATGATTTAAGACAAGCAGATGTTTTTATTCACATAGTTGATGCCTCTGGAACAACAGATGAAGTTGGAAAGCAAACTGAAAATTATGATGTCACTAAAGATGTGGTTTTTTTAGAAGATGAACTGGATAAATGGTTCTTGGGAATTTTAATTAAAGTATGGAAAAGTTTTGCAAGAAAAGTTGAGATGGAAGACGACAATTTTGCGAGAGCAGTTGCTACTCAGTTTTCTGGTTTGAAAGTTAATGAAGAACAAGTCAAGAAAGTCTTGTTGAAAACTAAATTGCCTTCAAGAGCGAGTGCTTGGAATAATGAGCAACTTTTGAAATTTGCTTCTGAGTTAAGAAAAGAAAGCAAGCCGTTAATTATTGCTGCAAATAAAATTGATTTTCCTTTTGGGAAAGAAAATTATGAAAAATTAAAAAAAACTTTCCCAGAACATATCATTGTTCCGTGTTCTGCAGATTCAGAACTTGCATTGAGAGAAGCAGCTAAATTTGGGCTTTTGGATTATATTCCTGGAGAGAAAAATTTTGAAGTTAAGAAAAATTTAAATGACAAGCAGAAAGAAGCTTTGGAAAAAATAAAAAAAACTGTTCTTGATGAATTTGAATTTGGGACAGGGGTTCAGGAAATTTTGAATTATTCCGTCTTCAAATTATTAGGATATATGGCAATTTTCCCAGCAGGAGCTCACAAACTTGCAGACAGCAAGGGAAGAATCTTGCCAGATTGTTTTCTTCTTCCTTCAAATTCAACTGCCCTTGATTTTGCTTATTTTCTTCATACTGATTTTGGAAAAAATTTTATCAGAGCAATTGATGCAAGAACAAAAAAGATTTTAGGGAAAGAATATCCTCTTAAGCACAGAGATGCGATGGAAATTGTTTCTGGCAAATGAGTTTTAATTTTTAATAATTTCACAGACTTTCTCTTCGACTTCTTTTATCTTGTTCTTATCTAATTTCCCTGCTTTGTATAAAATTACAGAATTTCTTAATGTGAATAAAATTGACGGCTTGATAAAACAATTTATTTTTAAATTCCCTTCTAAAAAATCTTTTTTGCTCAATGAAATTTGATAAGGGTCAATTCTTCCTTTAGAAGTTATCTGGCAGAGAATAATAGCTTCCCCTTTCAATGTTGCAATAACCAAAGCTGGGCGTTTAACTGAAGAAGTTAAATCAGAAAATGGAAATGGGGTTACAACAACATCTCCTTTAACATAAATTTTATTCATTTTTAATTTATGTTAGTTGAAATCTTTGATTTACTTTTACAAACTTTTCCATGCAGAATTATCCTCTTTACTTAACCAATTTTCTGATAATAAAGTCTCGTCAGCATAAGATTTTAATTTATTCAATTCATTAACTCTTTGCTGAATGCATTTTCTAACAAATTCACTCCATTTCACTTCTGAAAAAGATTTCATTTTATTATACACTTCATCATCAATGGATAGGGTAATATTTGTCATAGGGTATTAAGTGAGCTCACTTATTTAAACTTTTTTGTAAACACCTGATTATTTTTTAATCCAATGTTCCAATTCACTTTCTATCTTTCCCATTGATTTGTGAATTGCTTTAGCTAAGTTCCAATCCCATGAACTCGAGACAAATATCTTTCCAGAAAAGATTATCTGAGAATTAATGCTATACTTTTTTACTTTGCCGTCTTTGTCATATTCTTTGATGTCAATTTTTAATTTGATTGGAGTTTTTACTGTTCTTTGAAATTTTGGAATATATTCATTAATCACCTTATTAGTTATTTCTTTTTCTTTTTCTGTAAAAGTTTCCAACCCTCTTATTTGAATTTCTACCATCTTTTAATAATCTTTATAAGTTAGAGAATTATTTAAATTTATGGAGAAGAGTTTTGCATTCTAAAATGATTATCAATATCAAAGTAAAACCTAATTCATCAAAGCAATCAATTGAAAATTTTGGGGATGGAAGATATCTTGTTTATCTTAAATCTTCCCCCGAAAATAATAAAGCTAATTTAGAATTGATTAATTTTCTTTCTAAGGAATTTGGGGTTCCGCCTAAGAGCATTAAGATAAAATTTGGGCAAAGTTCTGATAAAAAATTGGTGGAGATAATCTAAATGAAAATCCTTTCCACTTCGTAACTTCATCTAATTATCTCTCGAAGGGAAAAGAATTTAATTAATGATAAAACCCGATGTATTGCTCAACTGGAAATAGTTATCTAAAGCAAACTATTAACCTAATTTTTATTAACTAACTTCCTCCTTACTATAATTATTTAAACAAATTTCTTCTCTTTTTCTTATGAAATATGAATTTGCTGAAGATTTGCAGAGAACTGCAGAAGAGATTTCCGTGATGCTTTTCCCCCATGTTGATATTAAAAATATAAAATGCTACAGAAGTTTTGGGACTTCATCAAGGGGAACAATTGCAAGATGCCATGCTTTGAACAAGATAATGCAAAAAGCAATTGGGATAAAAGCAATTTATGTTTTGGAATTTTTGACTGAGCGATTTGAAAAAATGGATGAAGAGGAGAAATTAAAAGTTATAATACACGAACTTATGCATATTCCTAAAACTTTTGGGGGGGGATTCAAATTTCATGATGTTGTTACAGAGAGGAATGTGAACAAATGCTATATGGAGTATAAAAAGTTAAAAAATGACAGAGAAAATGGGGTTCTTTGAAAATAGGTTTCTTTGAGGAAAAAAGAAACTATAATGGTAGAAATGGGAAAGGGCTTCTCTGAGGAAAAAAGAAACTATAATGGTAGAAATGGGAAAGGGCTTCCTTGAGGAAGAAAGCAAACTAAGAAAGAAAGCAAACTAAGAAGAAAAGAAACTATAATGGTAGAAAATGGGTTTTTCTTTTAGAAAAAGAAAAGCTACACTGTAAAAGAAAACAAGGAAATGAGAAAGATAAATTAAGAGAAGAAAAAAGAACCTACATTGGTAGAAACAGAACAGGGAATGGGAATATGAAAAAGAAAATAGTTATTGAATACAAGAAAAAGAAAATTGAGCTCTTTTCTGAAGATTGCAACTTATTTAGAAAATTTAGCGGATTGATGTTTTCCCGTCGAGAAAATGCTGAGATATTGCTTTTTTCTTTTAATAAGGAACAGAAAATAAGAATTCACTCTTTCTTTGTTTTTTATTCCTTTATTGCTGTTTGGCTTGATAAGAAAAATAAAATTGTTGATTTAAAGATTGTTAAGCCATTTAATCCGTGCGTTTCTCCAAAAAAATCTGGGTTCAAGTTAGTTGAAATTCCTTTAAATGAGAAAAATAAGGAAATTTCCAAGTTACTCTTATCTTAACTTCACTCAAAATTGAATTACTTTCCAATAGTAATCAGTTCTCGTCGCTGATTAGAAAGATTTAAATATCTCCGTCGTTAAATATATTTATTAAAAACAAAAGGAGGTTAAAATGGGATCAATAATTGTTAAGAATGTCATCACAAGAAAACCTGGATTTCTTTACTATGTAGATGGAAAGGGAAATGTATGTGAAGCAAAGATGTCTAGAGGCGGAAAAAAGAAAAAAGCTAAACCGAAAAAAAAGAAGTAAATAATACTCTAATTTAATTTTTATTTTTTTATTTTTTTATAATTCTAATTTCAAACCAAGAGAATATTCATTTTTGGTTTCTCCATAATTTGCTCTCCCATACATAAGAATAGATTTATCTGATTCTCCTGTTAATTTTGTTCCTATTTCACCTGAAATATCTCCTTGTGAGCCATCAAGTGGCGTTTTTGTCGAGAATGAAATATAAGGAAGTATTTTGAAATTTTTTAATTCTTTAATAAACCAAGTTAAGGAAGGAAACTCTACTGAACTCGAAAAATTAAAATTTTGCTCTTCAGAACTATTCCCTAATAAATTATTTATTCCTCCTCTGAGAATTAGAAATTGTTTGCTGTATGGGCTTTTTGCTATAACATAAACATCTCCTGAAATCCCGTTGTAATTCTTTGTTAAAAACTCAGGCAATTCCTTAATAGTTGCTTCTTCTATTTTGCTTAGATTAATCGAACCTTTTTGCTCAAGTCGTGCGATAAGGAGCAATCTATTTCCATCGCTGAGGTAATCATCCATCATTGGGGAAGATAAAAATAATTCTGCTTGTGCAACATATTTTGGATTTTCATCTTTTGGGAATCTTAATTTCCCTCCTGTAACCAAAGATGCTGAAAATATTTCATCAGAGAGAGTCAGTCCTCTTTCTCTAGCTTGAGATTCAGAATACATTGCTACTTCTGAAGGAATTATTCCTGGAATTTTTTTGCTTTTTAAATTAAAAGAAAGAATTGGAATTTCCTTGCTTAATGAAATGCGAGGGATAATTTCTTTGACTTGCCTGTTTAATAAATTTCTTTCCAATCCTGAAGGGAGATTAATTTCATTTTTTGAAATATCAGAATCAGCCATTATTGAACGAGAAAGGGGAAGTTCAGGAAATAAATTTAGGTTCCACGATTGTGCATATGTTTTTGGAGAGACTAATAGTGCTGTTGCTACTGCAATTGGGAGTAATGTTCTCTTTATTTTCATTAAACTATTTCAGAGGAATTCTTTATAAATAAATCGGTTTTATAATAAGAATGGCTGTGGTAATTGGAATTGAATCAACTGCACACACTTTTGGAATTGGAATTGTGAGGGATGAAAAGATTTTAAGCAATGTTAAAAGTATGTATTCAACAGAAAATGGGGGGATAATTCCCACTGATGCTGCGAAACATCATAGTGAAGTTTGCAATCAGATTTATTTTGAAAGTTTGAATCAGGCAAAAATTGAAGAAAAAGACATTGATGCAATCGCCTTTTCTCAAGGACCTGGACTTGCTCCGTGCTTAAGAGAAGGAATAAAATTTGCAAAAGAACTTTCTGTTAAATTAAAAAAACCAATTGTTCCTGTGAATCATTGCATTGCCCACTTGGAAATTGGGAAAATTACTGGAGCAAAAAACCCAATAATGCTTTATGCTTCTGGGGCAAATACTCAAATTATTGCATATGAATCTGGGCAATACAGAATTTTTGGAGAAACCTTGGATATTGGGGTAGGAAATTTTATTGATAACTTTGCAAGAGAAATTGGGATTGGGTTTCCGGGAGGACCCAGAATTCAAGAACTCGCAAAATTAGGAAAAAATTATATTGAAATTCCTTATGTTGTTAAGGGAATGGATATTTCTCTCTCTGGAATTCTTACTAATCTCAAACAAAAAATTCAAGAGAAAATTGAAATGAACAGGAAATCCATTTCGCCAGCAATAGAAATTGCTGGAAGCAAAAAATATTCCAAAGAAGATTTGGCTTATTCGATGCAGGAAACTGTTTTTGCTATGCTGATTGAAACAACTGAAAGAGCACTTGCTCATACAGGAAAAAAAGAATTGCTTTTAGGAGGGGGAGTTTCTTGCAACTCGCGACTTCAAGAAATGGCAAAGATGATGTCTGAAGATAGGGGAGTGAAATTTTTTGTCCCTTCACGAGATTTGCTTACTGATAATGGTGCGATGATTGCTTTTTTAGGAGAAATTATGTTTAATAAAAAAATAAAATTTCCTTATAATTCTCTCAATGAAGTAGATATAAAACCAAGACAGAGAACAGATGAAGTTGAAGTGAATTGGAAGTGATTACCTTTTTATATTAATAAAACTTTAATTGTTTATGAAAAGTGGGTTCTTTTGAAAAAAGAACCTAACATGGTAGAAAACAGGAAAAGAAAAATATGAAAAAAGGATTTGATAAAAAAGGAATTGTGAGATTTGCTATTTTAAGCATAATTTTATTTATATTCTTATTAACTTTTACAAGTGCGGCAACAAAAACTTGCTATTCTTGTGTTAATTGCACTGCTGAGATAGGAAATGCATCGCCAGGGGATATAGTGCAGTTAAATAATTCCATTATAAATATCGGGGGTTCATGTATAAATATTACTTCTAAAACTGACATTATTTTTGACTGCCGGAATTTTTCAAATTCAATTGCAGGAGATTCTTCTGGAGCAGATTATGGAATAAATATCACTTCTTCAAATAATAATACTCTGATAAACTGCAATGTTTCAAAATTCTACTATGGATTACTTTCAAGGGACTCAAATAATTTTACAATTAATTCTAGTTTATTTGACTTTAACCATTTTGGAGTTTATCTATATAATAGTTCAAGTAACAAAATAGAAAACATCAGCGGTTCTTATTCTTATGTCGGAACATTTTATCTAAGCCAATTGACAAAAAATAATTCTTGGGAAACAAAATACTCTCATAATTTTCAGGTAGATTATTCAACACAAAAATTTAAATTTGAAAAAGTTAATGGAAAGATAATTTTAAGAATAACTCAAGAAAATCTTCCCTTTGCAGATATCGAACAGATAAAATTAGAATCTTGTATTGGAGAGATTCAACCCAAATATGCAATTTATACGGAAGATAATAAAGATATTCTAAACGATATAAAAAAAATTGATAATAATGTAGTTATTGCTCATAATAAAACAATAGAAATTTCTTGGAATATCCCATTTTTCTGCATAGGAAAACAAATCGTTTCTTTAACTGCCAATGAATATAATCATGCTTTTCCATTTAGATTTCCTGAAATGTCTGGTTGGATTAATTATTCAAATGCTAAAACCGGAAGTATAAAATTAGACGGAATAATCACCGAAGAAGATTCTCTTAAAAATTACTTATTTAACCCTTATTGGAATCCTGATACTGGGCATCCGGCTGGATTTACTTACCTTTATATTAAAGATGATGAAGAGAATGTTTATTTTTCAGCAGATGTTACTATTGATAATACTAATGATTTTGGAGAAGATTGGACAAAGGTTTTAATCGAAACAAAAAATGGAAAAAAAGAATTTAGAATTGATGATTATAATAAAAAATATGGAACTTGTGGATTTGGATTGACAGACAAGGTGGATTATAAACATCAAACTTGTGAATTTAAAATTCCAAAAAAAGAAATAGAATTAGATAAATTTAATTTTGCATTTTATTATTATGGAACAAGTGGATCTTCTGGAGGAGTGGGTTTGACTTTAAATACCAATTCTAGCCGAAATATAGTAAAAGATTCTTTATTTAACTCAAATGGTATTGGAGTGAGCATATTATCTGAAAGCATTCATAACAATTTTACAAATATAATCTCCATTGGAAATGCTAATTCTGGGGCAACGGGATATAGTTATGGAGTTTATTGTTTATTTAATTCTTTGGGCAATTTTTTTGATAGCCTTACACTTAAAAATAACACTTATGGTTTCTATCTTGATGGAGCAAATAACACTATTAAAAATTCAATAATTATTAATAATTCAAGAGGAATTGATTTGGCTGAAGGCACCTCTTATAATATTATTACTAATGTGACTTTAATTAATAATTCTGAAATTGGGGTTTATGTTATGTCTTCTTCTAACCATATTCTTGTTAATAACACAATAAGCGGTTCTGAGAGGGGTATACTGTTATATCAGAATTTCTTTAATGTAATAAATGAAACTAGTATAACAAATTGCAGTATTGGAATAGAAGTACGATCCGATACTGATGGTTCGTCAGGAAATAACACTTTGACTAATTTAAATCTAAGTGAAAATTCTTTTGTAGGAATTTATCTTTCCCAAAGTCATAATAACACTATAAAAAATTGTATCTCTAACAATAATAAGTATGGAGTTATTATTGTGGGTTCTAGGAATGTCATTTCAAATATAACTGCAAAGAATAATTCTCTGTATGGAATTTTTCTTCAAACAAGTTCCTATAATAATACCATCAAAGATTCTTTTATTCAATTAAATGAAGATTCTGCTTTTTCATTGAATAATACTGGAACTTCTCCAAAAAATAATTATTTTTATAACAATTATTTTAACAATTCAGTTGCATTTTCTAATATTTCAACAAGTTCTTTAAATTATTTTAATACTACAAAAACTTTAGGAACAAATATCATTGGAGGAAGTTATTTAGCAGGAAATTATTGGGCTGCCCCAAATGGAAGCGGATTTTCACAAACATGCCCTGATGCAGATGATGACGGAATTTGTGATACCTCTTATAGTTTAGATGGAATAAATTATGATTATCTTCCCCTTGGGGGATGTGATGAAGAATGGAGCTGTAGTTGGGGAAATTGCATAAACAATTTAGAAACCTATACTTGTGTTGATTCAAATCTTTGTCAGACATATTTGCTAAAACCTTCCGACGATGGAACGACAAGAGATTGCGGTTCAGTAGGTACTCCTCCAGTTAAAGCAAGCGGAGGAGGTGGAGGAGGTTCAAGTGTTTCAAAACCATTAAATATTACAACTCCAGAAGAGCAGATTGAAATTTTGATTAATAATTCTAATATGGATTTGAATTCTATTTCTTTA
>Ga0172379_10006342_pt1 | contig 15897 bp, 11 predicted proteins | sample GrowelOW334metaG_FD_119756 | JGI IMG/M metagenome (GOLD analysis project Ga0172379, IMG submission 119756) | Groundwater microbial communities from an aquifer near a municipal landfill in Southern Ontario, Canada - Groundwater well OW334 metaG | ecosystem: Environmental > Aquatic > Deep... | reverse complement strand
TCCTGCCCGAACTCTTGAAAATGAAAAAATGCCCCCAGCCGAAAAACTGGCACAGTGAAGGCGATGTCTGGCAACACACGGTTTTGTGCCTCCAGAATTTATTTTCTCGGCAGTATCAAAAAAAGTTCCCTGAAAAACCGTCTATCAACCTAATCCTAGCTACGCTCTTTCACGATTCCGGCAAACCCTACACCATCCAGACGCCGAAGAAAGACCACACCGACCGCATCCGGTTTAACGACCACGATAATTTTGGCGCGCAGTTAGCGAGAAAGGCCGGCGAACGGCTCAAGCTTTCCGCCTACAAAGACAGCGCTATTGACTGCGACCCGGAGCAAGTCAGCTGGCTGATCGCCAAGCACATGCTGGTGGTTCACGGCCGCGTCGGCGAAATGAAAAATACCACCCTCGAGAAATACTTTTTCTCCGACCGCCCAGGCGCTGACCTTTTGCGGCTGATTTTTGTTGACACGCTGGCGACCGTGCCAGGGAAAGGCGAAAAATATACTCCGCACTACCCGGCTCTGGAAAAACGGGTCAAACAGCTGGCTCGACTCGGCTCAATCAAAAAACCCGCCCTGCCGGCGCCCATCTTAGACGGCCGGGAGATTATGAAACTCTGTAAAATTAAACCGGGGCCGGAGGTGGGGAGGATTATACTAAAGCTACGAGAGGAGCAGTTGAAGGGACGGATTAGAACCAAGGCCGCGGCTAAAAAATTTATTAGAATCAAAAATTAAGAAAGCTGCAAACGGCGTTTAATTTTTAAACCTAGTTATAATGACCAATTTCCAAATCCCAATGTCCAATCAATGTCCAATGACCAAAGGTGGTAATTGGGTATTGGTCATTGAAATTTGATTGGTCATTGGAGCTTGGACATTGGGCATTTATTCTTGATTCTTGATTCTATCCTTATGAAAACCCTCAAAATTAAATCCCTCAACGCCTCCGACCGCCTTGACCAATTTCTGACTGCCAAACTAAAGGTCTCCCGCTCCCAAATCCAAAAACTGATTAAAAGCGGCGGGGTTTTGGTTAACGGCAAGCCTATCGCCCCGCATTATTTCCTGAAAGAAGCCGACACCGTCACCGTCAACCCCGCAAATAACAAATATCAAATATCAACTGACGGTAAAACCGACCAATCACCAACCCACCTTTTACTAAAATTAAAACCGACTATCGTGGCGAAAACCCCCGACTACCTGGTTGTCGAAAAACCCGCCGGCCTGCCGGTTCACCCGGACAGCCATTACCTGACCGGCACCTTGATTCAACAGTTGGTCAAAAAATACCCGGAAATCGCCAAAGTCGGCGACCCGTCTCGTTTGGGGCGAGCCGAGGCAGGAGATAAAGACCGCCCGGGCATTGTCCATCGCTTGGACAAAGACGCTTCCGGCCTGCTGGTTGTTGCCCGCACGCGGAAAATGTTCCAGCATCTCAAGGCCCAATTTCAAAACCGCGAAATCAAAAAAGAATACTGGACCCTGGTCCGCGGCCGCCTGACGCCGGAAACCGCTAAAATCAACTTCCCCATCTCCCGCGGCGCTGACGGTCGGATGATTGCCCGCGCCGTCGGTCAGCCCGGCAAATTGGCTAGCAGCGAATACTCGGTGGAAAAATATTTTATCAATTATTCTCTCGCCAAAGTCGTCATCCATACCGGCCGCACCCACCAAATCCGCGTTCACCTGCAAGCGCTCGGCCATCCGGTCGCCGGTGACGCGCTTTATTTTATCAAGAAGCAAAAGCCGGACAAAACCACACCGCCGCGCCTTTTTCTCCACTCCACTACTCTCGGCTTCACCGATCTTACCGGCCAATACCAAGAATTCCATTCCGACCTGCCGGCCGAGTTGAAAGAATATTTAACTAAAATAAAGTAGAATTAACCTATCCTCCTATCCTCCTATCCTCCTATCCTCCTAACATTCTAACATCCTAACCTCCTACCCATGGCTATCTTCTTCGCCATCATCTGCTACTTCTGTTGGGCCAGCGGCGACGCCGTCGGAGTGGCGGCGGTGCGCCGGCTTGACCCTTACTCCGCCACTTTTTGGAGCATGGCGCTCAGCACGCTGATGTTCCTCACCTTAATCCCCTGGCAATGGGCTAATCTCGCCGGCTTGACTCTGTCCGGCTTGATTTTGAATCTCGTCCTCGGCATACTTCTGATCGCCGGCATTATCACCTATTGTGAAGGAGTAAAAACCGACAACGCCGCGGTGGTCGGCACTATTTCCGCCGCCTTTATCGCCGTCACGGTGATTTTGTCTTTAATTTTCTTCCACGAAAAAATCAGCGCGGCGCAGGCCGCGGCGATTATCGTCATTTTTTTCGGGCTCGGGGTGATGTCGATTGATTGGCAAACTTTCAAAAATCTGACCTGGGATCGGAGCGTCAAACTGGCGCTCTTTAGTATGGTAACTTGGGGCGTTTATTTCGCCTTTATTAAAATTCCCATCCGCCAGGTTGGCTGGTTTTGGCCTAACTGCTTCACCTTTGCCCTTTTTCCCCTGCTTTATATTTATATCAGATTCCGGGGAATGAAACTTCAGCGCCCCACCGCCGCCAATCGCGCGTTCCTGCCGCTCATCGGCACGGCGGTTTTGTCCCGCACCGCGGAAATGAGCTATAATCTTGCCATCAGCCAAGGCCTGACCAGTATCGTCGCGCCGATTGCCGGCTCTTATCCCACGCTTTTTGTGCTGCTGGCGGCCTGGTGGTTCAAAGACCCGTTCAAAAAACATCAGCTAGTTGGTATAATTATTATCCTTAGTGGCATCGTCGGCCTGGCGTTTGCCACGAAATAGGAGGTTAGGAGGATAGGTAGTTAGGCAAAATCCAATTACCTCATACCTAAACCTATCCTCCTACCCTCCTATCGTCCTACCCTCCTATGAATAAAATCATCATCATCTCCGGCCCGTCCGGCGTGGGCGAAGACGCTGTGATTGAAGGCCTGAGAAAAAAACTTAAGTTCAACCGCGTGATTACGACCGTCACGCGCGCTAAGCGCCCGGGCGAAACCGAAGGCCACCCTTATTACTTTATCTCACCGGCGAAGTTTCAAACTCTGCTTAAACAAAAGGCCTTTGTGGAATCAGCCAGAGTTTATAATAACTGGCGCGGCTGTACCAAGAAAGAAGTCGCGCGCTTATTGAAACTGCCCCAACCGATAATTTTCAAAGTTGACTGGCAGGGCGTCAAAACCATCAAAAAACTTTATCCGGGCAGCCTGGCGATTTTTCTCCGGCCGACTTCCTACCGCAGCTTGGAAAAACGGCTGATTAATCGCGGCAAAGACAAACTGACTACCATCCAAGAGCGAAAAAACTTCACCCTGGACTGGCTCCAGCAAAAATCCGCCTATGACTTCGCGGTCGTCAACCGCGACGGCCACCTGGCGGCAACCATCGACCGAGTCCACCGGATTATTAAAAAACACCTCGAATAGCCCTACTCCTACGAATAACGAATCAGCGCGAATGTACGAATCCAGCCACCACGGCGATTCGTAATTCGTACATTCGCGCTGATTCGTTATTCGTAGGGAAGACCTAAGACCTAAACTTGACAATTATCCTCACTTCCTCTAAAATACGGGCACTAACCTCTAAACCTATGACTGAAGAAAATAAGCCAAATTCAACCGCGACCGACGAAACTAAACCCGCTGAAGCGGCTAAACCGGCCGAAACAGTGGCAGAAGCTTCCACCTCCGCCCTGCCTGCGCAGGCAGGTGAAGCCGAAGTTGCCGCGCCGACCACTGCTCCGTCCGCCTCGGATTACGCTGATTTGCGCGTGGGCATGACCGTTCAGGTTCACCAGAAAATTCGCGAGACCAACACCAAAGGCGAAGAAAAAGAACGGATCCAGATCTATGAAGGCATGATTATTGCCCGCCGCCACGGCTATGAAGCCGGCTCCACCATCACCGTCCGCAAAGTTTCCGACGGCGTCGGGGTGGAGAAAATCTTCCCGCTCAATTCGCCCAATGTGGTTAAAATTGTGGCAATCAAGCAAGCCAAGGTCCGCCGCGCCAGCCTCCACTACTTGAAAAACTGGGGCAAGCGGCTCAAAGAAACTATTTTGAAGAAATAACTGAAAACCGCCGCAAGGCGGTTTTTTGAAACTATAACCACCAACCAAAGTTTTCATTTCAGAACACCTCTACAGCGTCTTTCCTTCAAAAGTACAAAACCAACCAGAATCGGGGTCCGGGGTGGCAAAGCCCCGAGACGAACCGACCCTTTCGGCTAGTTAGTAAATATATGTTGCCGCAAAGCGATATATAGGGGTAATAGAACCAAAGGTAGCTATTGCGAGGTGAGGCGGGGCGAGAAGAACCCAGGTGCTACGAAGATCGGGCTTTTTGCCACCCCGGGACTCTTTGCGCTACTTTCTGGTCACAGAAAGTAGCAAGCTCGCCCCACAGGGGCAAAGATTATTCAAAGTATTAACAACAAATACAACGATATCGCACCTTAACAATCCACCACCCTTACCCCTAAGGAGGAACCATGCTACCCGGCATCGAACTCAGCAACCACCACTGCTTGCGCTTTGTGGCGGCTAGTGGCGCCTTGGGCTTTGACGGCCGCGGTTGGCCACACGAATGGCCGCTCCGCTGGCTGGGGCTCTTGCGCCCTGAACTTCTGACCGTCGTCTTGAAAACCTTAACCCTCCAGCCGCGCGCCGGCAATGGCGATGGCCTTGGGCTTCTAAACACCGTCCGTCTCTTGCCAAACGGCGTCGTCAACGCGGTCGGCCTCCGCAACCCCGGCATTTCTGCTTGGTTGGAAAACTCCGCCCCGCACTTGCCGCCCGCGGTACCAACCATTATTTCCCTCGCGGGAACGGGCCAAGAACTGATTCAGTTGGCACAAATTATTCAGGATGAACTAACTCGCCACTTGGCCGGCAAGCAAATTGTCGGCCTGGAAATCAACCTCTCCTGCCCCAATGTTCATGGCGCCGACTCAATTATACCGGCCGACATCCGAGAAATCTTCCGGCAAGTTAAAGCCGCCGCTAGCCTGCCACTCCTCGTCAAACTCGGCTACGACCCGGAAAAATACTATCTGGCAGTCGCCAAAGAACTGGCCGGCATCGCTGAAGCAGTCAGCCTTAACTCCGTCCCCTGGAGATACCTTTACCCTGACACGGTAAGCCCGCTCGCCCGTTTTGGCAGTGGCGGCGTCTCGGGCCGAGCGGCGCAAAAGTACACCTGGCAAATGGCGCGCGACCTCAGCCCGATTTTGCCGGTCATCGGCGCCAGCGTCTCTAGCTACGGAGATCTGTGGGAACTCTACGAACTGGGCGCTTCGGCCATCGCCTTTGGCTCAATTTTTATCCTTCGTCCCTGGGCGCCAACCCGCTTTGTCAGGCGCTGGCAAAAAGAACACCAGTGACACTCCACCAAACACCGCTTCAGCCCCGACCACCGTCGGGGCTTAATTTTTTATTAAAAGGGCGGACACACGGGTCCGCCCCTACAGAACCTCGTTGCCTTTTTACACAAACTTCTCTACCGCGTCTTTCAATTCTTAATTCTTAATTCGTGCCCCCTCTTGCCTAAAACCGCCTTTTTCTATAAGGTTAAGCTAATCATCCCGGGCTCGTTGACAAATGTTCAAAAATGTTAGAAAAACCATTGTTTTCAACTTGAAAGGAGTTGTCAAAATGGCAAAAACCAAACGCCAAGAAATGAAGAGTACCCCATTTTTCCGAGCCATGAAACGGCGCTATCAAGGACTGGCCTTTCCGGATGTCAGGTTGGTGCCTCGGTATTCCAAGGTGATTCCATCTGAAGCGTGCGTAACCAGTCGATTCTCGCGAAATGTCGACTTACAGATTCCTTTCGCCAGCTCGGCGATGGACACTGTGACTGGCCACGACACGGCTATCGTTATGGCTCAGGAAGGCGGCATTGGCATTCTTCACCGTGGCAATAGCCCGGAGCGGCAAGCTAAAGGAGTCGCTCGAGTCAAAATGTATCTTCACGCTCTCATCGCCGCCCCGATTACCGTTTTTGGCGACCAAACAATCGCGGAAATTGAAGCCGTGCGTTACCAAAAACGCTATGGCTTCCAAACTTTCCCGGTGCTCAACCGAGACGGCCGAGTGATCGGCCTCTTAACCCGCAACAACTTTGAGATGTGGAAGGGTTCCGACCTGCCGGCGGCAAAAGTGATGACCAAGAAATTGATTACCGCGCCGCCCGGCACTGACCTGAAAACTGCCTACCAAATCATGAGACGAACCGGAAAAAAGGTTTTGCCGCTTTTGGATGCTAAGAGAAATCCGGCCGGCATGTATACCTTTGCGGATGTCGACCGTATCGTCAGCGGTAGCCATGGCAACTTCAACCTTGACTCGGCCGGCCATTTGCGCGTTGGCGCGGCAATTGGCACCGGCGAAGCGGAAGTGGAACGCGCCCTGCTCTTGGCTCAAGCCGGAGTGGATGTTATTGTCATTGACACCGCTCACGGCGATTCCGATCCGGTGATTGAAATTCTCAAAAGGCTAAAAAAAGAATCCGGCCTTAAAGGCATTGACATTGTGGCCGGCAACATTTCAACCGGTGCGGCGGCTAAACGACTAGCCAGAGCCGGCGCTGACGGCATTAAAGTCGGCCAAGGCGGCGGCTCAATCTGCACCACCCGAGAAATCTCTGGCATCGGCATCCCCCAAGTTACGGCCGTTAACGATTGCGCCAGGACGATTGAAGGATCGGGCATTCCAATTTGTTCTGATGGCGCCATTGAATTCTCTGGCGATATCGCGGTGGCAATTGCCGCCGGCGCCCATTGCGTCATGATCGGCTCGCTTTTTGCCGGCACCGATGAAGCCCCGACGAAAATCGTGGATTTTCAAGGCAAACGGTATAAAGTCTATCGCGGCATGGGCTCTTTGGGAGCAATGGCCGATAAAGAAAACAACGAAACCGCCGAAGCCGCCAGAAAGCGCTATGGCCAAACCGACACCGGCAAAGATCGCCTGGTGCCCGAAGGTATTGAAAGCCTGGTGCCTTATCGCGGACCGCTAAATCTGGTAATCCACCAGCTGGTGGTCGGCCTGCAACGCGGTATGGGTTACACCGGCGTTCCCGATATTCCGACACTGCGACAAAAAGCCGAGTTTATTTTCTACACCGCGGCCGGAGTCCGTGAATCACACCCCCATGGCGTGGAATACATCAAAGACGCGCCCAACTATCATGTAGAGAGGAGCTATTAATGAATCAACTCCAAAAAAGGCTGGAACGCTTGCTGGAAAAAGTCTGGGTGGCAATGATTGAATGCACCCAGTTTGGCGACAGCGGCAAAGGCATGGCCTCTGATCTACTCGCCTTGTGGGCCGATATTATCATCCGCGGCACCGGCTTTGACAACGCCGGCCACACCGTTCAGGTGGAAATGAAAAAACTCATCTTTCACCTGATTCCCTCCAGTATTCTCCATGCTGACAAAATCCACATCATCGGCAGCGGCGTAGCAATCAACCCGGCAACCCTGCTGGGTGAACTAACCATGTTGGATCAGGAGGGTGTCCCTTATGATCACCTGCTGGTGTCTCGCGAGGCTAAACTCATCCTGCCCCAGCACATCGCGCTGGACCAAATCCGCGAGAAAGCCACCGGCCGCATCGGCACTACCGGCCGCGGCGGCGGCCCGCTTTTCAGCGATTTTTTCGGAGAGCGAACCTGCCTGTTTGTCCGGGACCTCCTTAACCCGGATAGTTTTATCCGAAATCTCCGCCAAAATCTCCGGGAAAAAATCCTCTTGCTCCGCGGTTACGATCCCGAGGTCGTCGCCAGTATCCTCCACGACCCGAAGAATCAGCTTCTGCGGGGTGGCCTCTACTACGGCGGACCGGAAAAAATCTTCAATGAAGAAGCCATCATCGAGCAATACCTGGAGTATGGCCGGCAGTTGGCGCCGCTGATCGCTGATACCGACAGTCTGGCGCGCCAGGCGCTGGGCCGCAAAAAAATCCTGCTGGAAGGTGCCCAGGGAATGGGCCTGAGCCCGATCGCCGGCTATGGCACCTATCCCTTTGTCACCTCCTCCGATCCCTCGCCCGCTGGTCTTGCCCAAGGCGCCGGCTTGACCCTTACCGATGTTGACTTAATCTTTGCCGTCGCCAAATTTCCCTACATGACTCGCGTCGGCAATGGACCTCTCTCCACTATAATGGGCGGCAAAGACGCGGATGAGTGGTGCGCCGCCACCACCACAGAAGAAGAAGCCGCGGCCTACCCCAATCCGTCTTTCACTGAAGCCAAAAATGACATGGAAATCGGCATTATGGCGCGAAGTAAAAAGAAAGGCAGTGAATTCGGCGCTACTACCGGTCGACGGCGAAAAATCGCCTGGGAAGACTCGATGCTCGTGAAAAATTCCATCATGGTCATGGGGCGGCAAGCCATTTGTCTGGTGCTAACCAAACTGGATGTCTTTACCGGCTGTCCGGTTATCAAACTTTGCGTCGCTTATAAGTATACCGGCCCGGACTATCGCCTGGATGGCAAGCGCACTCTGCATAAAGGCGATATTCTCACCGACGCCATCATGATATCCGAAGTCCTCCAATACTGCGAGCCGATCTACAAAGAGTTCCCCGGCTGGACCGAAGACATCTCCCACGCCACCACCCGGGAAGAATTGCCGGCTAATCTACTCCGGATAATCGAATTCGCCGAGGAATATGTCGGCGTCAAAGCCGCCATCATCTCGGTCGGACCCGATCGCGACCAAACCATCATCTGTTAAACTTCATCATCAACTCTACCCACCCCTCGGCCACGGCCGGGGGCTTTTTTTATTAAAAGGGCGGCCATAAAGGCCGCCCCTACCAAACTTTTTACTTTTTAACCTTTTAACCTTTTGTCTACCAACTTTATAACTTTCAACTTTATAACTATTTCAATACCCCCTTCAAATACTGTCCCGTAAAACTCCTCTTCTCTTTAGCAATATCCTCCGGCAAGCCTTGCGCCACGATTTCGCCGCCGCGGTCGCCGCCTTCCGGCCCGAGGTCAATCACCCAGTCAGCGCATTTGATCACATCCAAGCTGTGTTCAATAACCAAAACCGTGTTGCCTTTATCAACGAGCCGCTGAAGAACCGCCAGCAAATGCTTAATATCTTCAAAGTGCAGGCCGGTGGTCGGCTCGTCCAAGATGTACAGCGTCTTGCCGGTGGAACGGCGCGCCAGCTCCGTCGCCAGCTTAACCCGCTGGGCCTCGCCGCCGGACAAGGTAGTGGCGGACTGGCCAAGTTTGATATAACCGAGACCGACTTCGGCGAGGGTATTAAGTTTTTCCGCGATAATCGGCTTGTCCGAGAAAAACACTTTGGCCTCTTCCACCGTCATGTTGAGAATATCGGCGATATTTTTGTTGCGGAAATGGACTTCCAAAATTTCCTTTTGGTAGCGCTGGCCGTGGCATTCGTCGCAAGCAACATAGACATCGGACAAAAACTGCATTTCAATCCTTACCAGACCGTCGCCGGCGCAAGCCTCACACCGCCCGCCTTTGACATTAAAACTGAACTTGCCGGCGTCATAGCCGCGGATTTTGGCCTCGGGAATCTGGGTAAAGAGGTCGCGGATATAAGTAAAAACGCCGGTATAAGTCGCCGGATTACTGCGCGGCGTCCGGCCAATTGGCGACTGGTCGATAGAAATCACCTTATCGATATTATCAATCCCGCGGATTTCCTTGTGCGCGGCCGGCAGGTCTTTGGCGCGGTAGAAGTGCGCCGCCAGCGCTTTCGCGAGAATCTCAGTCATCAGGGTTGACTTGCCGCTCCCGGAAACGCCGGTCAGGCAGACAAACTTGCCGAGCGGGATTTTGACATTGATATTTTTGAGGTTAAAAGCCGTCGCGCCAACTACTTCCAGAAACTTGCCACTGCCACGCCGGTACTCATCCGGCCCGTCAATGGTTTTTTTGCCTGACAGGTATTGGCCGGTCAGCGATTTTTTGTTGGCGAGAATTTCTTTGAGCGTGCCTTGGGCAATCACCTGCCCGCCATATTCGCCGGCGCCCGGACCGATATCAATAATCTCGTCGGCGGCGCGCATAATCATTTCATCGTGTTCCACCACAATCACCGTGTTATCAATATCACGAAGCGCTTTCAGAGTTTTAATCAGCTTGTCATTGTCTTTCTGGTGCAGTCCGATTGACGGCTCGTCGAGGATATAAACCACGCCGGAAAGACCGGAGCCCATCTGGGTGGCGAGTCGGATCCGCTGAGCCTCGCCGCCGGACAAACTGCCGGCCGTCCGTTCAAGAGTTAAGTAATCGAGGCCGACGCCGCGGAGATATTCCAGCCGTAGTAAAACTTCCCGGATAATTTGGCTGGCAATCTGTTTTTCTTTTTTATCAAAAATTTTATCTAGCCCGCGGAAATAAGCATCCACCTCATTGATGTTCATCGCCACCGCCTGAGCGATATTCAACCCGCCAATCTTGACGGCTAAACTCTCCACCCGCAAGCGTTGACCGTGGCAAGACGGGCAAACCATGGAACGCATATAGCCTTCAATTTCTGACCGCATGAAATCGCTGTCGCTTTCGCGGTAGCGCCGTTCCAGTTGGGAAACCACACCCTCATACTCCAGTATTTGGCCACCCACTGCGTATTGCTGTTTATCGGTGCCATAAAGCACCGCCCGCAGTTGCGCCGCGGTTAGTTTTTCTATCGGCTGGTCCAGGGTAAAACCGCTCGCCTGGGCCATCGCTTCCAGCAGTTTATATTGGCCGGTCTGGCCGCCCACCATCCGCACCCAAGGTTTGATGGCGCCTTCGGCGATCGTCAATTTTTTATTAGTAATCACCAAATCCGGGTCCACTTCCATTTTAATCCCCAGGCCAGCGCAAGCCGGGCAAGCGCCCTGCGGCGAGTTAAAGGAGAAAGTCCGCGGCTCGATCTCCGGCAAATTAATGCCGCAGTGGCCGCAAGTGTAGTATTGCGAGAAAGCAAACTCCGGTCCGCCGCCGTTGCCGTTCAGCTTCCGGACTTTAACCTCGCCGTTGCCCAGATCCAAAGCGACCTTAACTAATTCGGCGATTTTGTCATTCTGGCCGTTGAGTTTAATTTTACTGACCACGATGTCCAAATTATGTTTTTCTTTTTTGTCCAATTTCAGGCTTTCCAAGTCATCGGCCGAATAAAACTCGCCGTCCACCATGAGGCCGAGGTAGCCGGATTTACTGACCCCGCTCGCCACTTTTTTGTGTTCGCCTTTTTCGCCTTTAATCACCGGCGCGATCAGATAGTACTCGCCGGCGGCCAGTTTAATCACTTGTGCCGTGATTTCTTCCAGCGTCTGCTTCGTCACTTCACTGCCGCACTGGTGGCAAAACCGCTTGCCGGCCTTAGCAAAAAGGAGCCGGAGATAATCATAAATCTCAGTCACCGTGCCGACGGTTGACCGCGGATTGTGGCTAACCGACCGTTGGTCAATGGCAATGGACGGCGACAGGCCGTCAATGCTGTCCACATCCGGCTTTTCAATCGCGCCCAAAAACTGCCGCGCGTAAGCGGACAGAGAATCTAAATACCGCCGCTGGCCTTCGGCAAAAATCGTGTCAAAAGCGAGCGAAGACTTGCCCGAGCCGGACAAGCCGGTAATCACCACCAGCTTATTCTTCGGAATATCCAAACTGATATTCTTGAGGTTGTTAACCCGAGCGCCGCGGATTTTGATTTTGTCAGACATAGGCCTTTAGCTATAAATTGAGAGGCAAAAACTTGAGAGTTATTATACACGGCTAGTCAAGTTTAATCAAGGGGTCGCGGATGGAGGCCGGACACCGCCGGCCGGTCGGCTAACAAAAAACCGCGGGAAAACCGCGGGAAAGGAGATTTAAGATTTAGAATTTAAGAATGGTCGGTAACCGGCGTCTAAATCTCTAAATACCATTTTAAGTTCAAAACCCTAAGTTCAAAGTTCAAATCAAGTTCAAAGATCAAAAGATGCCAGAGTTTTGACCTTTGAACTTGATTTGAACTTTGGATTTTGAACTTTGAACTTCTAGCTGTATTTATTAGTTTAAATGCTAAATATATAGGCCTTCTTAAATCCTAAATCTATTTCAGCTCGTATCTCCTCATGTTCCCCTCCGCCACCGCCTGAATCGCCGCCAATTCCTGCTGATTGCCCAGGATGTGTTTAAACCGCTTTTGCAGTTTTAAGTACTCCCAGACCGGCTTGGGGTTAGCCACTTTCATCTTGTTAACCAAGACGCCGTCAATGAACTCCAACACCGGATACAGACCGGTCTGAACCGCCAGTTTACCGAGGTCAATCGCCAGGTCCGGCTCATGCCCCCAACCCGGCACGCAGGGCGTAAGGATTTGCAGATATTTCGGCCCGGTGATCGTCATGGCCTTTTTTACTTTATTCTGAATATCCGTCCAATAGCCGCTGGTCGTGGTCGCGACATACGGCAGGCCATGCGCCAAGGCAATTGCCACCATATTTTTTTTGCCCAGCCGATTGCCGGATGAACTTTTACCGGTTGGCGTGGTGGTGGTGTTGGCGCCCTGCGGTGTGGCGCCGCTCGACTGCACGCCGGTATTCATATAGCCTTCGTTATCAAAACAAATATACAAAATATCCTCGCCCCGTTCCCACGAGCCGGAAATCATGCCGAGGCCAATATCAAACGACGCGCCATCCCCGCCTTGGGCGACGACTTTAGTTTTGGTGTCGCCGCGCGCCCGCAGCGCCGCGAGTACGCCGCTCGCCACCGCCGCCGCGTTCTCAAAAATACTATGCGCCCACGGCTGGCCCCAAGCCGACTCGCCGAGTTTGGAAGAATAAACCTCCGAACAGCCGGTGGCGTTAACAATCACCACCTCGGGCCCCAGCGCCTTGGTAATATGCTGAATCGCCAACGCCTGCCCGCAACCCGCGCAAGCGGTGTGGCCAGGGGCGAAGAGCCGATTATATTTTTTAATAGCCATAAATTTAAGAATGCCCAATTACCAAATCCCAATGACCAATCAATGTCCAATATTCAAACCCCAATGTCCAACAAGTTCAAAAGTTAAAAGAGTAAAACTAGAGCCAAGAAGTTATTGGTCATTGGTGCTTGGAAATTGGACATTTTAAGGGTAAATAAACCGCACCCCACTTGTCTTACCTTGAGCTTCTTTAACAATATTCTCCACTACCTTAGTCGTTATATCCTTCCCCCCCAGCCCGCAGACAAAACTCTGCACCTTGCCTTTGGTCCGCCCAAAAACCGCGCGCCGGACTTCCCCGGCCAAAATTCCCTCGGCGCCGAGCGACACCGCTTTATCCACCACCGCGATATATTTGGCGTTTTTCAGGCATTTCGCCACTTCTTCATCCGGAAACGGCCGAAAACTTTTAATCTTTAAAATTCCAAACTTCTCTGCTTTCCTCCGGACTCCGGACTCCGGACTCCGGACTACTCTCATCGTCCCCACCACCGACCCCATCGCCACCAAAACCACCTCTTCTTTACCCGTACCAATATATTCCACCAGTCCGTCACCTTGCGGCCGTTTAAACTTCTTGCCAAACTCCGCCGCGGTTAGGCTAATCTCTTTTTGGCTCGCCCTTAAATCGTCAAACAATTCCTGCCGCTCTTCCATATAAGTGCCCGGCGTGGAGAAGTAACCAAACGACCGGGGATTTTTCGGATCAAGATAATAGTCTTTGATTAACTTAAATTTTGGCAAAAATCCGTCCACCTCTTTTTGGCTCGGCAAATCGATGTTTTCGTAGGTGTGAGTCAAGACAAAACCGTCAACATTAATCATCACCGGCAGGTGAAGCTTTTCGGCAATTTTGAACGCCTGCAAATGCAGGTCAATCGCTTCCTGATTGTCCTCGGCGTAAAGCATAATCCAGCCACTATCACGGACCGTCAGGCTGTCCTGCTGGTCGTTCCAAATATTAATCGGCGCGCCGACAGCGCGGTTGGCGCAAGTCAAAACCACCGGCCGGCGCAGGCCGGCGATGTTAAACAGCACTTCGGCCATCAAAAGTAACCCTTGGGAAGAAGTCGCGGTGTAAACCCTTGTCCCGCCTAAGCTCGCGCCCAAAACCACGGAAGCGGCGGCAAACTCGCTTTCGGTAATAATATATTGGTAACTGCCGTCGCCGTCAGCCTTAAACTTCGCCAAATCCTCCACAATATGGGTTTGCGGGGTAATCGGGTAAGCCGAAACCACGCCGGGCCGGGACATTTTAACCGCCAGAGCAATCGCCCTAGAGCCTTCGAGCATCTTTTTCATAATAGAGGCATTATAGCAAAAAACAAAGGAAGAGAAAAACTTAAAGAGAAAAACGAAAACTAGTTAATGACCAATAACCAAATCCCAATGACCAATCAATGTCCAATGACTAATGACCAATTAAACTCCCAACAACTACGGTTAACTATTTTTTGTTTATTATTGCGGAAAAAATTAAGTTTAACTCATGAACTTCTCGCCAATACTTTCTAATCTCTTCTTTAAGTTGAGGGGCGGCCGCGGCGATCATTCTCAACCAGTACATTGTTTCTTTAGCCTCCCGATTACAGATGCCTATTTTATACTTAAAATCTTTTTTTGAAGAAGCATTATCGGCTTCGCAATAGTTCGCCCCAACCGAAGTGGCGGCTCGAATCAACTGGCTAGTTAGTATTCTGGTATTTTCGTTATAAGGAAGGTTTTTACAAAATCTAATAATCACCTCCCCAAACTTAGCTGTTCTTTCACCTAAATCATAGACCATAAACTTATATTATTAATTATATCTAAACATCCTAAACTTGTAATTTTGACATTGGGATTTGAATAATTGGGCATTGATTGGTCATTGGGATTTGGCCATTGGACATTATTTATCTAGATTTTGTCATTTTTGTCTTCTTTACTATTTTAGCCTTTATCACCAGCGCCAACAAAATACAACCAACTCCCGCCGCCCCTCCCGCCAGCCACCACCCCGTCCGATCCTCCTTCTCCACCGCCACACCAAGAACCTCCGGCTCGCCAGCCAAAATTTTGATATCGCTCTGATACCGCGGCAGTAGCCGATAGTCTTCTCCGCTTTGGCTGACAATCCCGGTCACCGCCACCTGCTGGCCGACCAAAAGTTCCGGCATTTTTATACCCGTAGTAGTTTTAATATAGACTAACATCTCGGTCTGACCATCATCCACCCAAAACTTACTGCCTTGTTTTTCGGTAATCTGCCCGGTAACGGTGACCAAATGGCCTTCCAAATCCTCGCTAATTTCCTCGGTTGCCTGCGGCAACACTTCTGCGGGCGTGGAATTTACCACGGTAATATCGCTTTTGGCGCTGATTTTAATCCGCCGCTCGCCGCCGCTTTCGGCGAGTTCACCCGCCACCTGAATCTCCTCGCCGACTTTCAAATCCGGCCAGTCTTTTTGATTAAAATACACTTGGATGCCTGAGCCTTTCAAATACATTACTTGCGAACCCAGCACGCCCGGCTCCACCGCCACCAGGCCTTTAACCAAAACCTTTTGGCCATTTTCCAGTTGCTTAACTTCTTTTAAAGTTGTCTTAACGGTTACGGCCGATTTTTTAACTTTTTTTACCGTCGTGGTTTTATTGCCGCTGGTTACAGTTACGCTCTCTTCGGGTAAATTTTCCAACGGCTCTACCACCGGCTCGTAAATCGTCAGCCATTTTTTGACTATATCAACCCCGCCACGCTCGTCTTTGACGGTTAAGATGGCACGAAATCGCCCGGCCGTGGCATAACTGTGGGTTAAAGTTTGCCCGCTGTCAGTTTGCCCGTCGCCAAAATCCCAAAGGTAAGATAATGCCCCGCCGTCCGGGTCCGCCGAGTCCGAACCGTCGAAAATTATCGGCTCGCCGG
>Ga0172379_10006340_pt1 | contig 15897 bp, 14 predicted proteins | sample GrowelOW334metaG_FD_119756 | JGI IMG/M metagenome (GOLD analysis project Ga0172379, IMG submission 119756) | Groundwater microbial communities from an aquifer near a municipal landfill in Southern Ontario, Canada - Groundwater well OW334 metaG | ecosystem: Environmental > Aquatic > Deep... | reverse complement strand
TTCGCCGCGGTTGATCGCGAGAACGCGGTGCGGTTTGACTTGGGAAAGCGGCTCGGCGAAGTCCCAGTACATCTGGTAGGTCGATGTTTTCTTCTTTTCGTCGTCGCCGACGCCTTTGACGATGATCCGGCCGTCATTGAGATAGAAGGATTTGACCGAGGCGCGGTTTGCCGGGTCCTGCGATACGCGCTCCGCGATGATGTCCATGGCGCCCTGCAGGGCGTCGTCCACCGAGGCCACCGACAAAGCCGGGTTTTCGGCGTCTTCTTTGACAAACTCTTCCGCCTTCTTGCGGAGAGCCGCGGCGCTCATTTCAAGCATCGCGTCGGCCAGCGGTTCCAGCCCTTTTTCCTGGGCGACCATGCCGCGGGTTTTCTTCTTGCGCTTGTACGGCGCGTAGATATCTTCAAGTTCCGTGAGCGTCGCGGCTTTCGCGATGTTCACATAGAGCCCTTCAGTCAATTTCCCCTGATCGAAGATGCCGCGTACGATTTCCAGACGGCGGGTTTCAAGGTTTTTCCCGCTCGTGAACCCGTGGTCCACGTCGCGCACCTGAACTTCGTCCAAACTTCCCGTCATTTCCTTACGATATCGTGAGATGAACGGAACCGTACTCCCTTCGGCGATAAGACCGACAACGGCGGAAACTTGATTGACGCGGATCTTCAGATCTTCCGCGATACGCTTCATAATCTCGACCTCGTTGACAGCGAGACCGTCGATAAACTCTTGGTTGATTTCCATAGCGAGTGGAATTGTACACTATGGCCCCAAAAAGGCAAGATGTAGCGTCCATGCTACCGCAGAATCGCGAAGCGATTCTGCGCATTAGACTGCGCGCGCATCCATGCGCGCGGGCCACTGGACGAACGGGCCAATGGATGAGTGGGTAGGCGGTGTTTGACGAGAGGAGAGAGGATTGAGGCGCAACGGCGTCGTTGACGCGTCGATACAAAAATAAGTGAGAATCGTTGTTTAATGTTCCCGAGGGGGATAACATACTTCACAGACATAAAAAGTTGAAAAAACCTATTCCATACACGGAGGATCATTGTGAAAAAATTGCTAGCGGCAATCGGGCTCGCGGCCCTGATCGCGGGATCAGCGGCAGCCGATCCGATCATTTCTGTTTCATCAATCGGCTCTTTCTTGACTGGCGGGCTTTTCGGAAACGAACTGGATTCGGCCTTTTCAGTGTCCGATTCCCAATTCGGAAAACTCGGTAAGAACTACTTGTTCACCGGCGTGACAAATATCAATCAGTCCGCGCTGACCAATACGTCCGAAAGCGGCATTATCGCCGGTTTCTACAAGGCGGGGGCGACGCCCTGGTCCGTAGTAGGCGTCGCCTACCATGACCTCGCCGGTGCGGCGACCGCAGCCACAGAGTCTACGGTCCTCGCGGCACCCAATACGGTCCCCGTAGTTTCCGGAACGACTACGACCAACTACGAGTGGACACCGAAAACGACCACGACCAAGCAGACCGGCGTCGGTTATCGCACCATCAACGATAGCGTCGGCTTCTACACCAAGCTCGGCGGCTTCAACGTCGGCGCGGAACTGAACGTCAATCTGAGCAATGCCGGCTACGCTCCGGGAAGCAACACGGAAGTCACAGTTACCGACTTCTATAACACGACTCCTGGAGCGGCGCCGGTTACGGCGACTTCCGGCTCTAAGAAAACGACTTCAGTCACCGCCGCCGGCGCAAGTAACACGATCGCGTTCGGCATACCCTTTTATATGGAAACGGGGTCCCTTTCCCATTATGCCTACGCAAAATTCAGCCTGGCGGGAGCCGACTCATCCAATAGCTCCGATGTGTCCTACAACATTTCGAACCAAACCGAATACAACACTCTTTACGGACTATCCCTCAGCGACGCCGACACCAAGAACGTGAACAAGACTTCGGTCATTACCTTCGCGCCGACCTACAAACTGCAGGTCCCCGGTTTCGCCGGCCATGCGGATAACCGTCATTTCGCCCAGCTGGACCTATCCTTCGCGTTTGCCGGAGCGGAGAGAAGCGCGAACACTTCCACGCAAACGCTCGGGTGGACCGGAGCTTCCTACGTTAGCACCGGCTACAACTACACCTCCAACGCGACCGACTATACGTATGTGATGACCACCGACATCACCGCGGACCTTACCGGAGGGACCAGTCTCTATTTCGACCTCGGCGAAGGCGCCGTTTTCGGCCTTATGCCGTCGATGAAAGTCGGATACTCGATCAACACTCCCGCAGCCTACGCCACTGAAACGAAACAGACCGTCAAGACCGACTCGAATAGCAACGGTGACTACGCCGACGTAGTAGGCGTCGACTCCATCGTCGTCACCACCACCAAGTACACAACTTCCAACGGGGCCGTGGGTACCACCACCAATGATTTCGCCGTCACCCTCAACGCTCCCGTCGCCCTAAAGGTGAAACCGGCTTCCTGGTTCTTCGGCATCTATGTCGCCAGCGCCCCGAATTTCAAAATGAACGTCCAAACCCAGACCATTACGGCGGCTTCCAGCGAAGCAACCGCCGTAACAACCAACAGCACGGGAACATCCACAGTCGTCACGAAAACGAACGCCGCCGCTCCGCAGGTCACAAACCAAACGACCTGGACCACCAACGCGACTCATTCATTCGGGCTTTTCTTCGATCTCGGCAAAAGCATCAAGATGGAAACGATTATGAACTACAACAACCTGCTGACTTTCGACAATCTCAAGGTCCAAGCCATTTTCGCTCTCCCCTAATCGCCTGTAACAACCCGTAACCAAGCCGCCCGGCCTCCCGCCGGCGGCTTTTTTCTTAACCCCCTTTTCATGTAAACGACTGAGCATTTTCCCCACGAAGTGTGGGGTGGCAGGGAAAAAATGAGGTCGAACGAATCCGCAGACCCGCAGGGTCGAGGACTAGTGAGGCCTCATTTTTTCCCTGCCAGGCCCCCACTACCTGAACTATTGCTCACTCTCTCCTCGTCCGTTACACTGAAGCCCGAATGAAACGTACTCCCCCTTTTACCATTGTTCACGAAGACGCCGACGTGCTCATCGTCAACAAAGCCGCGGGCGTCGCGGTGCTTGCCGATCGCTGGGATGATTCCAAGGAACGGCTGGACGATTTGCTCAATGTTTGGTATGCGGACCGCATCGCCGCCGATCTTGACGCGCCGGCGCCCATCCCTTTCCCGCACCGCGTTTTCGTGGTCCACCGCATTGACCGGGACACTTCGGGTCTGGTTATCTTCGCGAAAAACGCCGACGCGCACAAAGCGCTCTCTTCGGCCTTCGAATCGCGGCGGGTTCAGAAAACCTATATCGCCGCGGTTCACGGAACTCCGGCCTGGAAGGAGACGCTCTGCGACCTGCCGCTGCGACTGGACGGGGACCGGGAACACCGCACGGTCATCGATAAAGGGTTCGGCAAGCACGCGATCACGACTTTCCGTGTTCTGGGGACATACGGGAATATTTCAATTGTCGAGGCTCAGCCGGAGACGGGGCGCACGCACCAGATCCGCGTACATTTGGCGGCCCTGGGGCATGCGATCGTGGCGGATTCGCTGTACGGAGACGGGAAACCCTTATGTCTGTCGGCTTTCAAGCGCGGCTGGCGCGGCGATCCGTACGACGAACGGCCGCTCATCGACCGGCTCGCGCTGCACGCGGCGCGCCTGGGACTTCCGGTATTCAAACCGGCGGAGCGGGAAATCGGGCCGTTCAACCTGATCGCGCCCTTCCCGCGCGACTTTACCGCGCTGATAACGCAACTGGAAAAAGCGGCCGGAGAAGACTTCGGCTTGGGCGACTATCGCTGACGGCGCGGTGGGCGCCGGCCCGGTTTACGCATCAATTTCGATGATAACGACGACCAGGCGCGCGCGCCGACAGGCCTCAGGGCTGCTAGCTGTGCTTGGCGTGAGGAGAACCGGCCATGATCTGCATGAACTCCATGCGGTTGCCGTCGGGGTCCACGAACCAGCACTGATAGTTTCCGTCAGCGCCCAGCTTGATGGGACGGTCTAGTACGCCGCCGCGGGCGAGCACCTCGTCCACCGTCTTTTTCATATCATCCACCAGGAAACAGACGTGGGAATACCCGATCCGTTTTACTCCGTCGGGGTTCGTTTCACCATTCGGATAAAAAAGTTCTACGAACTGGCCGGGAGCCAACTTGAGATAGTTTATCCAGGGTTTTCCGTTCGCGTCTTTGATCTCGAAAACAAGTTTGAAGCCGAGAATGCCGCAATAGAAGTCGGTCGATTTTTTCATGTCGGAAACGACCAACGCCAAATGTCCAATACCAGTAACGGCCATAAAAAACTCCTTTCAGTTCTTCTGCATTTTAACATTCAACAGGACGCCCAGGGATTCCCGAGTATCGACGATATTGTAGTTGCTTTGGGAAGTGCCGCCGTGGTGGATCAAGGGATTGCCTTTCGCCTCAAGAAATTCCACGGCCTTAGCGGAATCCTCAACCATTATTCCTAGATAGCAGAGCCCCGCTCCCTGTTTGTCGTACACTTCCTTCCAGGCGCTCGGCGTCTCGTCTGCTTCGGTAAGTTCGATAACCATATCACCCATTTTGAAAACGTAATATTTCGTTTTTGTGGTGATTTGTTTTCCATGGTAATAAGTCGGCGAAACTTCGGGCGGAGGGATTTGTTTTAATGTCCCTTTTTCGATGCCGAACACTTCCATGAAGTTCTTCATCGCCGCCTCCGCGTCCTTGACTACTAGACAGATCTGCATGAATTTCTTAGTTCCGACGTCAGCCATTCTGGATTCTCCTTGTGTTGCGTTACAGTTGTATTCCTTCAGTCTCCGCCGTTTCCCGAATAGAGCGGGCACCGGCTTCGTAGTCCTCATCCTTCTTCAAATGCTCGATAAGCAGAGGCATATCCGTGTCGACTCGCTCTAATTCTTTCAGATACACGGCGTAATCGAGCTTCCCTTCGCCGGGGCGCCGTTCCTCAAACTGAATAGTTAAGTCCGTCTTTAAAAAAGAATCCTTCGCATGGCAGGCTTTGATGAGCGATCCGAATTCCCGGATGAAGGCGCGTAAAAAAGAAGCGTTTTGGTAATAAAGGGTCGTTGAAGTAATCATGTTCACCGGGTCGAAATGAACGGCGAACGCCTTCCTATCCACATCCCGTAAAAGGCTGCGCTGAGTTTCGATATCGCACGGGTACATCCAGGGCATAGGCTCAAGGGTGTAAAACGTCCGTTTCGGTTTAACTTCGTCGATGATTTCCCGTACCGTCGCCACTACCATTTCGTAGGTTTCGGAAGTCAGATTCCGTTCATCGGGGCCGTCCCATATTTCTCCCCGAGATCCGGAGATGCCCACCGCGCAGCGGGCGCCGGTTTCGTCCGCGACGTACAGGGCCCGTTTTGCCAGGGCCAGGCTCTTCTCCTTGCTCCCGCGATCCGAATCGGCCAAAGGATTACCCCACCCGCCGACTTCAGCGATCACGATGTCCGCTTTTTTCGCTGCCGCCGCGTACCGCAGCAAATCAGCATCGGGCCGATCCAGGTCTGTCGGAAAGACTGAAGTCCGATAGCCGTGACGCCGCAATTCGGCTATCCAGGCGTCGGGATCCTCGAAGCCTTTGCAATTCATGGCACCTAAACGCATTTCAATTTCCTCTCATAATCATTTGGCGAACATAGGATTTGAGTCTTTCAGTCATTTTCCAGCAGTTCGATAATTGTCTTCAATTCATCCGAGGCGTCCACATACGCGTAGCGGCCGCCCTTATACTCGCCCTTCTGGAGAAGAGGAATACCGTTTTTCCCTAGAGCCGCGATTTTGCCCTTCATATCCTTGATTACGAAAGCGACGTGATGGAAACCTTCCCCGTTTTTATCAAGGCATTCCCGCCAGGTGCTGGGATTCTTGTCGGGTTCTATGAGCTCGATTCGGAGATTCTCGCCGACGTCGAAAAAAGCAAGCTTTGCGCGCGCTGCCGTCGGAGAGCCGCGGTACTCGGCCTGTGATTCCTCGATCTGGCCGGTCATTTTGGTCGGCGGCTTCGGAACCCCGAGGAAAGCCGCATACGCTGCCGACGTTTTTTCAATATCGTTAACGAGGAACGCGACTTGCGTGACGATATTCGTGCTGAGCGGTTTTGTCGTCATATCTTTCTCCTTAACCTTTCGTCGCACCGGCGGTTAAGCCGCTGATGAAGCCCTTTTGGAGGGTGAAGAACAGCAGCACTATCGGCAGGGTCATGAGCACGGAGGCGGCCATGAGCGCGCCCCAATCGATCGTGAATTCCCGCGTGAATTCGGCCAGCCCGATCGGAAGCGTCATTACGTTCTTGTCTGTGGCGAAGCTCAACGCGAAAAGGAATTCGTTCCAGGTGACTACAAAGCAATAGATAGCCGTTGCCACGATGCCCGGGATGGAAATGGGAAGCACCACCCGTACAAGAATACCCAAGCGGCCGCACCCGTCGATCGCGGCGGCCTCCTCGATGTCGGCGGGGATCGAACGAAAATAACCGGTCATCATCCACACGCTCAAGGGCAGGGTAATGATTAAATAGGCAAGGATCAGACCGAGGTAGGTATTCAGCAGTCCCATAGACCGGAGAATAATGAACAGCGGCACAATGATAGCGGCGGTCGGTAGCATTTGGCTTGAAAGGACGGCGTTCTGGAGAAACGATTTGCCTTTAAACCGGTAACGCGCAAAGCCGTAGCCGCCGAGCAGGGCGAACGCCAAAGCTATCAAGGTCGAACCGGCGGCTATGACGGTGCTGTTCACGAAATAACGCGGAATATTCGATTTCGTGAAGACGTCCCCGTAATGTGATAAGGTTGCCTTACGCGGGACGAGCGTCGGGGGTACCGACATGATGTCCCCCGACTCTTTTATGGAGGATATGATCATCCATGCGAAGGGAAAAAGGCAGAAAACGCAAACGAGGAAAAGGAAGATCATGACGCCCGGTCGGTATTTCTTCATTCATCGCCCCCTTCGCCTTGGGTAAATACTCTCAAGTACACGGCGATCAGAACGGCAAGAATCGCGAAAAGGAATATCGATTCAGCGGCTGCCGTATTGAAATTGAAGAACATGAAACCCATACGGTACACATGCAGCGGGAGTATCAGCGAAACGTCGGCCGGACCGCCTTGGGTCATAATGAAAATGAGGGTTATGCTGTTGAAACCCCATATCGTAAGCAGGAGCAGAACGGAGAACAGAACGTGGCGGATGCCCGGCAGAGTAATGTACCGGATCTCAGCCATCCTGCCCGCGCCGTCCACCCGAGCGGCTTCGTATAGGGTTTTATCGATACTCTGCAGTCCCGCGGTAACCATCACCGCGACGAAGGGAAACATCTTCCATACGTTCACGGCGATAAGCGCCGGCATGACCGTCCACGGCCGCGTTAAAAGTCCGTACCGTTCGCCGGAAAGGCCGAAGCTTAAGAATCGAGTGATGATGCCGAAGTCTCCGTGGTACATCCACGCCCAAGTCGTCGCCGCGACGGCGCCCGGGAGCACCCATGGAATAAGGATGAGGCTGCGGACGATACCGCGCCCCTTGAACGGGCTCTCTAAGGCGATGCCCACCGCGGTCCCGAGCAGCATCTGGAAAAAGACCGACCCGACGACGTAGTAAACGGTCAAGCCGAAAGAATTGCCGAGCGATTTGTCGGCCGCGATTTTCGTAAAATTAACAAGTCCGGCAAAATCTCCGCCGCCGTCGGTGAACGCAAGGCGGACATTGAACAAGAACGGATACACGATGAAAGTGAGAAGAAACAAGGCAACAGGAAGCGTAAAGATTCCACCCCCGCGTTTGTAGCTTCGGCGTTTGGATCGAACCATAATACGCTTCCCTTGCCTTTTTACAGTCGCTTCTTAAAGCAGACTGTTGATTTGATTGGTGGCGTCGTCCATCGCCTGCTGCGCGGATTTCTGTCCCAACATGATCGCCTGAACTTCCTTCTGGAATATGGACATTATTTGTATCCAGCTCTTCAAAGGCGGCGCCATCCTGATATAGGGGAGCATATCCTTGAACGCCTTCAATTCAGGATTCTCAAAACGAGGGAAATTCATCGCGGTCATGGCGGCCGGGAACGTATCGGTGTAGTAAGCCATGTTTTCCGGTTTGGAAAGGTACTCTACCAGCTTCCAAGCGGCGTCCTTATTCTTCGACGCTTTAGGAATGATATAGGACCAGCCGCCCAGCAGAGCCGCGGGCTTCTTTCCCGCAACGGGAACGGGGAGCATGCCGAAGCCGAGTTCGATCTTCGGGTTGTCCTTGTGGATCGGCGCAAGCGCGTATTGTCCCTGCTGGAACTGCGCCACGACTTCCTGGATGAACAGGTTGCGCATCGCGGTGCCGTCGTTTTGCAGCGTGCTCGGAGGCGCCACTTTGTTCGTGATAAGCAGATCGGTGTAGAATTTGACCGCTTCCACAGCCGCGGGCGCGTTGAGCGTGCATTTCTTCAAATCAGCGGAGACAATATCGCCGCCGTTCGACCAGATGAAGGGGAGCATCGTATACAGGATGTTCTGAACTTCACCGCCGCCGACCAAGGCTAAGCCGTAGACCGGTTTCGCGCCGCTTTTCGTCAGTTTCTGGGAATAGGCGAGCAAATCGCTCCAGGTGACCGGCGGCTTTTCGGGATCAAGCCCGGCCGCCCGATACATGGCTTTGTTGTAGATGAAAGCGTGAGCTTCCGAACGGTACGGGATGCTGTAGACTTTTCCGTTCAGCAAGCCGGAATCCCAGTTGGCCGGCCAGAAATCTTTGGCATTGATTATCTTCGATTTGGCTATGTAGTCGTCAAGAGCTGCTACCTGCCCGGTGCTGGCATACGCGTAGAGCCAAGTGACCGCGGCGTCCGCGACGTCGAAACCCGACCCGGACTGCAAAGCCACCAGTATTTTATCCTGAAGACCCTGTCCTACCGTTTTCTGAATTTCCACTTTGATAGTCGGGTTTTCCTTCATGAACTTAGCCGCGAGTTCGTCGCTGCGCGGATCATTCCACGAGGGCGCCCACCAAGTAATGGTAACCGGCTGATTCGCCGCCTTCTCGGAGCCTCCTCCGGCAAACGCGAGCGCAGTCGTCGCAGCGATTAGAACGAGCGGCCAGATAATCCTCTTTACGGACATATACACCTCCTGATCCGATAATAGGTCATTTCAGTGTATTATCAGTTTTTTCACGTTGTCAATATTATTTACAGTATTTACATGTAACGAACTTAACATTAGAAATAAATCTCAAAAAAAGAGCCGTCCTTAAGAGGACGGCTCTTCAAAAAACGAACGAATAGTCCGTGCTAATTCTTGTGTATCGGACTAAAGCCCCACTCCGAGGGTTCAGTACTGATCTCCCGTTCCGCATCGGACGCGTTCCATATCTCATCGCGAAGTTCAACGCCGAGTCCGGGCCCATCCGGAGGAGCCGCTTCGCCGTTTTCAAGCTTCGGAAAAGACGCGACAAGGTCGCCGTAAAAGCCGTCGACGAATTCGGGTACGGATTCAAGTAAGAAAAGGTTCGGAACGGAAGCGCAAACGTGGAGACTTGCGACGAAGGTTCCCGGGCCGCCGCAGTTGTGCGGCGCTATCGGGATGCTAGACGTTTCACATAATATAGCGATTTTTCGCGTTTCGGAGATGCCTCCCGTCCAGGCCAAGTCGGGCATCGCGATGGAAAGCGCCCTCTGGTCGATCAAGGGTTTGAACTGCCACCGAGTAAAAAGGCGTTCGCTTTCGCATATCGGTATCCGCGTCGCGGCAGCCAAGCGCGCCAAAGAGACTGCATCGTCCGAAATCAGGGGTTCTTCCAAAAACATCGGATGAAGAGGCTCCAAACCTTCCGCGATTGATACCGCCGAGGGATAATTCCAAGCGCAGTGAGCGTCAACGGCGACTTCGACCTTATTGCCGAAAGCGTCTCGGATGCCTTGGAGTTCAGCAAGCCCGGTTTCCAGATCGAGTCGGGAAATGCGCTGCCCTCCGGTTTGGTCGGAAAAATAATGGAACGGATCGATTTTAATGCGGGAAAAACCCCGCTGGAGCATCTGCTCGGCTGTTCGAGACGTTTTGTCCGGGGAAAAGTCGCCTTTCCGCAAGGCAACACTACGCTCTACGCAAGTCGCGTACAGCGGGACGCGATCCCGCACCTTGCCGCCCAATAAACGCCAGATCGGAGTGTTCAAATGCTTCCCGAGCAAATCCCAAAGCGCGGTATCGATCGCGGAAAGAGCTCGCATTTCCGCAGCCGCATAACCGTGGTAGTGCATCCAGGCGAACAAGTCCTGCCAAATCTTTTCGATATCGCGCGGGTCCCGTCCGATGAGGAAACGAGCGCATATCTCATGAACGGCAGTCTTCGCCGGGCCGACCTTATCGTAGGTCTCACCCCAACCGGTTATTCCCGCATCCGTATGGATGCGAACCCAAAGGAACCTCGTAAATCTTTTCAGTCTAACAGTTTCAACAGCAGTAATCCGCATACCGATCCTTAAACGGAACCTACAGCGGCAGTCCATTCAGTCGACAAGCCGGGAACGCATATAGCCGTCGTGTCGCGAACGAGGAGCGGGCTTTCAAGCATGAGGTAATCGTTGAGATGTGAAGGAGCGGCCTGTCCGCGCAGGATCAACTCGGCGGAAGTGCATCCCATTTCATATTTCGGAACAGAAATAGTCGTGAGCGGCGGATTCGTGTGACAGGCCATAACGATATCATCAAAACCGATCACTGAAAGATCGTCCGGAACCGCGTATCCGGACGATCTGACCGCGTGAAGCACGCCGATCGCAATCAAATCGCACGCGCAAAGTACGGCTGTCGGTCTCTTTTCTTTTGGCAGCGCAAACAAGCGTTTCGTAACGCGATATCCCCATTCGACCGAAGGCTCGCCGTAAATCACGTTGGCTTCCGACCAAGAAACGCCGGCTTCTTTGGCGGCTTTCGCGACGCCCAGCAGCTTTCCCTGATTCATATGCGACGCGGAGAAACCGCCGAGGAAAACGATGCTACGATGATTCAAACGCAAAAGATGGCTCATCGCATCGTAAGAGGCTTTTCCGTAATCTATATTCACCGTCTTGATCAGAGGATGGCGGATAGAATGGTGAACGGCGACGACGGAAACATGCAAGCGGTCGGACAGCTCAATCAATTCGCCGTCATTGAGCGCATAGCCGAGGACCACGCAGCCGCGGGGAGGCATTGCGGAAAATGAACGCTTAGCCGCATCCCAACCGAGCTGTTTCCTTTTCAGATCAAAAATGGAACACGCCACTTGATGCGACGCAGTTCTATCTTCAATACCCGCAATCATTTCATTGAAATAGGGGTTCAGCAAGTCCGCCGTTAAAATCCCTACGTAGTCTAATCTGGTCGTCGGGGATGGATTACGCGGTTCATATCCTAAATCGCGTACGGCGGCTTCCACCGTACGCCGCAAACGCTCGCTGGTCGGATGCACATTGTTAAGGACCCGCGACACCGAAGCCGCCGACACGCCCGCTAGACGCGCCACATCTTGGAGCTTTGGCATATCATGGTTCGATGCGCCGGTATCCGTATCTTTCATTTGATTTTCACCTTAAGCATAAAAAACGAAAAGGTCAATCATTTATTACAGTTCTTTCCGCCTTTTCAATCCGCTGAAACGCCAGATTCAGCGATGCAATCAATGGATGGCGCACAAAGCTCCCTCGTCCGCCTTCAAATCACGGCGCGTTCAGAAAAACTACACCACACAGTTATGATAAAGGGTACGGCGAGCAGGCGATCTCGTCTTTCCGCGTTCTGGGGACATACGGGAATATTCCGATTGTCAAGGCGCGGTCGGAGAAGATTTCGGCTTGGTTGCCTATCGCTGACGGCGCGGCGGGCGCTGACCCGGTTTAGGCGGCGTTCTCGTTGATGCCGATGACTTTGAAGCCGACTTCCGCGTGATTTTCGGTGTTGCCGCGTCTGACGCCTTCGGTGGTACCGCAGGCGACATTTTCGACGTTACCGGAGGCGCGGAATCTTTCCGGGCATCGATCCGGAAAATGAGAGCCCCCGACTTTTCGTCCCGCGGGGCGGATACTCCCGGACGCGGCGCCCGAATCAAGGCACCGGAAGTCACGGCATCGATCCCTCTCTTATCGGAAGACACCAGGGCAAGACCGCTTTCACAGCACCCGTAACGCCCGTATCGATAATCGCCGACCGTGAACGCGTCCGAAATGACACGCACCGCGATGGGGGATGCCGCTTCAGCGGCGTTTCTCGGTTTTTCAGAGACCGACAGGCCTCCGGCAAGCAAAAAACTCAAAGTGGCGCGTTCTTTCGGAATACCTGCCAAAGCGGACAGCTTATGCAGGCTTTCGGGCGCCTCGTCGGTCTCAAACGCGAAATGACACCACTTTGCTCCGCGATGACCGCCGGGCAGCGGGCAGGCGGCGGCGTGAGGACACGGGGCTTCGGGATTACGGCCGATGTCGATGAACGCGCCGCGCAAGGCCGATACAAACTCGCCGGAACGCGGAATGCCGGGCTCGACTACCAGAATCTTGCCGTCGTCGCGCGCCAAAGCCGACAGGAATACGGCTTTGCGTTCAGCTTGTTCGGCCACTGGATGCCGATCGTCCCAAAACAGCTCGTTGAGCACGTTCGCCGCGGTAACCAGCGCGGCCTTCGGCCCATCGATCCTCGTTCCGAGCGTTCCGCGTATCGCCCGGATTTTCCAGGTGCCGGAGGATGCCGCGCTCAACTCGGAGAAGAGCTTGGCGCCGGCTTCCAATACCTTACCGGTCCGATCCAGACAACGGAATTCCAGGTGTTTGTCGCGAAGGTCCGAACGGGCCAGCCAAAGCGCGATGGGAACGGTGAGCGGCCCCGAACCGAGATCCGTCAGCGCGTCGCCGTCCTTAAGATCGAGCTGAAGCGCGGGAAGAAGCCGGGCCAGGCGGAACACGTTCCAGGGCAGAAAATAACGCAGATACGCGGACAGTTCGGCGGGTTTTCCAAGGTATCCGCCGTCGCGGTCGGACCGCGCGGCGGTGAGCGACCGGGACAGTCCCGCGACGTCGCGGGGGAGCTGGGAACGGTAGCGCGTAGGAACCGGAAAAACATCGTCTATTGTTCGGATCAGGCGTTCCAGATCGGTACGCCGACTCGCTTCAAGGGTGGGAAATAAAAAGTCGTTCAAGTTTAAGACTCCTCGGACTCTTTCGCCTGTGAATCAAAGGCGGCCGCCGCGGCATCTCGCAGGCGGCAGGACGCGAAATATACGGCCACCAATTCGGATCTGACGGAATCGACCAGACCGCGAACATCCTGGACGTCTCCTGAAAGTTCCAGCATAAACTGCTCGCGGGCGCCTTCAATCGTAAAATGGCGCACGTGAAGCAGATGTTTCAGGCGCAGAAGCATCGTGACATCACGGCTGGAATAGACGCGGCGTCCGAAGACGTCCTTGCGCGGCTGAAGCAGCGGCATCTCCTTTTCCCAGTACCGGAGCGTATGCGACTTCACGTCAAGGAGCCGTTCCACCTCGCCGATCTGGTAGGCCGCCATCTTTATGCCGCCTCAGCGGCTATTCTTTCTTTTCACGGCCGGACGATGGCTGACGCGCGGGCCCTGACTGCCGCCGCCCGCCGGCTTAGCTTTCGCCTTGCCCCCCGAACTTTTCCCCTTGCCCTGCGGTTTTGTCGGCTTCCGCTTGAATCCTTCAACCGGTTCGCCGCTCGCGATCGCCTCTTCGGCGGCCACCTTGTTGGCCTCGGCGCGCTTTTCTTCCATGTCCTGACGAGCCTGGATCGGATCCTTGCGGGAACCGCGAAGCTCGATCTCAATCGGAACCATCGAATACCCGAGATCCTTGCGGAGCTTGTTCCGAAGGTACGCGACGTACGATTCGGTGATCGCCTCGGGGCGGGAAACGAAGAACATGAACTTGATCGGATTCACCGAGGTCTGCGTGGCGTAACGGATCTTGAAACGGTTACGCGCGCCGATGGGCGGAGGGAAATCCGTGAGCCATTTTTCAAGGGCCTGGTTGAGCGGACCGGTCTCCACGCGGCGGGTGAGCTGCGCGAACATACGGAGCGCCGTGTCCAGAAGTTTATCGACGCCGGTGCCGTCCAAAGAACAGACGGGGATGATAGGCGCGTATTCCATCTGGCCGAACATGAAATGGATGCGATCGGAAACCGCCTCAAAGGTGTTCTTCACCTCGGGCATCTTATCCCATTTGTTGAGCAGCAGAATGATGCCCCGGCCGCGATCGTGCGCGAGGGACGCTATCTTCTTGTCTTGGTCGGTAAGGCCTTCCTCCGCGTCGATCATGAGAAACACCAGGTCCGCCTCGTCCAAGGTTTTGATAGCGCGGTTTACCGAATAGTATTCCACGTTTTCCGTCACCTTGTTTTTCCGCCGGATTCCCGCGGTATCCAGAACCGTGAAACGGCGATTTTTGTACGTAAAAACCCCTTCAACGACGTCGCGGGTGGTGCCGGGAACGTCGCTGACGATGGACGCGTCGCTCGCGGTCAGACGGTTGGACAGGGTGGATTTGCCGGTGTTGGGTTTCCCGATAAGCGCGATCCGAATGTCGCGCGTCTCATCGTCGTCCTCTTCCACCTCGGAAAAGTCCAAGCGGCTGACGATCGCCTCTTCAAGATCCAGGATGTTGTCGCCGTGTTCGGCGGAGATCATCAGGATCGATTCAAAGCCGAAAGACAAAAGATTCCAGGCCTGCGCCTCGCGCCGGCCGCCCTCTGTTTTGTTGACGGCGACGATCAACCGGTCGCGATAGGGCCTGAGGAACTCGATGAACTGCTCGTCTTCGGGGGTCGGGTCACCCGCCTCCATAACCAGTACGATCAAGTCGGCCCGGGCGATCGTATCCATCGTTTTCTCGACTACCAAGTCGTCAAAACCTTCGCGTTCCAGTTTAAAGCCGCCTGTATCAACAAGGCGTACCGGCCTGCCGTACAGGAACGCGTTATCCTCTATCGGGTCGCGGGTGACGCCGGGGGTCGGGTCCGTGATAGACCTGCGGGCCCTAAGGAGTCGGTTGAATAGGGTCGATTTTCCGACGTTCGGTCTACCCGCGAGTACCACTAAAGGTAATTTGCGGTATTTCTTGTCAAGTGAGAATTCCATGTCGCGTGTGTCTCCGGCGACGCTTGGGCGTCGTCTATGCGTAGGTAGACTTTCAGAATCGATGTTCTAAAAGTCAGCTTTCATCGAGGGAAATCGTTCGATCATCCAGGATCGAACGAGCGCCTCGACGTCTAGGTAGGAGCGGAGCTGCAGGGCATTTTCGGCCAGCTCCGCGCATTCGGCTGCGCTCGTTCCACGGACGATGCGCTTCACCAGGGGGATTGACGGCGCGGACATGCTGAACTCATCCAGGCCGAGTCCGAGCAGTATCGCGGTGGCGTGCGGATCACCCGCGAGTTCGCCGCACATTGCGGCGGGGATGCCCTTTACGTGCGCCGCGTCTATGGTGGCTTTCACGAAACGCAGAACCGCCGGGTGGAAAGGCTGGGCCAAGTAGGCGACCCGCTCGTTTCCGCGGTCCGCCGCGATCGCATACTGAACCAAATCGTTCGTCCCGATTGAGAAGAACGCCGACTTTTCCGCAAGAATATCCGCCGTCATCGCGGCGGAAGGAACCTCAACCATAATGCCGACGGGAACGTCGGCACTAAACGTGTTGCCCTTTTTACGACACTCGGCCTTAGCTTCTTCCAAAACAGCCAGAGCCTGTTCCAATTCTTCCAAACCCGAAATCATCGGGAACATGATCCGCAGGTCACCCCACGCCGAAGCCCGGAGCAGGGCCCGCAACTGGGTCTTGAAAAGGTCTTTATGCGCTAGGCAGAAACGGATCGCGCGCCA
>Ga0172379_10006339_pt1 | contig 15898 bp, 13 predicted proteins | sample GrowelOW334metaG_FD_119756 | JGI IMG/M metagenome (GOLD analysis project Ga0172379, IMG submission 119756) | Groundwater microbial communities from an aquifer near a municipal landfill in Southern Ontario, Canada - Groundwater well OW334 metaG | ecosystem: Environmental > Aquatic > Deep... | reverse complement strand
TGAAAAAAGAGCCCTCCGGATGCTTTCATACGCTCGAATCATTGCAATGATGATCAAACAGGTACCCTTTGTCCGTGGAATCTTTATCACCGGATCACTCTCCAAGGTTGCGGCAGGAAAGGGGAGTGATATCGATTTTATGATCGTCACCTCATCGAAGAGGTTGTGGATTGTACGGTCGATGCTGACGCTGTTCCGGAAAATCTTCCTGTTCGGGAACAAAAAATATCTCTGCACTAATTACTATGTAACGGAAAATGGCTTTTCACTAGACCGCAGAAACCTGTATACCGCTATCGAAGTGGTAACCACGAAGGTACTATGGAATCCAGACGCTTTAATGGAATTCCGGCGCGTTAACAGCTGGACAAAAAAACTTCTCCCAAATATGTCTGAAAGTATAGAAACACAACTGGTTATATCATCCGCCCGTTCTCCGCTGCAGGGTACAGTGGAATTTCTATTAAACATGCTGCCGATGGAGTTTTTCGACCGCCGGTTGATGGAATTTCACCGAAGCCATTGGAATACTGCATTCCGTTACGTTCCCAATCATCAACGCGAAACAATGTTTATCGTCTCTCCGGATGTTTCCGCTTGCTGGCCCGGGGACCGTCAGAAACTGATACTGTCTCTCTATCAAGAGAAATTGTCTGCACTGGGTTTACAGTGATTCTATTTGTGTTATGACCTTTTGTATTTTCCCCGCATAACTCTCTTAATAATTTGTTTGAAGAATGGATACTAAGAAACGCAATATTTGGGTATTGGGAGGGACAGGCTTTATTGGAAGTTCGTTAGTCCGACAACTTTCAACGGATCCGAAGAACCTCATCCATATGCTGGTTCATAAGAATATCCCGGCCAGGTATCTGGAATCGTTCAATATTTTTACCGGCGATATACGCTCTTTTGATTTGTTCTGGCTGGAACGATACCCTCCCGATATTATTTATCATCTTGCCCGTCTCGGCGGAACAAATACCGTAACGCGTTCTCTTGCGGCGCACATGGGTGCATCGGCAAATCAACGTTTAATAAATTATTTACTCGGTTTGTCATCGCCCCCAAGAATTGTTTATGTATCAGGATCGCTCGTGTATGGTCATCAGAAAGATGGTGCAGCGGCGGATGAACAGTCGAAGCTTTTGCCAGTTTCTTTTGCACGGCATTACCTTATTGGCGAAGCGCCGTGGATTCGCATTCAGGATGAACGAAGACTTGATGTTCGATTTGCAAGACCCGGGTGGATTGTAGGACCGGATTCCTGGTTTAAGGTGTTTTATTGGAATCATTATAAAAAAACAGGAAAGGTGCCGATGTATGGCGAAGGGAAGCAACTGATGTCGTTGGTGCAACTGGATGATTGTGCGGGTCAAATAGCCATGCTCGGGGAGCATGGAAGCACAATGCAGAATATGAATATTTTTTCGGGAGAACCAGTGAGTCAATACACCTTTGCCCGCACGCTTGCCGATCTTTTACATACCAATCTTGATCCCATTGCGATTGAAACTCTGCAGAATATTTATGGCAGGGCAATTGGAGAAGCGTTTACATCATCGATTCCATTGCGGACATGTGTTCCGGAAACTGCAGGTCGTTATCAAAACATCTCTCCGGACGTCAGAACGATTCTTCAAAAAACTATTTCACTTCTTAAAAACGAACAATGAATACTCGCCGAATTGCCACAACACTGACTTATTGATGATGGTATCCACCTTCCATAATATGCGGCTGAACTTTAATAGCCGTTTATTAATTCCTGTATAATACCAGGCAGGATGAATAATGCTGTACCCTTTCCGTTGATGTAGCTGCAATCCTGAAAATGCCGAGAGAATCGTTCCAGGAGTATAGCAGTGGCTGGGAAGATATTTCACCGGTGAATACCCGCTCCAAACCGGTCGCAATCGGGCAAACGCTTTTGAAAACCTGAAACGGATCAGATCGATCAGCATTCCTCCCAGGTACCACTTATTGACAAAGCTCAGCACCAAATGTCCACCCGGATTTAACGCCTCCGAAATGTGCCGCGCTGCCCGGCGCAAATCTTCGGTAGTATTCAATGCACCGAAAAAAACATAAATCACATCGAACGTCTGATGTGGGAAGAGCGTGTGAATTTCAATTTCACTGCCTTGGCGTGCTTCAATATTGGTGCATCCGCTGGTTTTTATTCTATCACGGGTTCGTTGAATCATTTCTGCAGAAACGTCAATCCCGTAAATGTCTCTGCTGGGATGCGTTTGACCGAAATGCACTAAATCCAATCCGGTGCCGCATCCAATTTCAAGCATGGAACTGCCGGAAAATCGTTTTGTTTCTTCACGGAATGACTGGCGAATCTTTTGTAAAACGGGATTGTCCCAATACCGGGAATCATAATCCAGCGCATCCTTATCATAGTAGAGTCCCACTTCACGATAATATTCAGTAGTCATATCTGTCCCAAAAATCCAGCGGTTCCAATATCCTACACAGTTGTGGAAATAATCATTCAAAGCAAAAATACCTCATTTATTTTTCTGTTGCCTGAACGATCGGTATGCTGTTTCTAACATACTAAAGGAATATAGAAAAACAAACCGAGTGAAATCAACTATCGAGTATCAGAATTAAAGAGTGAAAGGAGTCCATCGCGCTCGAACTATGACGATTGCTCTTATTGTTGTGTTCTTCTCTTCATCCGGTGAGACACAGGGTGGCGATGATCTACAGGGGAACAATCGGAGAACCTCAACACTGAAGAATCACGTTCGTTGATCATTTTCTATAATGGTAGAAAGAGAATTTCTTTGTATATTTACCCGATTGTCTATGACACTTTCTTTGAAGAAGAAAATATTCCTTGTCGGTGACCGGGTATTGATTGAGCCAGATAAAGGGCAAGAAAAAACACCTCACGGTCTCTATCTTCCTCCAGGCGTGAAGGAAAAAGATAAGGTTCAAGCCGGTTATATCATTAAGATCGGTCCGGGCTATCCTGTTATCAATCCGAGTTTTATGGAGCAGGAATCGTGGTCCACTCCTAAAGATCCGGTAAAATATATTCCGTTGCAGGCTGAAGAGGGCGATTATGCATTGTTTCTTCGTGATGCCGCTATTGAGATTGAATTCGAAGGAAAACAATACCTCATCGTACAGCAGTCGCATTTGCTGATGTTGATTCGCCCGGACACGCTGTCTCAGTTAGGTTTGAGTGAAGCATGAAGAACGATCTATATATCTTCAACGAAGCGCATCTGCATGAGCAGTTAAAAACAGCTCCATTCACGAAGGGATTTTACACTGTCTATTTCTATACGAAAGATGGTCAATTTGCGAAAGCCAAAACAGAACATCTCTCAGAATTCTATCTTTATCCATCTGGAGGTACGCTGAGGGATAGTACTTTCAATTTGGTTTTTTACGATTCGCAGTTTGACACATATCGCGGATTCCAGCCGCCTCACCTGCGGAAGGAATAAAAAAAACTCACCGATATCCAATCTTTTGAAATCGATATTTTTATGAACGTACCTTTGTTAAACTCCCAAGAAATTCTCGAAAGCATTTCCGGCGGATTTTTTGCGCTGGATACCAATTTGCGATTTTCCTATCTCAATAAAGCTGCCGAGGCAGGAACAGGATTGCGACGGGAAGAAGTGCTTGGAAAACACGTGTTCGAGATCTTTCCGAATGCAGAAACGGCGGAATTAGGCGAAAAATACCTCCACGCATATCATACCCAAACGTATCAATCGCTTGTCAGTCAATATAAAGACGGGCGCCACGAAAAATGGTTTGATATCCGTATCTATCCGAACGAAAACGGATTGGGGGTATTTTTTCAGGATATCACTGAACAGAAACTGCAGGAGCGGCAGCGCGAATTGCTGTTGGAGATTTCCCATGTCATCAACACTGCAGGGCAACTGGAAGATCTCTGCACCGAAGTGGTACGTGTGATTGCAACAACATACGATCTTCCTCAGCAGAATGTTCTTCTCTATTTTCACCGGCCTGCGGACGAACAACTGATTCTACTTGCACCTGAACTTTCTCTTACCGATCTGCAGAAGAATTTGTATGCACTTTCCATCGCCAATAATTCGGATTTCGCCAGCATCGAGGCATTCACATCCGGCAGTAACATTGTGACGACAGATTTGTCGCGCAGCGTGCTGTTCTCGTTTGCGCCGGAGAAGGTCATCACCACTACTGTAACGACTCTCGTGTCCATCCCACTGCGGATTGAAAAAGAGAAGCTTGGCGTTTTGGAGATATTAGTTCACAATTCGCGTGATCTGGTGGAGAAAGAACTTTCGTTTCTTGCATTGCTGGCAAGTGAGATATCGGTTGGCATCAGTCGTCGTGGATTGATTGACGAACTGCGCGTGAAAAATGTTGATCTGGAAATTCAGCGTGCGCAAACCATGGAAGCGCATCATAAATTGAAACGGTTCCTTGCCTTTTTCAGCCACGAGCTACGCTCTCCATTAAATTCAATCATCGGTTTTTCCGAACTGATTGCAGAGGAAGGAACCGCTATTACGCAGGATGCGCTGGTGCAGTATAATGCTGCGATTAAATCCAGTGGAACACATCTGCTTCACCTCATCAACGACATTCTTGATTTGTCGAAAATTGAAGCGGGAAAAATGGATCTCCGGTTTGCACCTGTCGGCATCCGTAATCTTGTGGATGGTGTGAAACAGGTCGTTCAGCCTCAGTTGGATGCAAAACAGTTAACGTTGGAAATTATTATGGATGAAGAACTGGACGACATTATTGCGGACGGTGTGCGCATGAAGCAAATACTGCTGAATCTAGTAACCAACGCAATCAAATTCAGCCATGCGGAGGGAAAGGTGATTCTTGCGGCTAACCGGAAACAGAACGATATTGAATTTTCCGTGCAGGATTTCGGAGTCGGAATCCGAAAAGAGGAAATTCAGACGCTGTTCCAGCCGTTTCAGCAAACGGATAACGGCGCAATGAAAGTTGAAGGGACTGGTTTGGGCCTGTCCATTTCAAAAAAACTGACAGAACTGCACGGCGGTTCTCTCTTCGTAATGAGTGAGTATGGCGAAGGGGCAACTTTCGTAGCACGAATCCCGATGATGGTGCAGGTAGAGAACGAAACGGAGAAAGTATTCAAGAAGATCTCGGAAACGTCCACCGGCAATCGCCAGAAACGAGTGTTGATTGTTGAAGACAAACCGCATGCCCGCACGTTGTTGCACACCTATCTGACAGAATCCGGTTATGTGGTGGAGATCGCCACGAACGGCGTGGAAGCTCTTGAAAAAGCAAAATTATGGAAGCCGGATGTAATTACGTTGGACATTTTGATTCCGGTGAAAGATGGTTGGCAGGTGCTGCGGGAATTGAAAGATCATCCGCTCTGTAAAGAGATTCCGGTGATCATCATTTCCATGGTGGATGAACGGAATGTCGGTTTCGGTCTCGGTGCAGTGGAATACTTCGTAAAGCCGGTGCAAAAAGACGAACTGATAGCAGCAGTGAAAAAAGTGGAAGGACGTACCGCACAAAATTCAGCAACGATTCTGGTGATCGACGACGACAAATCCGTTACCGATCTTGTGCAGATAATTCTGGAAGCGGAAGGGTGTACAGTGTTGAAGGCGCACAACGGTAAAGACGGACTGGTAATGGCCGAACAGTATAAACCAGATCTGATCATTTTGGATCTGGTGATGCCCGAAATGTCCGGCTTTAATGTGGCGTATCAGTTGAAACATAATTCCGCCACGTTTACGATTCCGGTGATGATTATGACCTCCATGGAGATTGATGATGAAACGCGCGAACAGCTGGAGGGTTTTGTTGTTTCGTTGATGAAAAAATCGGGCTTTACAAAACGAGATCTGCTGAACGAAATTTCGGCAATTGAAGGAAAAAGATATCCTCACTGAGTTAATACGCCGCGGTTCCCGGAAAAGTATAGAATGGCCGCGCCGTTGTTATGAAAGTCCGATGAAATCGATCACTCTCCGCAAATCCTTCGTTAACGACATCCCCGGCATAGAGGAATTATACCAACGCGCTGCGGTACATGAAGGAGGATTGGCGCGAACCGCTTCCGAGATCACCCGCGATTACGTCGAACATTTTGTCTCCAAAAGTATTTACAGCGGTATTGAGATTATTGCCGCAGGTGATGAACCGGGGCGCATTGTCGGAGAAATTCACTGTTATGCGAACGGAATTGCCGCACTTTCCCATGTGCTCACCGACCTGACCATTGCCGTAGATCCGGAATATCAGGGGAAGGGGGTGGGAAGAATGCTCTTTACCGAATTGTTGAACGATGTTACCGTCAATCGTCCGGACATTCTGCGGGTGGAATTAATAGCACGGGAGAGTAATCTCCGGGCAATTTCATTTTATGAATCTCTCGGATTTAAAAAAGAGGGGCGGCTGACCAAAAGAATTAAACGGTCAAACGGCGATTTTGAAGATGATCTTGTGATGGGTTGGCTGAGATAACTCTTCGTCGTAGGTCACCGTATAAATGCAACCTGCGATTGTCTACATCATTCTTCCATCGGTTCAGGAGCAAGATTCGCAAATCGTTTAATTTTTTGCGTGGTGGTTTTCAAGAATTCCTGATCACGAATAAGGAATTTCCGAACCTGTTTGTAACTGCTTAATTGCTTATTTGTTTTTCCTACCTCATCTGCAATAATCTGATGCAAAAATTCCTTGGTAATCTCTTTCCCCGACGATTCGGCCAATTCAATAAACGCTTCGGCGTCGACAACGATCTGTGCTGCAATAATCTCTCCGAGTTTTGCATCTTCTGCACCGTAAACGAGCGATTCCATAATAAACGGACTGCGGTTCAAAACATCTTCGATCTCTTCCGGAAAAACATTCTTTCCCGATTTTGATATGATGACATTTTTCTTTCGTCCGCTGATATGCAAAAATCCGTCGGGGTCAATAAACCCTAAATCACCTGTCTTAAACCATCCGTCCTGGAACACTTCTGCGGTTGCCGCAGGATTCTTATAATATCCGAGCATCACATTTGGTCCTTTACCGAACACTTCACCGATTCCTTCTGCGTCCGGTTGGTTGATACGTAATTCCACACCTGGCAAAGGCAATCCTGCGGCGTCGTCCTTCATTTTATGGGGAGAATTTAATGCAAGAATGGGGGCGGTTTCAGTTAATCCGTATCCTTGAATAAAATTAAATCCCAGTTCCCGTAACCCTTTAGCCACCATTGGATCGGGGGCGGCGCCGCCGGCAATAAAGAACCGGATAGATCCTCCAAATTTGTGGTGCAGTTCTTTGAAGACGGTCTTTTTTGCATTCTTCCATCCTACGGATTGCATCATGTCGGTCAATTTAATTAACGGATGAAGAATCTTCGCAACAGTTTTTTTCTCCTGAATACCTTTGTGAATTCTCTTGAACATTTTATCGTACAATAACGGTACGCCAAGCAGTATGGTAGCTTTAACATTCTGAAGATCGTCGGTGACGGTTTTTAAGGAGCGGGCAAAATGGATGGAGGAGCCAGCATACAATGGGCAGAGAAGTCCGCAGTTACATTCGTATGTGTGATGCATCGGCAGAACGGAAAGAAAGCGGTCCTCGGGATACATCATGAACATGCTCAACATGGCGGACAGGTTAGAAGAGATATTGTGTTGCGATAGCATCACCCCTTTCGCCCTGCCCAGCGTGCCGGACGTGAAGATAATTGCACTTAATGCTTTCGGATCGATGGAGGGAAGTTCTTCTAGGGAGCATCCTTTGGCATTCCGTATCAATTCCGTCATAGCATGAAATTGTCCACCCGCCGAAATTGGATCCATGGAAATATATTGTTTCACTTTGTGCAGTGACGTGTGCGATTCGATAAAGATTTGTTCGAACTGTGCGGTAAATATCACCGCTTCGGCGTCCGATTCATGAATCACATTCAGCATTTCATTCTGATGAAGGTTTCTGTCTACCGGTACAACGACATAATTAAAGCAAGCCGCCGTAAGATAACTGAGCGCCCATTGCACACGGTTTTCGCCAACGACGGCAATATGACTTCGTTCTTTTAATCCCAGCGACTGCAGTGCAGCACCGAATTTCAATATCTGTTTCATTACGGCTGAATAGGAAAGACGGGGGATGGGAGTTTCATTCAAATCTTCAAGTGCAAGTTTATCGCCGTAGGTGTTTGCTGATTTAATGATCATCTCCTGCAATGAAGAAATGGCAGGAACAGGATAGAGTTTCACGGGAGATTGCATACAATACCTTTTTAAGAAGAGTGAAAAAGAAGACGCCAAAAGGTAGCGCAATTTCACACCATGAACAAGACAAGAAACGTGGAGTATGAGACAGAAGAGTCCTTTTTAGATAGGGTAAATGTCAGAACAAAAAAAACCCGAACAACCAATGTTCGGGGATTTTTTTTCGGCACGAAAGCAGTCAAAAAAAAGTTTTTTTATTGCACATCCAATCCTTCCAGTGTACCGTTGGTGGTAACGGCTGCGTGACCATTCGATCCGTTTTTTCGGAACCGGTTAAACATTTTTGAAGGACGCTTGAAGAATGCCGGTATTCTTGTTTTCCATTCGTCGATCTTCATATATACTGCAGGCACCAGCAGCAACGTAAGGAACATTGAGCTAGTTAATCCGCCCACAAGCGCCCAGGCAAGACCGGTTTTCCATTCGCTTCCTGCCGCTTTGGAAAGCGCGATCGGCAACATTCCGAAAATCATCGTTAATGTTGTCATCAGAATTGGACGAAGGCGCGATTGGCCCGCTTCAATCAATGATTCGTAGACGCTCAACCCTTGTTCGGTGCGAACCTGGTTCGTTCGATCAACGATCAGGATGGCATTCTTTGCCACCAGACCGAACAACATAATGATACCCAGCATGGAGAAAATCGAAAGTGCTTTTCCTGCAGCAGCCATTGCAATGAAAACTCCGACCATCGCAACCGGAATAGAAAAGAGAACCACAAATGGATAGACATAAGAATCATACAGCGCTACCATAATCAGATAGATGAATATGATGCCAGCCAACATGGCTAATCCCATGCTGCCGAATCCTTCCTGTTGGTTCTTTTCGTTTCCGAGATACACGATGCCGATCGATTTCGGCAATTGAATTTTTGCTAATTCCTTGCGGAAATCCTGGACGATCGTGCCTGAAGGGCGTCCAACCGTTTGGGCGTTCACATACACGACGTTGATTCGATCCTGCCGCTGGAGTTTGGTCGGACCGGCAGAAGGGTAAATTGATGCAAACTGACTCAGTTCAATCTGTTGACCGCGCATGTTCATAAATGTGAGGGATCCGACATCCGATGTGCGCGAACGGTTAAACTCATCCAGTTGAATACGAATATCGTATTCAGTATTGCCGTCACGGAATTTAGACTGATCGTCGCCGGCAAGCGCTACCCGGAGTGTCTGACCGACCTCTGCTATTGAAAGGCCGAACTCGGCGAGCTTGGCGCGGTCGATATCAATCTGCAATTCCGGTTTTCCCGACTCTGAAGAAAGCCGAACATCGTCCGCACCCTTAATATTGGTCAGAATTTCCTTTACTTTTTCCGCAGTTTCCTGCACCGTCTTCATCTCTGTACCGTTAACAGCGATCTGAATCGGCGCCTGGTCGGCAACGCCGAAGATTCCGATGGGGGAAACGAAGACTTTTAATCCGGGAATCTCTTTTACGCGGCGTTTAATTTCTTCACCGACCATGGTGGTCGATTTTATCCGTTTATTTTTTGGAACAAGCGCAACGTTTAACTGAGTAATATTGTTGCTGGCAATGCCAATGAAACCGTCCTGCGAAATGCCGACGGTCGTAAATACTTTTTGAATCTCTGGCATGGTGGCAAGAATTCGTTCCACTTCCAACGAGGCCTGGTTAGTTTGTTCCACGGTTGCTCCAGGAGGAAGTTCGATGGTGACGCCGAACTCACCGCGGTCCGATTGTGCGATAAATTCAAAACCAATCAATCCCATTGCGACGAGTGAAAACGATCCGATCAGCAGTACAATCGTACCTGCGGCGACCCATTTTTTATGGCTTAAACTCCAACGGAGCATCCATAAATAATGTTCCTGAAAGAAGTGATAGAACTTTTCGAAGGCCAGGGCAAATTTCCCCATCAATGTTTTTTCCGTCAACCGTTCAAGCTTTGCAAAACGGGAAGCGAGCAACGGAGTGACCGTGAATGAAACAAATAAACTCATTAACGTGGCGGCAACAATGACCAAAGAAAATTCACGCATGATATTGCCGATCAATCCGCCCACAACGGAAAGCGGGAAGAACACCACAACGTCCACCAGCGTAATAGAAAGAGCGGCAAAACCGATCTCGTTACGTCCGCGCACCGATGCGGTACGTTGATCTTCTCCTTTTTCCAGATGATGATAGATATTTTCTAATACGACAATGGAGTCATCTACCAGGATGCCGATAACGAGCGACAATGCCAGCAGTGTCATCAAATTCAAAGAGAACCCGAGGGCATACATCACCACAAAGGTGGAAATAAGCGACGCGGGAATGGCAATGAGCACGATGAAGGAATTGCGAACACTGTGAAGAAACAGCAGCATCACCAGCGCCACCATACCAATGGCAAGCAGCAGATCGAAACCGACTGCATTTGCCGCTTCAATGGTAAAGAGCGAACTGTCCTGTGCTATATCGAAAACAATTCCCTGTTCTTTAAATTCATCCTGAATTTTTTGCAATTCCTGGCGAACTAATTTGCTGACCGTTACGGCGTTGGCATCAGATTGTTTTAAGATCTGCAGACCAAGCGACGACATTCCGTTTACCCGGTTGGTCTGTTCCATGTCCTTAATGCCGTCTTCCACTTCTGCAACATCATGCAGATGGATGTCGCCACCCTGACGGGAACTTCCGACGACGAGATTTTTCATGTCCTCAACGGAGTTGAATTTACCGGCAACACGGACGATAAATTGTCCGTCGGCATCCTTCACTTTTCCCGTCGGGAAATCCATATTGGCGTTTTTAATAATCTGAGAAACCTGCAGGAGGGACAAATTATAAGCGCGCAGTTTGGTCGCATCCAGGTTCACTTTAATTTCACGCTGTTCGCCGCCGCTAATAACCACTTGTGCAACACCGGCAAGTTTGGAAATTTTTGGCTGGACACGGTCCTTAAAAAATTGATAAAAATCCCGTGCAGGCATTTGGCTGGTCACACCGATGCGAAGCACGGGAGTTTCGTCCAACGCAATCTTGGAAAGTGTCGGTGGTTTTGATCCGTTCGGCAGCAGTGCGGAAACCTGATTGACCTTGCGTTGTGCATCCTGCAGCACGATGTCAATTTTTGCGTTCTGTTTGAATTCCACGAACACAAAAGAGATGCCTTCGAACGAGGTTGACCGGACGGCATCGATCTTATCGATACCGGAAACGGCGTCCTCAATCAGTTTCGTCACATTGTTCTCCACTTCGTAGGGAGAGGCGCCGGGGTAAATGGTGCTGATAGTGATGACCGGCGGTGTGATTTTCGGCAGTAATTCATAATTCAGCTGGGTGTAACTGAAGATTCCCAGAACGCTCAACACTGCGAAGATCACAACGATAATCGAGGGCCGTTTAATAGCTAATTCAGTGATTGTCATGTAAAGTTCCTTTTATCATGCGAACCGGCGGGTGACCGCCGGCTCAGAAGGTAAATTATTTATTCCGCACCACAACCGATGCGTTGTCTTTTAAATTATTTTTTCCGTTCACCACAATCACTTCGCCTTCGGATAATCCGGAGACGATTTCTACATTGGTGCCGCTTTCGCTGCCGACAGAAACCGACCGCAGTTGGACAATATTGTTCTTGACAACATACACCTTGGCATTCTTTACGCTTCCAACAACAGCTTCGCGGGGAATGATGATATTAGAGCGCTGGTTCTTTTGTGTGAAGTTCACGCGGCCGAACATGCCGGCCTTCAGCGGATATTGTTTGCTGTTTTCCATGCGGACTTCGACGGGATACGTATGCGCCTCATCCCCTTTGGCAGCAATGCTGGCAATCTTTCCTTCAAACGATGCGCTCGGATACACATCCGTTGTAACTTGCACTTTGTCTCCGATATTCAATTTGAACACATCCTTTTCACCAACGTTAATTTTTACTTTCAATTTAGAAATATCCACAACGTTGGCAATCACGGTTGCCTGCGGTGCACCCATCACCATTGAACCAATGTCCACCAAACGCGAAGTGATGATGCCGGAAATCGGCGTGGTGATTTTGGTGTCTTTCAATTGTCGCCGTGCGACAATGTATTGTGCTTCCGCTGCCTGAAAGCTCCAGCGGGCTTGTTCAATTTGTGATTCTGAAATGGAGTTATCTTTATACAACGATTCAAAACGCTCCAGATCCTTTTTTGCCTTATCATACGACAGCTGCGCGGTCTTATAGTTTGCCTCTTTCAATTCTGCATCAACTTCAACCAGGATTGAACCTGCCTGTTTGTACTCACCGATTTCGGCATTGACTTTAATGACACGTCCATTCGTTTCGGAAAGAATCACGACGTCATTGTTTGCCGCGATCGTGCCAATGAGGGAAAGTTTGTTGGAAACGTTTTGCTTGGATGCGGTCACAACGGAAACGGAATACGCTGTTGCGATATTACTTGTTTTCGTGGCCGGTGTTTGCGTTGTTTCACCTTCTGCAGCCTGATTATTCATGATAAAGCCCAGCGAAACGCCGAGGATGACGATAGAGATTGATAGTATTCGATATTTAGTCATTTTTCAGTTCCTTCAGATAATGGTGAAAGTTCGAAATTATTCGCCAACCGATTTAGACAATCGAGCGGCGGCAAGTTCATAATCCACAAGGGATTGTGTATAATTTAATTTGGCAGTTAACAGTGCCACTTCAGAGTCAAGAAGATCGGAATTGACATTGAGACCTTTCTTATAGCGTTCATTTGTTACCCGGTAATTTTCTTCTGCTTGTTCAACACCTTGCTTTGCCACACCGGAACGTTCTTTCGCTTGATTCAATGCAAGATAACTTTGAGTTACTTCCAAGGTAATTCCATCTTGTAATTGCGACAATCCTTGTTCTGCCTGAGAAAGCTGGGCTTCTGCTTGTGTTGACTGGCTACCGGAAGTATTCCAATTCCAGAGATCGTATGTTAATGACAGGCTTACATCCCACGTCCCTTTAAATTCATCCTTTGTAGGGAATATTCGTTGATTGGGTCGGAGATAGTTGTAATTTCCAACAAGGTAGATCTGCGGATACCATCCTGAACGCGCGACGGAAAGATTGGATTCGCTTGCTTTCAGGCGTGCATTCATTCCAAGAATTTCCGGACGATTTTCAACTGCTTTTTTCACCAGTCCATTGATCTCCTGCGAAGAAATAGCTCCTGGCTGAAGAGGGGACAGGATATCAATTTCTGTGGAAAGGGGAAGACCAAGCGTGTTGTTCAGCGCAATGGTTGACAGCAGGACATTATTTTTTGCATCAATTTGACGAACGAGCGCGTCGGAAAGTTGCACCTGCACCTTTAACAAATCGTTATTGGTTAATAATCCCTGTTTCATCATATTCTCCGCATCGGAGGCATGGGCTTTAATCTGTTCAACATTTTCATCTACAACTTTTCGAAATTCTTTTGCACGATAGACTCCCCAATACGCACTTTTAATATTATAGACCAGATCGGATTTATCTTTGCTAAAATCTTGTTTTGTTGCTTCATAGGAATACTCAGCAATATCTCCCGCACCGGAGATTTTGTTTCCAGTAAAAATCGGCTGCTGCACCGTGGCGCGCAGGGTATAATTGTTGGTAATGTTATCCCCGAGTTGTGCGGCAACAGTACTAAAGAGAACCGTTTTATTGTCCGCCTGTACCGTGCCATACGCAGGAAAATTCAATTTGAACGGATCGACCGCACTCAATTTTGTGTATGCCGCATTTAATTTTACCGAAGGGAGTCCCAGAGCGTTGGTCTCGCTTGTTTTGGCTTCTGCTGCAACAACTTTGAGCTGCGAAACTTTTAATGCTTTACTGTTCTCTAATCCTGTTTGGACTGCTTGATCTACCGTTAATGTTATTTTTTGCTGACCGACCAGTGTGCCGAACATCAGCAATATCATGATCATGTTCTTCATTATACTGTTCCCTCTTCTTTCATTGGTTCATGGAGTTTGGTTCTATATTTGCTTCTTCCCTCTTCAGTCATCATGCCCTCAAAAAATACTGTCACGGCGGATTGATATGCCTGACTGATATTAATTGGAAGGTGGGAGAGAACTTCCGGATTGATGATGCTTCGCATTGCCGCAGCATACATCAAAACAAAAACCTGCACATTAACATCGGTGCGAAAAATTCCTTTATCCACTCCTTGCTTTACCATCAAGGCAAAATCGTTCATCACTTTTTCATTTCGGAAGTTGTCCACTTCCTTCCAAAGGTCCGGCATAGTGCGCTGTATATCCAGATAGAACTGCGGTTTCATTTTCTGCATTTCTGTCGTCAGGTAGCCGATGGTTGATTTAATTTTGTCGATGAATTCCATGGAATCATCTGATCGGAAACATTCACATTGATGATGAATGTTCTCTAATTTATCATGGGTAATCGCTTTGACAATTTCATCCTTGCTCGGGAAAAATTTATAGATGGTTTTTTTACTCATCCCCATGCTATGGGCAAATTCTTCCATCGTCATTTTACTGAACCCGTTTTCAAAAAAACTCTCACGGGCTGCTTCAAAGATTCTTGTTCTCAACTCTAAATCGGACAAAACATTCTCCTTACTGGAAACCTGCAACGTTTTTATAGTTTCCTATGAAACATCAAAAAATGCAGGTTTCCCGCATTAGTTGACGCATGACAGATAAAAATATTGTAGGAAACCTATTTGGTTTCTACGGTTTCCAATATACGATTGTTTCATCTTTTTTTCAATTTAATGAACAATTTTTAAGGAACTGTTGAAACTATGCTATTTTTGTCTCATTTGCCCCAAAAAATACAGTTACAATGGGAAAAAAAAGACCCTTTTTCGGTGAGAGGAGGATTCTTTTCGGTTAATGAACCTGTGAGAGGGCGATTGGAAGAGTCTGACGAGAAATACCATTCCGGTCAAGGGAATGACCTTGACCGGAAAATAAGGACAGTTACCGTATTACCATTTTTTAAAAATGAAAAAGGCAGCAGCAACGATCAACAAAAAACCGACAACGTAATTCCACCGCAGTTCCTCATTAAGATAGACTACGGAAAAAACGGAAAAGACGATCAGCGTAATTATCTCCTGGATAGTCTTCAGTTCTGCCGCATTAAACTGACCGTGTCCGAACCTGTTTGCCGGCACCATGAGGCAATATTCAAAAAAGGCGATCCCCCAGCTTGCGAGAACAACCTTCCAGAGGGTGACCTCTTTAAATTTTAGATGCCCGTACCATGCTACGGTCATGAATACGTTGGAAGCGGTCAGCAGAAAGATTGTCGTCATGTGCTCCTTTTATTCTTAATGTTGTTTACCAATATCATGATAGAATCATACGAAAATATTGAGAGTGGATAAAGTTCACCGCAGACTCTCCTCCAACGCAGTCTTCGCATCGGTCCGTTCGTCGCGATACTTTACGATTAATGGAGTATAGACTCCCAATCCATGTTCTTGTGCAAAGGATGAACGGATCGAACGGCTTCCGGCCACAACAACGGCATTTTCCGGTATCACGAGTGAACCTTGATGATCTTTGCCGATGATGGTGTTGTTTACCAAATCGTACACTGGTGTGGATGCATTTAAAATTACACCGCTGCCAAGCACCGCCCGCCGTTTTACAATTGTCCCTTCAAAGATACCGCAATTTCCGCCGAT